>Ga0268299_1000369_pt1 | contig 150263 bp, 145 predicted proteins | sample NOBtaG_FD_193484 | JGI IMG/M metagenome (GOLD analysis project Ga0268299, IMG submission 193484) | Activated sludge microbial communities from bioreactor in Nijmegen, Gelderland, Netherland - NOB reactor | ecosystem: Engineered > Bioreactor > Aerobic > Activated sludge | place: Netherlands...
TCTGTTACAACAAGCAGTTGCTTAGTCGCAACCCTATCTGTTGCAGCAACCGCATTTCTAAAGCAAGCTTTTCATGCTCTGCTGTCCTCAACAGATTGATTTGATTGTTTATCAAATTGCTTGTTGTAAACGACTCGGAATTTTAAACCATCTCTCCACAATCTTTATCGGTTACACCGCTCTACTTCCAGGTGGTTGCGTATGTCTCACAACGTTTGTGCATAAGCAGTGGCGGGAATTCGAAGCGCGTCACTGTCCCACGAAACCAAACGTATTTTGAAAAACTAAACTACAAATTTACACTGAACCCCGCCATTGATTATGCATTTTGTTGCCGGCTGTTGGGTTCATCCCGTTTTCTCCTCATTTAAAAACTTCTCCATTGTCATACGATAACCCTTTATTAGTTTGAACAGTCTCTTTCCTGTCATAAACATATTATACCCGTAGTCCACCTGTTCATGGATTTCAAGTCTGTCGATGTCACCAATTGATGTTACAAGTCGAAATGATTTGTCGTCAACGTCTGTAACTGTATTGTTCAAAAGAAAGTGTTCATTAGAGAAATGAATAAATCCGCTTGTATTTTTATATAACATCTTAAACTTTGGAAATAGCTCGTCTAACTTTGTCACTAAGTAGTTGTCAGTCATTCTTTTTCCATCTCTATCTACTAATTCCCGAACCTCTGAACCTTCCAGTACTTTTTCATAAAAGTCTTTCGGGTCGTCAACTAAAGTCATTGCAAAAAGTCTCAAACAATTGTCAATCTGTAAGCGAATGAGTGAAATTGCTGTCACATAATTATTTGCTTTGGCTAAAACATAATACCCGCGGTTTAATGCAATTGCTCGGTTAGCAATAGAGAATATAAAGTGACTGCCTTTATAGAGTCGGCCCCTTTTTGTCTCGTTCGCAAAAATCTTCTTTATCTCTGCTTTAATCTCTTTTTCCAAGTCCAGAAGCCCGTCAAAGACTTTTTCTAAGTCCTGCTCTGTCGCGTCCTTATTGATTGGGTCTTTTTCCATCTATCACCGTTCGTGTTCTTTATTCAACATTAACGCATTTGATAATTCGTCTTATTATAGCTGCATTCTCCTTTGTTACTGTGATATTTCTATTTTTATTGTCAACGTTGTATTTGAATGAGGAGATGTCCACTGTTAACAGTTTCTCATACAGAACTTTTTCGTTGTCCGGAATTGATAGCAGATCTCCTTTGAGTTTTTTGTTAACTAAATTAAAAAAAGCAGTCCCAGTAGATATGAACTTGCTTTTGGGTGTTAAATCAATTGTGTAGCCATCGGCAAAGTTAATAGTCAGAATTTCTCCGGTTATTGATGGCATTTTCTCACTGTCAACAAAGGTTAAATTAAACTCCAATGTGAAAGAATATGTCTTGTTACCAATTTGAAAAGGCGTTCCAGCTATCTGTAACTGACTCTCAATGCCGTCAGACATTTTAAAAGTCATGTCAGTTTTTGATTTTTTTATTATGTTTCCTGATGATGGAAGTTTAACATCCTTTACAACTTCATAACAGTATTCAACTTGTCCGAAGCAAACATTCGTTAATGTTAATAGAAAAATGAGTGTGATGATTCTTAGTTTCATTCTTTCCTTTTTTAATGTCCCCATTGTCTAACCCAATTGCCGGCAACGTTTGTGCATAAGCAGTGGCGGGAATTCGAAGTGCGTCACTGTCCCACGACACCAAACGTATTTTGAAAAACTAAACTACAAATTTACACTGAACCCTGCCATTGATTATGCACTTTGTTATGGCGCGTACTTTTCAATCCTCTCTCTTTTTAATTTTCCCTTTCTCGTCAATAAATATTCTCCATTCGGTTGAATCTCGTTCAGTGGTCACCCAATTGATAGTGTCAGTTGTAAATTCCTGAATCTCTCTAACAATAAACTCGTTGTCACTTATCATTGTACTCTTTAAGTAAGGGCAAAATTCAATTTTATCAGCTAGCTCTGTCGGTCCACCACAGTCTCCTCCTGCAATTTCATATTCGTCAATCTTGTTACCGTCTTGGTCAAATGTCAACAATACTAAGGCTGAATAGTCGTCCCCTGTTATCTTAATTACTTTTGGAGTAAACTTTCCGTTTAGATCCATGTATTCATAATAGTTAAGGTAGCCGCTATACTCGCTGTCATATTTCCATCTTTTCAGAAGTCCTTTGTCAATTAGTTTTAAGTTGTCCGTTGACACCGTGTCTTCAAAAAAAATTTGTTTAAAACTTGTCTCGGTTGTCGTTGTTCCAGAACAACTCCAAATTGTCATTGAAATTAACAGCCCGATTAGTAGTCTCATATGTCGTAAAAAGTATGCGCCATAACGTTGGTACATATGACGTGCAGGGTTTTTGAAACACGTCACTGTCCCACGTTGATATACTAAATTAGTTGATTACAAGTAAATGGCAACACTAAACCCCTGCATGGCATATGTATTTTGTTGCCAGCTGTGGGGCCAACTCCATAATCATTTCTTGTCCCGAATTGTTTATTGTCCTAGTTGTATAAAGAATAAATGGATGTAATAATTAAATAAAGTCCTGCTATCAGCCCTAATAAAATCTCAAAGTGAAAGATAGATTCCAATAGACTTGATTGCTTTCTTCTCCTTAGAATAAGCCAAATATAGGTCACTGTCAGTATGATGCCCAGGGTCAGTTCTAGGTAGTCCATGTTATTCTAATTAATAGATAAAAATATGACTTGTCTTTTAATTTTCATTCCTACATTCCTAGTCGTTCATCGTCCAAAATGTCCGGCCCCATTGCTGGCAACGTTTGTGTTTCTGCAGTGGTGCCTTTACGAAGCCGCGTCCTGTCCCACGAAACGATAACGTTGAACGAAGATAAAGCTTTAAACCAACTCGTCACGGCACCATTGCAGAAACATGCTGTTGGCACCTGTGCTTTCACTATTTACGAATCAAATACTCAATTGTCAGTTGATAGAAATTATTCTTGACGGTCATGTCAACATCTTGTGAGTCGATAATTCCTCCTACACTATAAGTTGTCGTCAACCCGAATGTGTAACTACCACCAATTCTTAATTTATCTGTAACGTTGTAGTAGGCTCCTGCTATCAGTCCAAGTTCACCTCGATTTGTTAAAAAATCAACGGCATCGTTATTTGGAAAGAAGAATCTATAATTTAATCCTGTTTGAATTCCAACCTTTTCACCTGGTAGGTTAACATTCACTAATAGAGGAATCTCAATAAAGTAGTGATTTCTATAACTCGCTACGTAGTCCAATTCCATGAATGGTGGCCCTACAGTAACATATTGATTATTGTTGAATGCCTCTCTTTTTACTTTTACTCCTAATGTAAATCTAGAAGATAAGTCAATCATAGGAATTAGTTTTATAGAGGCACCAATTCCAACACGAATTTCAGTTGTCGGAAATTTAGTAGGACTACTGATACTCGTCCTAAATGTTGATTGTCCAACGGATGTAAAACCGCGAATTGTAGTCCTATTAATCTCTTTTGAAGTCACAGTTGTCTGCGGGAATACATTAATTGCTGTCAACAAGCTTGATACAAGAATTATAATTATTTTCATGTTACTTGTTATTTGAGGGTCGTCCTAAAGCATTGGTGCCAACGTTGGTATATCGGAGACGGAGTCTCCTATATACCCTTATTGGTTGTTAAATTTAAGCCTTTTGCCAGGTAGTCCAAAGGGCTGATAAGTTTCTCAAAGCCTTTTTTGGTCACATGGGTATACCTTTCGGTCGTCATGCTGCTTTCATGGCCAAGCAAGGTCTGGATGTAGCGCAAATCCGTCCCCCTTTCCAGCAGATGCGTTGCAAAACTATGCCGCAAGGTGTGGGCGCTCACTCTTTTACAGATGCCGGCCTGCTTGCTGTATTTATGAATAAATTGATTTACACTTCGGGGCGAGTATCGCCCTCCTTCCGGCCCTTCAAACAGCCATTCCTTTGAATGGTATAATGTGTGATAGTGCCGCAGGAAATCCAACGCCAATTTCGAAAGTAAGGTAATGCGATCTTTGCGACCCTTCCCCCCACGGATATAGATCACATTTCTGTCCTCGTCTATATCCTGCCACTTTAAATTCAATAGTTCACTAATCCGTAAGCCTGCCGAATAGAGCATGAACATCATACACCTGTGTTTGATGTTTTGGGCACAGTTAAGAATCTTTTGTATTTCGTCTTCAGATAGAACCGATGGCAAAAGTTTATCTTTTATAGGCCGATCTACATAGTAAAAAGTGCGCGCGCCCTTGTTTACTTGTTCTATATAAAACTTAATGGCGTTAATGGCTGTATTTTGAGTGGATACAGATACCTTTCTTGTGTCCACCAGGTAGATCATATAACGGTCAACAACTTCTTTAGTGATCTCCTGGATAGTAAGTGGCTTTATAAACTCAATGAACTGACGGATTTGATTTTCATACGTTATCCGGGTGCTCTCACTGTACCTCATCCGGATCAAACATTCGTTATAACCTTCAGGCAGCGGTGTCAGAGTCTTTTTGATGATAGTCTGAGTCAACTTGCGCTCATCAAAAGCAACAGGCACAACAACCTGCAATACGGGGGCAAGGGAGTGAAAAAGTAGATCAAGTGTTGCTGGTGAGTAACTGACGTACCAACAACCATGGGTTTTGCTAAACAAACAGTTTGGAAAGTTGCGAATAATCCGGTCGGTATGCGGCCCGAATCTGCCGCGAATCGCAATGCAGAATCTATCTTTATGCCAAAGGGGTACCAGTTCGATTGTTTCCAAGCGATAGAATTTGCACAAGAATAAACTGGTCGTAGACGCCTAGTCGTATATTATCCGAATAGTTACGTTTATAAACGTTTAAAAACGGATATATTTTTCGGAGACTAACCCCATTTTATCTTCGCCCCATAACTTTGTGCCTGATATTCAAGGAAATACTTAAATACTACGAAAAGCTTAAGTCAGCACACCAAACAAGATGGTCTCGGGTATCAAAGCCTCCAACTTGGTGCAAACCCTTATAAAAAGAACACATCTCTCTAGAAAATCCTGGGAGAATTTTCTTTACGGATCTCAATTATTTATCGACAGAAGAAGATTTTATTTCTTCATACTCTACTTCTTCTATTTTTTGGTTCTTATTAACAGAAGCAGATGGCACTGCACATCCACTGGCGCCACAGCAACCCGTATTCGTAAATGCCTGAAATAAAAAAAGAGCCGAGATCATTCCAGCGAGTGCATCGCGGGTGGTTACTGCCTGCACCAAAACAAAAACTCCAAATACAAGACGTAAAATACGCACCAGGTGCCAATTGGTGAAGAGCGTACTTTTGATTGAATCCAATGTCATATTAATTTTTTACCTGCTTGCGAAACTGCGATGCCTTTCCAATTAAAAATCCAATCATCAACAACCAGGGGGTGCCGTGAAAGATGGCGTCAAACCAATCCAGGGGTTGCATACCTACTGCCCCTCCGGCAATCCACTTGATCTTACCCAAAATATGAGGTTCCGGAAAAAGGGAGCAAGTCCCAACGTAAGGCAAGCCAGTAAGAGGAATTTCCACTCGCCAAAAATCTTCATCAGAAAAAATTTTACTGTGTGAAAAATGAATAGGGACTGACCAAAAAGTCAATATCAATTGAAGTGTCATTCCGGGCCTGACCCGGAATCCCGAATTGTGTGTAATCCGCTGGATCGCCCCGATGAATCGGGGCGATGACAACTTGACTTTTTGGTCTGCCCCAATGAATAAAACCTATTTGTAATTAATTCTCCGACACCACGGGCTTTCCCTTATTGGCCCACTCACTCATCCCTCCTGAATAATTCAGAATATTTTTAAAACCATTTTTCGCAAGCAATGAATATCCAATCGCAGTACGATCGCCCGACTGACAATAAACTACGGTCGTTTTATCCTTGCTGATTTTGTTTAAATTTTCCTGCAGGGTTCCTACAAATACATTATCTGCCTTCGCAATATGTCCGGCTTTGTATTCGGATTCTCCACGCAAGTCAACGATTTGAATACCATTGTTCTTGGCCAAAGCATCAAACTCATCAATGGAAATTACTTTAGATGTTTCCAGCTTATTGCCAAGCTCTGTCCAAACAGAAACATTTTCTACATATCCATAAATATTATCCAGCCCTATGCGCATAAGTTTACGGGTGAGGTCATCTAATTGCGATTCGCTTGCAATCAACATGAAAGGCTCGTCATACTTCACTAACCAACCCGCCCAGGTTGCAAAGGCATTGTTGCCCTGAATATTGAGACTGCCCGGAATAAACCCGGCTGCGAATTCTGTTTTGGGTCTGGCATCGATCAACTTGATACCTTTATCCATAGCGACCTTAAACTCTTCTTTGTTCAATTTCTTAACCTTCGGAATTTCCGTCAATAGCGGGCGATCCACTTTATTAAGTTTTTTCATCATCGCAAAATACTTGGGTGGCTCAGGTTGATCCTCCAATAAATATTTCACAAAACCATTTTCATCTTTGGGATATTGAAATGCCCAGTTGCGTACTTTTTCATAACCAACCGTTGTGCTTGGCACAGCACCCAGGGCCTTGCCACAAGCCGATCCGGCTCCGTGACCCGGCCACACCTGGATATAATCCGGAAGTGCATTGAACTTATTGATTGACTTATACATTTCCTTTGCTCCGGCCTCTTTCGTACCCGCAAAACCAGCAGCTTTCTCTAATAAATCCGGGCGACCTACATCACCAACAAAAACAAAGTCACCGGTAAATAACATCACGGGTTCGTTGCTGGCAGGATGATCTGTTAACAGGAAACTGATACTTTCCGGAGTGTGTCCTGGCGTGTGCATTACTTTTAAAGTAAGATTACCTACTTTAATTACACTTCCATCCTTTAAACCAATGTGTGGGAACTCATATAACCAGCCTTCGCCTCCTTCATCCGACAAATACATTTGAGCCCCGGTTAGTTTTGCCAACTCGCGCGAACCCGTTAAAAAATCAGCGTGAATGTGAGTCTCTGTGATATGGGTGATTTTCAGATTATTCAGTTTAGCTATTTCGAGATAGGTATCCACATCCCGTTTAGCATCAATCACAATTGACTCACCGGTTTTCTGACATCCAATGAGGTAACTTGCCTGGGCTAACGTCTTGTCGTAAATGTGTTGGAAAAACATAGTTGTTAATTTTTAGGTGGTGAAAGTGTTCCTTTTTTTATTCCCCCCATGGGGATTTCAAATTGTCGTACAAAGATATACCATCCTGGGCCTCGACTTCGGTGATTTAAGTTACACAAGCTGAAAATAGTCAAAAAAAGACAGGGTTTTATGTCCACTAATTTAAGAGATTGGAACCATAATCCATGTGACTGATGTTACACTAAAACTTAAGTTATCTGGAGAACTTTGCACTATTAATTATTGACCATGACAACTGTAAAACTAACGACCGAAGATTTTAAAGAAAAGGTTCTGGATTATACCACCCAGGAAGAATGGAACTACCAGGGTACCTTACCTGCTATCATCGATTTCTATGCTGATTGGTGTGGACCCTGCAAAATGGTAGCACCTATTCTGGAAGAATTGGCGAAAGAATATGAAGGCAAACTGGTGATCTATAAAGTGGATACGGAAAAGGAACAAGAACTATCCTCTGTGTTTGGAATTCGAAGCATTCCTACTTTTCTTTTTATACCCATGAAAGGAAAACCCATGTTGCAACCCGGAGCGCTACCCAAAAATACCTTTAAGCAGGTAATCGAGGAACATCTTTTAGTTGGTGAAAAGCAAGAAACTCCACCAGTCGGTTAACTCACTTCGAAGCAACAAGCCGAACAACACTGGCAGGCCCTGAGTGGAAAGGGCCTTCTTTTAATTCCGTTGTTACTTCCTCTAATAGATCAATTTGCAAACCCGCAAAATCTATTTGCAGATCTGCCGTGGAATAAAGTAGTGCCGGATCTTTTGGCCCACCAGAATTATACTGAGTTTGATTCTTGGAAAAGGCTTCAAGAATAAGTTTCCCTCCTACTTTCAAACTCTGAACACATTGCTGATGAAGATGCGTGCGTGCAGTTTCGGGCAAATGCGAATAGATCAACGCAACTGCATCAAATGTATCTGCCGGTAGTTGAATCTGACTAAGATCCTGCGTGTGATAATCGATCGAGGTTATCCCTAACGTCAGAGCTTGATGGAGCGTTTTTATTCTGGCTACCTCACTAAAATCATAAGCCGTAACCTTCCAACCCAATTTAGCTGCATACAATGCATTACGGCCTTCCCCTTCGGCAGGTAATAGCAGATGACCTGGTTTTAATTTAGAAATCTGCGCTTTGAAAAATTCATTGGGTTGAAACCCATAGGTGCTTTCGTTAGCTGTATAGCGCTCGTTCCAGAATTCTTTCATCAGATAAAATCGTAATCGTAGCCTTCCAATTGAGACAATAAAGTGCTGGGCGCATCGGTAGCGGTAATCCGTCCTTCCACCTTGGGCGCAACGGGTGAAAACTTAGCCAGGTATTCCCGCATGATTTCGTGTAACGTTCCCTCCACATTGTGAGCCCCGGAAACATTTTCAATCCGACATAGAACTTCCTCCGGATCACCCTCACGTTCGCAGGCAACAACCGTATACGATTTCTCAAGGTCAATCGGCTTTCCCTTTACCTTTATCGAATTAACCCGCTCCCCCAATTCTTTATGAACTGTAAAATTTACCTCCATCCCTTTAAATCGAATTACCCAACCACCAAATCGTTTGGCAGGATCACTTGCAAATACATTGTGTAATTCTTTTTCCATCCAATTCCAGATTTGTTTTCCGGTTACGGATGCCTGGCGCGCGTTGGAATCTACGGGTAGCATGCTCCACAAAAAATCATTGGTGATTTCTGCATATCCTTTCTCCTTATCGGGAACCAGGGGCGGGCAAAAACGAAACCCATTGGAGAGTGCGATATCGGGTTTCAGTTTCCACATCAGTGCATCGGTGATCATATTGTCCATCGGATTCTCAATCACGTAATACCGTACCAATGTATTTTTTGTTCGGCCAATAACTTTATCAAGCTCTTCACGATACGGTGCGCGGGCTTCTTTCACCAGCACTTCCATCTCAGCATCAGGTTTATATCTATCCGGATCTACATCCAGCAAGGCATAATGTTGATCTTTGATAACTCCATCCTCCACAACAAAATCCAGCTTCGAAATAAACGAACCAAACGCACCCGGTTCAGTTACCTTCGAATACTTTCCTTCAATGGGCTTGCGTACTCTTTCATGCGTATCCGCACCGAGAATATAATCGGCACCCTCTACATACGGTTTGTTTGCCAAATCAACTTGTTGGGCTAAACCCATGTGGGTAATCAAAAAAACCATGCTGCACTTTTCATAATCACGCAACAGGCGAATATACTTGGCCACGTTTAACTCTGGTTTTGTAAAGGTAATTCCATAGCTATAAGCCGGGGATTGTCGTTTGGGCGTAAGCGGATCGTTATACCCGATAAACCCAATCTTGATACCGCCAATCATTTTCGTCCAATACGGTTGAAAAATTAAATCACCGTTAAATTCATCTTTCGTATCGTGAAACATATTGGCGCAAATCTTAGTCGCCTCGTACGCGCCAAGATCTTTCTGCATCATTTCCTTGCCATACACAACCTCCCAATTGCCTGGTAAAATCAGATCGTACCCGATGTTGTTCATCAATGGAACAATAGCTGTTCCCCTGGAAAGCGCTGCCACACCACCACCCTGAAAGCAATCGCCTGCATCGAGAATAATTGTGTTCTCCGGATTTTCTGCTTTTAAAGTATGAAGCATGGTTTTAAGCACAGCCATACCACCGCGCTTTTTATAGACAGGCTTTCCGTTTTCCAAAAAAAACTCATCATGCGTTAAAATTTGCGCATGTATATCAGCTGTATACAAAATGGTGAACCGCGAAGCTTTTCCGTCTTTCACGGACTGGCTCCTTTTCATTTCCTTCAAATGCTCGTCCTCAGGGGTTGAGACTGCACCTGCTACGGTGGTTCCTATCATAGAAAGCCCACCTGTAAGCATGGCTGCAGATTTAAGAAAATCTCTTCGCGTGGAAGCGGAATTACAAGTGCCGCACCCGCAATCTGTTTGATGAACTTTATCCATGATTATATAGGTAATTAAGCAAGATAGTCATAAGCGCAATCGCTTTCTGTGATCTATGTCACACAATATTCATTCAGGTGCCTGGTAAACTTTTTAGCAGGAGATCTGAAAATAGTCAAACTTGCTTTTGGCGAAATCTCTTGTCGTAACTGACAAAAAAATTGATGTAAATGCTGCGCGACAACCGCATAGTTATCGGAAATATAAGTAATGCCACCACCATTGTAGTAATCATATATGTTTCCATGGGTGGATTGAAAAGCACCCGTAAAGCAACATACACCGTAGTAAATAAGGCAACCTGCAATGCGTAGCTAACATACATGGCCCCTGAATAGAAATAAGGTTCCAACATAAACCGCTGCCCACAGTGAGAGCATTTCTCCGGCATTTCGGTAAAACGCTTCATGTTGTATGCGCCCGAAGTAAACAGATCGCCTTCATGACATCGTGGGCATTTATGCAGGATCATGCTATAAAGGCGGGTTCCCTTTCCGATCATCGCTGTCTGCTTATGGGGTAAATTAATTGTTGCCAGAAAGTTTTAGGAAACTGTTCATCGCCATCGAAGCCCAACTTTTCATCTCTTCCGTTTTTTGGAATATAGGCGGTTTTAAAAAGATAATCCCAAATGCTGAGACTAATGCCATAGTTGACTCCATATTGATTAGGAAGCTTTTTTGCATGATGCCAGATGTGCATGGCTGGATTATTCAATAAATATTTTAGCGGACCATAGGTGATATATAAATTAGAATGATTCAGGTGTCCGATCGCTACCGAGATAATATGAATGATAAAAAAATCCTGAAGACCAAAGCCAATCATAGCCAACGGAATATACTGGATGGATTTATAGATGACTGTTTCCATCCAATGAAACCGAAGATGCGCAGCGAAGCCCATTTCTTCTACAGAGTGATGTACTTTGTGAAATTCCCACAACCAGGGAACACGATGTAAAAGCCGGTGTATATTCCATTGAATGAAATCCGCGATCACAAACATGGTTAACAATTGAGTCCATGCCGGCCAGCGTTGAATCTGAATGGCCACCAGGTTTTTGACCCCAAACAATGCGAGAAAGTCGTTGAACAGATTGACCCCGATATTTGAAATCGCATTATAGCCGATAAGCGAAAACAAAAAGAAATTAAAAAACATGTAAAAGGCATCCAGCCAGAAATCTTTTCTGAAAATCGATTGGCCTTTGCGCCAGGGAACAATGATTTCAAGCAGCCATACAAATAGCGAAAGCCCCACCAACCACCAGAAGTAATTGTGCCACCCCGGATAAGCTACTTCGTTTACCAGGTAGTTCCAGTAGCCTGTATAGGAGTCAACAAAAATTTTCCAATACTCCGTCATATTTACTCCTCTACTTTGAATCGTATACTTTGTTTCCTTTGTTTAACCACACACCCCACGTCTTGTTATAGGCATGTACGTTTTTCGTTTCTTGTCCTGCAAGATCAACCACCGGGTTTTCCTGATTCACCCATTCAAAAATACCTCCGTATAGATTGGATACATTAGTGAATCCGGCCGCCTTCATTTTTTCAGCAATTTTTTCACTTCTATATCCGACCGAACAGTAGACTACTATTTTACTGTCTTTTGCCAACCTTGAAACGGTTTCTAAATTGAATTTTTCATACCCAACAAAAACTGCTGCAGCGAGATGACTCACCTCATACTCGGCTTCCTCGCGGGCATCAAGAAAAATTACATCTTTCATTTTCACTGTTTCAGGTACTGAAACCTCTGGCACATTATGCGAAAGCAACGTTTTTAAGGTCAGATTAAATGCACCGTTTTGAACCTGCCCCTGGGCACTCCAAAAATTAAACATAACCAAAAACAAGACTGTGTATTTCATTCTACTTAATCATTGCCTTACCCGATTGAGCCCACGATCTGATTCCGCCCCGCAAATCATAAATTTCTTTAAAGCCCAAATTTGTTAAAACCCCAACAGCTGCATTGCTGCGTACCCCTGATGCACAATATACAAACACAGGTTGAGTCTTATCCAGCTTGTTGGCACGAGCTTTAAAATCGTTTGAGTAATAATCTAATTCTATTGCTCCGGTTATATGGCCACTGGCATATTCAGCGGGTGTTCGCACATCCAACAGTATTGGACTTTTTGTTGCTTTCAGCTTTGTTTCAAAAGCCTGAGTATCCATTTGCTTTACGGTTTGTGCCCGGGTAAATAAACTCGCTGAAAGCAGTAACGAAAAAAGAATGAAAAGTGTCTTTCTCATAAGCATGTAGTAAAGACAAAGGTCGGAATAATCCAGAATTTCCTTTGTGATAAATGTTACATGAGCGAGGTCATTTTCTTAGAGTCGAATATGTCGTTCCCACGTATGACAACAATCATACAATCTGTGTAAACCTTGACACTAACCAACGAGTCTAAGCACTGTAATTTTACTATAGATTAAACAATAAACTTTATGAAAAAGCAACTTTCAATTTTGTTAATCATGTTAATTGCGATTTCGCTACCGGCACAGGATACACAGCAAGATCGTGATCAGACCCGCTTACAGGAACACCTTATGTTTCAAGATGGAAAAATGTATCAAATCAGAAATCAAGAACAGATTCAATTGCAAACACAATTAAAGCTTCAAAATGGGTGCCTTGTAAATCCTGATGGAAGCTATCAACTTCAAAATCAAAAGCAATTGCGATTGAAAAATGGAGAATGTCTTGATTTAGATGGTAACCGTTATAAGTCACAAAAAGAATTTAATCAGCGCATGCAGACACGCACACAAGCCATGGCGCAGGAACATTTCAAGTTACAAAATGGCCAGGTGCTACGAATGCAAAATCAGGAGCAAACACAGCTTCAAGAGCAGTACAAGCTAAAAAATGGAATGACCGTTAACCCTGATGGAAGCGTGCAGAAAAAAAACGGTAACCAATTCAAATTGCAAAACGGTGAATGTCTTGATATGGATGGCAATCGTTATCAGAATGAAGACCGATACCGGGATAAAATGGAACAACGTATGATGGGCCGGCCTGACAAGGGAAAAGATCAGATGAAGGGTAATAAGTCTGATAAAGGAAAAGGAAATGGTAAACATTAATCAAAGCAGGCAGTCTCAAAAGTCTAGTTGTCATCGCGGGCTTGACCCGCGATCCCGTATTGTGTGTGTATAACGGGATTCCGGCTCAGGGCCGGAATGACATTCAATATAATTTGACTTTTGAGACCGCCTCTTTTCCTAGCTATGAAAGCTTTTATTACATATTTATTATTGATGATCATTTTGATGAGTTGGAGTCCAAGAATTATCCAGGCTCAATCAAAGAAATTTATGTATGATTCAACCGGAGAAAAATCACAACTCCGGGTGAGTCTGAAATACACTAGCGATTATCTTTACATGGGCCGATCGGATTCTGCCAAAGCTCCGTACTTATCTCCGGCACTCACGTATTACCATAAATCCGGATTCTTTCTTCATAGTTCTCTATCTTACCTGACCGCTAAAGGCGAGGGGCGTTTAGACATGATGACCTTAGCAGGCGGCTATGACTATTATCGGAATGATCTAACCCTGGGCGTTTCTCTTTCTCAATACTTTTTCAGTGACGAAAGTTATAATGTATTGGCTGAAATGAGTACCTATCTCAATGGGTATGGGGGTTATGATTTACGTTGGTTTAATGTGTATGTTGATGCAAGCCTTGGTTTCAGTGAGAATACAGATCTTTTTTTAGGTGCCGAAATAAATAGAACCTTCTACTTAATAAATTATAAGTTATTAATTACTCCATCAGTTTATATGAATGCGGGCTCGCAAGAATATTACAGCCAGTATTATACAAATCGTAGCACGCAAACCGGTGCCGGAAATGGAAAGGGAAAGATGGGGTCTCAACAGCCACCTACGCCAACGCAGAATTCACAAACCCTGGCGTCAACTAAGTTTCATTTTCTGGATTATGAAGCCGGCTTGAATCTTACTTACAAAATTCAAAAAATCCGACTCTTTGGTACTGGTACGTGGACCTTTCCGGTAAACCCGGCTACCATCATCACAGATACTGGCGAATATGAAGAAGAGTTAACAAATGGATTCTTCTGGTCAACCGGTGTTCGGGTAATCTTCTGATCTCAAAAGTAATAATCCATCACCACCGACACGTGGTGCATATCTACTTTATTGTGATAGTAGGATGGTTGTATTTCTAAACTCTTGTCGAGATTTCCTTTGTAGGTATAAAGCACTTCCAGATTTAAGCCACGAAGAAATCCCTGAAAGCGATACCGCGAACGTGCATTGAATTGATAGTAGGAAGGCATTGTGTACTTATTAAGCCGGGCATCATTCACCGAGGGCATCCAATACATCCCGGCTGCTGCCAGCAATTCGAAATGTTTTCCTTTGTCTAAAAATCGGGTGTGCTGAACTGTTGTGGCATGCACATCGCCCGAGCCTTCGTTGCGTTCACGCTGCATAAATGTATAGAAAGGTTCTATACCCCACTCCCGTGGAAACAGAAAACGGCCGTGACTTGTAATGCGGGTATAGTTCATAAACCATTCTTCACCTTTGCGATTTGTTAATCCTACCCGCCCACTGAACGTATGCGATTGTTCGTCTTTGGTAATGTATTGCCTTTCGAGCGCTAGTGTATCGTTATACAACGATTGTTGCCAGGCGTATTGAAAGCCGACCATGAGTGTACGATCATCCCATTTCTTTTTGTATTCAATCTTATTCAACGACATATTAAAAAGACGATCCGCATAATAATTCCACACCTGATACTCGAAACCACTGACGGGTTTCCAGTTTACATTGGCAATGGCTATTCCATTACTCTTTGTATGTTCTGTATAATCCGCCTTGTTGCCATTAACTGCACGACCATTCGGATAAACAAGTGATTTTCCTATATCATACCAATGAATGGTTGAGCGTGGTGATGTGCGCCAGAGCCACCCGCCCTTCAGTACTATTTTCTTTGACTCACTCCATTCAGCCCACACTCCTTCCTGCAGGTTGGGTCGCATCCTGCCATCCTGAAGATTGATCATCGGAGTTTTTAAATGAAACTTACCAACCTGTATAAATGATTTATTCTTTCCTGAAAAATAATAGCGTAGATAAAGATCCTCAAGACGATCAAGATCCTGATGATTATCCGGATTGGAAATATCAAACAAGCCAAGTTCATAGCGATTGGCAAAAGGAGGTGACGGAGCTAACGAAGAAGAAGCAAGGTTATAAATAATAAAACCCGACATACCCACTTGAAATCCTTTAATGATAGGTGAATAATATCCCAACCCACCACCAACACCCCAGGCATAATAATCCGGAAAATCTCCATGATTGGTCGTTGTCATAAAAAAATTGCGAATGTGTCCTTCAAAAGTTCCAGTGTTATGTAGAATATTGATAAGGCTATCATTTTCTAAACAACGCTTGTCAAGCAACACGCGCTTGGCCGACCAATTGGGATCATGATGTTGGGCATAAGAAAAAATACTCCCTAACACCAGCGCTCCGGATAATATTCTCGTAACTAATTTCATTTGGATTACTTCGAGCCTGCTTTTCGTTTTTCCTGAATTGGCGTGAAGGGGCCGAACTTGTGCTGCGTTTCATCAAAGCCATCTGCATAGGGACCGAAAGGATGGTCAAGGGGTTTTTGGGAAATATCCGGCCAGTCCTTACTTAAATCCCGATTCGGTCGCGGCATTGAATTCACATACGCAGCAACATCCCAGGCTTCTTCATCTGTAAGTTGAGGCGCATCATACGTAGCGCCTAAGGGCATGTTAGCTTTCACATATCCTGCAAAGCGCGAGAGGCGATAAAGTCCAGCCCCATGATTATAACTACGCTCGCCCCACAGAGGTGGAAACTGCCAGCCGGTGTTGTCTGCCAATGCAATACCTTCACCATTTTTTCCATGACACACCACACACTTCTCATCGTAGATAAGTTTGCCATTATCAATATTGGCGGGCCGATCAAGAAAACCTAGTTCAACTAACCCAGCTCCTTTCGGAGATTTTCCTTTCTCAACATCTTTACCCAACCAATGAATGTAAGACACAATAGCCTTCATCTCGCGGCTATCTTCCGCCAGTGCTTCGCCATTTAAACTTCGTTCAAAACAATCGTTCACTCGCTTTTCTATAGACTCTTCCTGTCCTGATCGTGCTCTTAATTTTGGATACGTGGAAGAGACTGCACTGTAATTATTTCCAAACGGTTTTGTGCCTGCATCGAGATGACAGTTCTGACAATTCATGCCATTGCTCATCGCCTTCACGGAACCGTTAGGACCCAGGTAAGACGATGTACGAATGATCAACTCGCGGCCGTACTCAATTAACTTACCGGCTTCGTTCTTTGGAACATCGCTAAGATCCGGAGCCATCCACAAATCAGACATTGGTTTTTCGACTGTAACCGGCTTGGTAACTACAGGCTGCGCAAACCACGCGGTCACTTTTTCGGGGCCAATAAAAACCACTGTAGTAAGCGCCCCCATCAATCCCAGCAATATTGCAACCAGGATAATAACGAGGCTTACGATTTTTATCAGCGGACGATCTTGCAACGAATGGTTTTCCATTCTTGAATTATGACTATACTTTTATTAATCAGATTTCGATAGTCCGATTATCTTGGGCAATCAGACTTATTGAATTAATGTGGCAGTTTCTCCTGAAACAATCCATACACCCAGGTACCGGCTACCGCACTAAGCAAGGTTACAATCACAACCAAAAAGCCGCTTCCTATCTGGGCAAAGAGTGGACCCGGACACGCACCGGTAATGGCCCAACCCAATCCAAAAATAAAACCACCTATTATATTCCCCCAGTGAAATTGCTTGTCATGGAAGATTACTTTTTCGCCCTGTGCTGTTTTAATGTTAAAGCGTTTGATCGCCCACACTGATATAACACCTACGATCACGGCCGTACCAATTACGCCATACATATGAAAAGAATGGAGTCGAAACATTTCCTGAATGCGATACCATGAAATAATTTCTGCCTTTACGAAAACAATTCCAAACACAATACCTGTAATCAGATACTTAATGTTGGATGTGATTAACGTTTCATTGGCCACCTGATCATTGGGTGCCTCGCACTCAATGGGGTGAGGAACCGGTGATATATCTACAAATTCATCTTTAGACTTCTGCATACAAATTTCTTTTTGTTGTTATAAACTCATTAACCAGGGAAAGATGAGATGGATCATCAGGAATCCACCCGCCATAAAACAACAGGTTGCCACCAGCGAGGGCCATTGCAAGTTTGACAAGCCCATAATCGTATGACCACTTGTGCAACCACCCGCATAGCGGGTTCCAAAGCCTACCAAAAAACCACCCACTACAAAAAACATCAAGCCCCGAAGGGTAAACAGATTTTCAAATGTAAAGATCGAAGCCGGCATGAGGTTGTTATCAACGGTAATGTTCAACGCTTGCAAATCCGCCACGGTCTTTTCAGAAATAATAATCCCTTCCGGATTGGTAAGAAATTGTGTGGCCAGTACTCCACCCAACAACACACCTACGACAAAAAACAAATTCCAGATTTCCTTTTTCCAGTCGTACTTGAAAAAAGTTATGTTGGCGGGTAAACAGGCAGCGCATAAGTGGCGCAACGAAGAGGAAATACCGAGGTGTTTGTTGCCTAACAGAAGCAACGCTGGAACGGTAAGTCCGATAACGGCCCCCGCAACATACCAGGGCCAGGGTTGACGAATTAATTCAAACATAATTGGAAAGGTTTAACTCAATATAAAAACAAAAGTACGCAGATGGTATGACGGTTGTCCGTGATAAAGATCACAAAAGAGATTGTTATCTCATTTTTAGTAAAAAAGAAGATTTTTGCGCTTACAGCAGGATTTCCTTTACCAGGATATAAACTGCCATCACCATCACAAACCAGCCAAAAGCTGGTTTTAATTTTTCGTTGGGGATGTACCGGGTTAAATAGCTACCTGCCAAAATACCCACCATAGCAAAAGCTGAAAAGAAAAGCATAAAGCGATAGTCAATCGCAAGACCCGCACCGAGGTCACCAGTGAATCCGATTAACGATTTGAGTGCAATAATAAGAAGCGATGTGCCTACTGCCTGCTTCATTGGCAAGCCTGCTAACAACACCAGAGCCGGAATAATAAGAAACCCACCCCCGGCACCAACCAGACCCGTAATGCCACCCACCAAAATACCTTCAACAAAAATGAGCGGGTAGTTATACGAAATTTCACCCAGTTGCTCTTTTTGCTTTTTCGGCTTTCGAATCATGGTGATGGAGGCGAGCAACATAAGTATGGCAAACAAAACCAATACTGCAACCGATTTAGAAACTTCCGTGTTGCCTAACGTAAACACCGGATCGGGGATGATAGGCATAATAAACTTACGCACCGAATACACCGAAATAATAGAAGGGATGCCAAAGATCAACGCGGTTTTAAGATGAACATTGCCCTTCTTAAAATGACTGAATGAACCCAACGCACTGGTGAGGCCTACGACAAAAAGTGAATACGCTGTGGAGAGCACAGGATCAACATCAAACAGGTACACTAAAATGGGTACTGTAAGAATAGAGCCCCCCCCACCGATTAAGCCCAGCGAAAGCCCCATTACAATTGAAGCTACGTATCCAAAAATTTCCATCGAAGTCATTAATTGAGGCGCAAAAATATCGGTTTGGAGATGCTAAGTTAGTAACATAAGTTACACAAGAAGAAAAGTGGTAAATTGGATTATCAATCCATGTCAATAAAAAAGAAGAAAATTTTATCCAATTAATAAAAATGAATAAGGGTTTATTTGTAACCGCACTTTCCACTTTACTAGTTATTAGTTGCAACAACCACAGTAGTCAACCGAAAAATGTTTATGCTGTTGGTGCCATGCATAACGTAATGTGGAAGGGCCAACTGCAAGGCACGATTGATCTGGATACGATCTCAAACAGAGAAAACTTATATGGATTAGGTCCCGTAGAATATTTATCAGGCGAGATCCTGATTGTGGATGGAACAGCCTACCGTTCTACAGTTCTCACCGATTTGACCATGAAGGTAGAGCGTACCTCTGCGGTAAAAGCTCCCTTCTTTGTCTACACGCAAGTAGAGCAATGGCAGGAACATACTTTACCTGATAGTATACATTCTATACCTCAGCTGGAAAATTTTCTTAATACAGTAACAAAATCCGCTCCACGCCCTTTCGCTTTTAAACTTGTGGGCACTGTGGAGTCGGCTACGATTCATATTGTGAACCTACCCCCGGGCACCGCGGTTAGCTCCCCCACCGAAGCGCACCAGGGACAAATAAATTATAACCTAACTAATCAACCTGCCGATTTAATTGGTTTCTTCTCCACGGCTCACAAAGGAGTGTTCACTCATCACGATAGCTTTGTTCACATTCATTTAATCACTCACGATAAAAATATAATGGGTCATCTCGATAAAATGGAAATGAATCCAAGCTCAATGAAATTATTTTTACCTGCCGGTAGTTGATGCTTCAAACCGCAAGAATCAGGTTTGTGACTACCACTCCTCACCCTACCTTTGGCAAGCCATGCTTTTTCATTCCGATGTTAATCATCAACAACTTCAAAGGTTGATAAAAAATCAATCCATCGCGCTGGCAGGCAATAGCCGATTGAAGATTTTCGGATTGCTTTCCTGCAAATCAGGTAAGCGAATGAAAAGACAAAATCGTGTGTTCTTTGTTTCAGTAAAAGAAGTCTTTCAAAATGGATATCGGCCCTGTGGCCATTGTTTAAGAAAAGAGTATCAGACATGGATTTATTCAACCCAGATCGCATCGTAAATCTCCTACCCTTTGGCGGGAACGCAGATTATTATGGAAAAATTATGAGTGACAAGGAAGCGCGTCATTATCTGAATCAGCTTCTCACTACCATCGAGTGGAAAAATGATGAGGCCGTTATATTCGGGAAGCACATTGTAACCAAACGCAAGGTGGCCTGGTATGGCGATCTGGATTTTAGCTACACCTACTCCAACATTACCAAACAAGCCTTGCGATGGACACCTGAATTAATGGAGCTAAAAAATCTAACAGAAAAGGTCAGTGGCAACTCGTATAACTCTTGTCTGTTAAATCTTTATCATACTGGTGAAGAAGGGATGGCCTGGCACAGTGATGATGAAAAAACATTAGGATTCAATTCTGCTATTGCTTCGCTGAGTTTCGGTGCCGAGCGCAAGTTTTCATTCAAACATAAAGAAACGAAAGAAACAGTCTCTGTTTTATTGGAGCAAGGAAGTTTGCTGGTGATGAAAGGCCCTACGCAAACGAATTGGCTGCATCGATTACCTCCAACTACCAAAGTTAAAAGTCCGCGGATCAATCTTACTTTTCGCACAATTGTGCTGTGAGATTAGTATCTTGAACCATGGCAAAGTTCAGAAAATATTTCCATGAAGCCATTCAGAAAGAATATCCGCAACGGGCTGCACACTACATAGCAGATATTGAAAATACTTTTAAAAGAATCCAGCCAGATGTCCATTTTGCAAAGACATCTAAAAACCCTGTTGATCGCAGGCTTGAAATAGCTGCCTTTTTTTTGGCAACCATTGAAGTGTTGAACAAGAACGGTGAATCGATAGAAAAAATAAGAACATTACTATTAAGCATTGCCAATGAATACGTACGGCCTAAAAATGCATTGCAGCGCATACTGAAAAAACTGCCCGTACAAATGATCGATTCCTGGCTTGGCAAATTTCTTATCCGAAAAATGCAAAACAAAGTAAGTCAACGCGCACATCCCGATGGGTTTGCCGTTCGTATCATTACAGATAAAAAAGAAACATTAGGTTTTGGTTACGGCATCGATATTCTGGAATGTGGGATCTGCAAACTGTATAATAAACATGGCCTGCAAAAGTTTACGCCCCTGCTTTGTGAAATAGACTACATCACAACTTCCATGGCGGGGCTCACAATGCATCGATCTGGTACCATTGCCTTGGGGGCAAGCAAGTGCGATTTTAGATATGAGAAGAAATAGGAAAATTATCGACCTGCTTCCTTCCTTAACAAAGGACAAATAAGATAACGTTCATCGTTAGTAGCTTCATGCACAGCCTCTAATAAATCATAAACACTTCCAAGGCCAATTTTCTCAGACCATTCAAATGGACCATAGGGATAGTTGGTCCCTAATTTCATAGCGAGGTCAATATCTTTACGGCTAGCGGTTCCTTCCTCAACTGTATAATATGCTTCGTTAATAATCATGCAAATAATCCGGGGCGTTACAAGGCCTACACTATCGGCCACACGGGCATACTTTGTGGTTAGTTCTTTACACACTGCATCAAGCAAGTGTAAGTCAGTTTCCTGATAGATGCTCACTTCCATTAACTCGCGATTTAAAAAACTGGGTAGACCACAAAAGCCAAAGTAGGTATTCGTTTTGTTTGCATTTTTCAATAACGTTTGCAGTGTAACCAATGAGGTATCCAGGAAAACTGTTAAATCATTTTTCGCACTATAAATTTCAATTGAATTTGAGTCTCGCTCAGTAAGAAAATCAAAAATCACTTCGGTTTGAGCCAACAAAGTTGCCGCATCTTTATGGGTATTTGCATGAATACATGTATGTGTACTGAATTTTTGCTGGCACTCTGCCATGTTAAACTCATTGCCAAGTACCAAAATATTCATTTCGCTTGAGTAAGATTGTTCTGAGCCAATTGATTATCGATATTTGATCAAAAGTAATACACACCGCCTTATGTCAAAAGAAGTAATTTACTCTGCCAACGCCCCCGAGCCCATCGGCCCTTACAGCCAGGCCATCAAAGTAGGCTCTATGCTATTCGTTTCAGGCCAGATAGCCATCGATAAAGCTACCGGAAAGATTCTTACTGAAAACATTACAGAAGAAACCAACCAGGTAATGAAGAATCTGGGCGAGGTGCTAACCGCGGCCGGCATGGACTTTTCACATGTAGTGAAGTGTACTATTTTCCTAAAAGACATGGGCCAGTTTCCGGTTGTAAATGAAGCCTATGGTAAGAAATTTGTTACCAGCCCGCCCGCCCGCGAAACGGTTGAAGTAAGTCGACTGCCCAAAGACGTGAATGTTGAGATTTCCTGCATTGCAGTGAAGTGACCAAAAAAATTAAACACATAGGAACATAGAACACATAGTTTATGCTTATGTGGTTAATTTTTCACACTCAATACTTGCTTTGAATTTCATACCTTTGACCTCCCTGTTTTATACTAAAAATGAGAGAAGTCAGAGTTCGTTTTGCTCCTAGTCCTACCGGTGCCCTGCACATTGGTGGTGTACGCACAGCCCTGTATAATTATTTGTTGGCGAAGAAGACCCAAGGTACAATGATCCTTCGGATTGAGGATACCGATCAGGGACGCTTTGTGCCAGGAGCGGAAGAATACATCAAACAATCATTAGACTGGGTAGGAATAAAAATCGATGAGGGCGTAACGCAGGGTGGGCCCCATGCACCTTACCGTCAATCTGAAAGAAAGCCCATATATCGTCAATACGCACAAAGATTAATTGATGAAGGCAACGCTTATTATGCTTTTGATACGGAAGCCGAATTAGAGGCCATGCGCAATCGATTAAAAGCGACCGGTTCTTCCAATCAACAGTATAGCGCTACCACGCGTATGATGATGGATAATTCACTGACACTGTCAGACGATGATGTTAAAAAGAAACTGGATGCCGGTGATCCTTATGTGATCCGCTTAAAAGTGCCTGATGATGAAGAGATACAATTGACAGATCTGATCCGGGGTGAAGTAAAAGTTGACTCTGCACAGATTGATGATAAAGTGTTAATGAAATCCGATGGTATGCCAACTTATCACCTGGCCAATGTGGTGGATGATTACCTCATGAAAATTTCGCACGTGATTCGTGGAGAAGAGTGGTTACCTTCTGCACCACTACATGTTTTGCTCTATCGGTTTCTTGGGTGGGAAAAAGAGATGCCCCAGTTTGCGCATCTCCCATTATTACTAAAGCCTGATGGCAATGGAAAACTAAGTAAGCGTGATGCAGACCAAATGGGCTTCCCGATTTTCCCTCTCAACTGGACTGATCCTAAAACAAATGAATTAGCGAAAGGCTTTCGCGAATCCGGTTATCTGCCCGATGCGCTAATAAACTTCCTTGCCTTTTTAGGTTGGAATCCTGGTACCGAACAGGAATTATTTTCGATGGAAGAATTAGTAGCAGCTTTTTCGATAGAACGAATAGGTAAGGCTGGAGCAAGATTCGATATTCAGAAAGCACAATGGTTCAATCAACAATATCTGAAAGCCAAGTCGAATGAAGAACTTTCTATTTATTTATTCGATTCGCTAGCTAAAGAAAACATTTCATGCTCAAAAGAAAAGGCACTGAAGATTTGTGCCATCATGAAGGAGCGGGTTACGTTTACGCAGGACTTTTGGGTTCAGGGAAGATTTTTCTTCGAAGCTCCCATCTCCTATGATGCACAAGTGATTTCAAAGAAATGGAATGACGAAGCTATCAAAGTATTGACTGCCTACAGTAAAGAAATTGCTAATACAAACATTCTAACGGCTGACGTTGCTAAATCCACACTCGAAAGTGTAACCTCAAACCTGGGAATTGGTACCGGTAAAATTTTACAGGCACTTCGCGTTTCCATTGCAGGAGCAGCGTCCGGTCCGGACCTGATGATGACCATGGAAATCCTTGGCAAAGAGGAAGTGGTAAAGCGCATTGAATATGCTCTGAACACAATTAAAAAACCCGCCTGACCTATGGCAAAGAAATCTGATAAACCAAGCAAGAAGCAAGGTAAACCCCGCGTACACAAAGATCTTAGTGGCTTTGAAGTATCCATCGATCAGTTTGGTGAATTAAAATCCAATCTTGCCATCGAAAAACTGAATGAGTTCCTGGATAAGAATGTGGATGACAAAAAACTAGCTGAACGTGATGATTACGAAGAAATAAAAGATAAGAAGGATAAAAAGAAAAAAAAATAGTCAATTGCCATCTCGTTGCATAAGTCAATCTTTTAAATTTAATTTTTAACAAGCTGCGCATGAGAAATCTTCTCTTGATTGTCGCCCTGCTTTCTGTTTTAACCACAACCTACGCACAGCAATCCTGGAGTGAGGACCTGATCATCACACCCGAGAAATCAAACTTTACAAAAACCTCTACGTACGAAGAGGTAATGAATTTTCTCTATGCGATGGAGAAAAAATCAGACAATCTGCACGTGTTTTTTATGGGAAAGAGCAAAGAAGAAAAAGACATTCCAGTTGCTGTGCTTTCAAAAGAAAAGCTAACTACATCAGAAGAAGCCCGCACTTCAGGCAAGCCGGTAATCTATATTCAAGGCAACATTCATGCAGGCGAAGTAGAAGGTAAAGAAGTTGTTTTAATGTTGATGCGGGACATCTTACTGGGTGATAAAACTCATCTGCTGGATAATCAGATTATTCTTTTCGCACCCATCTACAACACCGACAGCAATGATAAAATGGAAAAAGGTCGCAGGCCATCACAGGAAGATAGTCCGCTGGAAGTTGGCCTTCGCGAAAACAGTCAAGGGTTGGATTTAAACCGCGATGGCATGAAGATGGAAGCACTCGAGACTCAGGCACTTTTTTCAAGTGTGTTACTCCCATGGGATCCGCAGGTATTTGTTGATTTACATACCACCAATGGAACATGGCATGCTTATTCACTCACCTGGGCTCCGGGCTATTTGAGTAATGGTCACCCAGCTACCTATGAGTTTGTGAACCATAAGATGCTGCCCGAGATTACCCGTATCGCAAAAGAATCACACAATCTTGATCTGGGTCCTTTCGGGGACTTTTATTTGCGCGAAGGCTGGCCACCAAAAAATTTCTATACCTACAATCACCACCCACGGTATTTAGTAAATCAATTTGGATTAAGAAATCGAATGTCAGTTTTAAGTGAGGCTTTTGCGCACGAACGGTTTTATCAACGCATACATTCTACCTATACGTTTGTTTCAGAGATTCTGAGCTATACAAATTCGCATGCCGAAGAAATTATAGAAATAAATAAACGCGCTGAAACAGAAACCATTCAGACTGCGTTGACTGGTGCCGGAAAAGCAAAAAAAGGTGTGCGCTTTAACATGGTTCCGCTCGAGAAGCTACCTAACTTTATTTCTTACGATTACATTCATAAGAGTAAAGCCGATGGCACGAAAGAATATATTCGAACCGGAAAAATTTCTACGTTCGATGACGTTACATACCATGCCCGGTTCGAAGCTACAATAGAAAGCACTGTTCCGAATGGATACATCATCCCGGCTGCATTTTCAAAAATAGCCGCGAACCTGATTCAGCATGGAGTGAACGTTGACACACTCACCAAATCACAATCCTACAAAGGCGAAGTATTTCAGATCGAAAAATTTGAAAAAGCAAAGCAATCCTTTCAAGGGCACGCTATGGCACAGGCTGAGGGAAAATTTATTGCCACTACCCGTAAATTTAAAAAAGGCGATTTCTTTGTAAACACAGCTCAACCACTGTCCAACCTGATCTTCTATTTACTGGAACCACAATCGGATGACGGCCTTCTTACCTGGAATTTTCTGGATGAATACATCGAAAAGAATAAAAAAGAAAACCAATTCGTAGAGTATCCCGTTTTTAAGTACATCAAATAAAATCCATACTGTATGCCTAATTCTCATGTAATAGATTACCAGATAAAAGGTGAAAGCATCCAAATCGTAGAGGTAGAGTTAGACCCGATGGAAACTGTAATTGCAGAAGCTGGTGCGATGTTGTTTATGGAAGAGGGGATCCTGTTTGAAACTAAAATGGGAGATGGATCAAATCCAAGCCAGGGGTTATTTGATAAACTGCTTTCGGCCGGTAGCAGAATGCTTACAGGTGAATCACTTTTCATGACACACTTTACCAATCGGGGAAATAGAAAAGCTAAAGTGGGGTTCTCTGCTCCTTATCCGGGCACAATAATCCCTGTAGATTTGGCTACAAGCCCCAATCATGAATTGGTTGTGCAAAAAGATGGATTTTTGTGTGCTGCTTATGGTACGAAGCTTTCGATAGTATTCAACCGTAAAATTGGGGCTGGCCTTGTAGGTGGCGAGGGATTCATCCTTCAAAAGCTTTCAGGCGATGGCAAGGCATTTGTTCATGCCGGAGGAACGGTAATCGAACGCATATTAAATAATGAAACGCTGCGTGTGGATACAGGCTGTGTAGTTGCCTTTGAATCACACATTGATTTTGATGTGGAGACTACGGGCAGTTTAAAGTCAATGGTGTTTGGTGGTGAAGGAATTTTTCTAGCCACCCTGCGCGGCAGCGGTAAAGTATGGCTGCAATCCATGCCGATAAGAAAATTAGTGCAAGCTTTATCTCCATACGGTAGAAACTCCAGAAAAGAATCAAGCTCACTCCTTGGAGGACTGTTGGAAAGCTAAGATCAAGATTGCTTAAAAACCTTTGGAATAAGAGAAGGCACTTCTCTCTTGTACCGAATATACTCTTCACCAAATTGGCGAATAAGTTTTTGTTCTTCCAGGTGTATGCCGATGGGTAAATAAACAAAAATACAAAGCACACTAATGAGCGTAGATGTAGTCGGAGTAAACAGAAAGAATCCAATCACAATCAGGATTGTACCGCTATAGATGGGATGCCGTACGTAGTTCAGGATTCCTGACCGGCTGAATTTAATTTCTTCTTGTCGTAGTCCAATAAAGGACGCTACATCATGTTCTTTAAATGCACGGCTGACAATAATTACTCCGAAGGTTGAAAGCATCAAACTCAGATAACGAACCAGTCCCTGGGAATTAAGTAATAGCAATCCCGAAGTCTTCGCATTAAGAAATAGCAATCCCAACAATCCTGCAGTAGAAATAAGGGAATAAAAAATTCGATAAAATAGAAATCTACTCTGAAGGAGATCTCTGAAAAAATTCTTCACGACATCGGCTGCCAACACACTGTGAATAGCAAAATAAATAATCCAGCCCAATATCAGTAATCCATAGTCTGCCATCCTCTAAAGGTATAGTCTTGTATTCAAAAGTGGCTCTATGAGGGCAATAAAAACATAAAACCTGATTATCTTCGGAGCAAAACAAGTTTCATGTCTCCATTGAAAATCGGGCTGCTTAGGGAGGGAAAAGTGCCACCGGATTTACGGGTGCCCATTACTCCTTTACAGGCTGAAGAAATTCAACAGCGATTTACGCACGTAAAAGTGGTGTGCCAGGAAAGCCCGTTTAGAAGCTTTAAAGATGATGAATTCAGAGACCTGGGTATTGATGTTGTGAAAGACATTAGTGATTGTGACGTCCTGATGGGAATAAAGGAAGTTCAGCTTGATCACCTGGCAGCCAACAAAACGTATTTATTCTTTTCACACACCATAAAAAAGCAACCCTATAACCGGAAGTTGTTACAGGCTATTCTTAAAAAAAATATCCGGCTGATTGACTACGAAGCACTTAAAGACACGCAAGGAAATAGGCTGGTAGCCTTTGGGCGCTTTGCCGGTATCGTTGGCGCTTACAATGGGTTGCTGACTTATGGTAAACGCTACAACCAATTTTCCTTGCGGAGAGCCTTTGAATGTTTTGATATCAATGATTTAAAACTGGAGTTAAGAAAAGTGAAACTGCCTCCTGTTAAAATAATCTTAACTGGTGCGGGTCGGGTTGGCAAGGGTGCGATGGAAACCCTGGACACCGCTGGGATTCGAAAAGTAAGTCCAGGAGATTTTCTACACAAACAGTTTATTGAGCCGGTGTACACCCAATTAAGCAGCGCAGATTATCACGAACGAAAAGAAGGTGGCCATTTTAATCGTGAAGAATTTCATCGTAGCCCCGATCGTTACCATTCAACCTTTCTTAAATACACACATGTTGCACAATTACTATTGGCTGGCGCCTACTGGAACCCAAAAGCTCCTTTGCTTTTCACAAGAAATGACATGCTTCATCCAGACTTCAAAATCAAAATAATCGCTGACATTACCTGTGATATCAACGGATCGGTGCCCAGTACAAAGCGAGCCAGTACCATTCCAGATCCCCTTTATGACTATGATCCCGCAACAGATTCTGTGTTGCCTGCGCTGAGTGATGAACGGTATATCACCACCATGGCAGTAGATAATCTACCATGTGAATTACCCCGAAGTGCCTCGGAAGAGTTTGGCCGGGACTTGATTGACAGGATTTTAAAGCCCTTACTCGTTGGGGATGTAGATGGAATTATCCAGCGAGGAACTGTTGCGGAAAATGGTGCACTAACAACAGAATTCAACTATCTGCAGGACTATGTAGAAGGGACCGACTAAAAATAATTGTATCCGTTATGTTATTATACAACGTTACTTTTGGAATAGATAAACAGATCGAGGAAGAATGGATCTCCTGGATGAAAGAAAATTATATTCCTGCTTTGATGCAAACCGGTTTGTTTACGGACTATAAGATGTATAAAGTACTTACGCACGATGATGAGAGTTCCGTTTCCTATAGCGTACAGTGTTTTTCCAATACGATAGATCAGGTCTTAAAATATCTTAATGATTTCGCACCAGCCTTGGTAGAAGTTCACCGGCTACGTTTCAAAGACAAACACGTGGCATTTAATACCTTATTGCAAGAAATCTAGCCCTTCAAAATTTCGTTGATTTGATCTGCCTCCAGGTGACAATTTATCCATTCTGAATCCAGGCGGGCATTATACTTTTTGTAAAACTCAATGGCCGGTTTGTTCCATTCCAATACTTGCCACATCATGCCCGTACAGTTTTCTGTTAATGCCTTTTTCATCGTTACATCAAACAACTCCTTTCCAATTCCTTTGCCTCGGTGAGATTGTGTTACAATGATATCCTCGAGATAAAGTCGTTTGCCCTTCCAGGTAGAGTACCGATAATAGTAAAGTGACAGGCCATGAATAAGTGAATCCTCCTCAGCTACAAAAAATCCATAGATAGGATTTGGTCCAAAACCATCTGCCTTCATCATGGTCAGTGTATTGGAGACTTCATGTGCGGCACGCTCATATGCAGCCAACTCTTTTATGAGTTCCAGCACCTGCGTTAAATCCTCGATTATTCCTTCTCTTATTATCATAGCATACCAATAAAAAAGCCCCTTGCGGGGCTTCTATATAACTTGAGGTTAAATTAATACTCCCAGAGATTGTGTTCTTTCTCCATCATTCGCATTTCTTCTTCCCAACGGGCAAATACTGACTCTCCATAGCTACGTCCATTCATCTCATATATCTGTTGGATAGAACGGTCACCCGGATTTTCCACTTTTACTATTACGCCATGGAATAGTCTCAGTTTGAAAGCATCTGTGAATGTTCTATTCTCAGCCGGGTTGTAGCGATTACGCCACAAAACTTTATCACGTTCCTTCCAATCTTTACTATGAGCAGTCTTCTCAACAAGATTAAAAAAGTCCTTGTATTGAATATACGCGATTGGATTGATATCTGTAGAACCTGACTTTTGCGCTTGTAACCCGATAGCTTGAATATCATAATACAAGCGGGATCGTCTTTTATCAAAAATTACATCTTCAATAATGGTGATTGCAACGATCTGATCTTTTGTAAAGTACTCCGTCTGGCTTGCAGCCAACTCCCACCATTGATTATCCGTAGGGAGATTGCCTTGATTATCGTTACGGGTAGACTGATAATTTTTTCCATTGTAACTGGCCGTCTCGCTAGAAAAATAGGACTTAGTTGCATTGTATGGAGGCTCAACAATAGCTTGGTTACTAACTAAAATATCCTCAGCCTTTTTTACATTTTTCACTGAATCGTCATAGGCTGTGATCGTACCGTTTTTAATACTCCTTATTAAGAAATCAGCGATATCCGATTGTGCAGATTTAAATCCGGCATTCTGCTTTTCATTCAAATCAACTATACGTTCAACCCTAAACCGATAGAGCTGTTCATAATAGGGTATTCGCTCTGTAGAATTTGGATTATAGACCGTATCCTGTTGAGCGATTGCAACACCAGCCAAGCCTAAAGACAAAAAGAAGATGCTTACGAATTTCATTTTCATTATTTTTTACCTGCCCATAATGTAAGAACCTTCTAACTTCGCATTCACAGGTTTATTGTCTGCGTCTCCTGGTTCCCAGGTAGAGCGAACAACCTGCACATTGAAGACAGAGAAACTATCACCAGGTCGAAGGCCGTATTTACTTAATTCTATTGTTCCTGAAGTTAATGTGATCGGAGTTTTTCCTGTAATCTGTAACGTCATTTGGGTAACCCGATAAGCTGCATCTTTAGCGTTTTGGCGCTTAAATGTTTCGTCAGAAATATCCGGAACAAATCGCACAATTGACGTTCCAGGAGGAATACCTTTTTTTACATCATACTCCGCGTTTCCTACCATTAACTTGGCAACTGGGCTAGGTACTTGTTTGGCCTTAAATTGCTTTACTTCAATTTGTGATCCGTTAACAGAAACCCGAACATCCATTTGAGGACGTGTAGGTATTAAAACGAATTTACCAGGACCTTGCTGCACAACTTTACCCTGATCACCCGGTACACTTAAGGAAATCCCTGAAGCTTCTGCGAGACCTTGAACACTCACACTCATTTCATTCCCGCAATCTAAATACAATGTACTGGCACTTTCCGATTCAAATTTAGCAACAGGTCTGGCAACTTTGTATCTTATCACTTCCTCGTAAGGTTTGCCTTTGATATTAATTTTGACTTTGTAGGATGCTTCCGCCAAGCCATTTTTATCATAAGCACCACCACTGGTTCTGAATTTGATCTTACCCATTTTGATACCCGTTGCAGGGTCTTTGTCTACTTTTAGCGCTGCTCCGTTGAAGAACATTTCAGGCTCTGCATCCGAGGCGGCTGCTATAAATAAATCAGCGCTATATTCTTGTCCTGCCACTAAAGTGTTTGATTCAGCTCGTACCATTGGCACCACTTTATCAAATTTAATTTGCACACCTTCTGCAACGGCATTCAATGAATCTAATGCGATTCCTTCATATTCCATTACCTTGGTTTGCATCTGACTAACAGTTGCAATGGCGGCCATGGTAGGCGTTCCTTCAAAAGTGAACTGAAGAAAAGTCTTATCTAGTTGATTGGTATTGTTTTTGAACTCCTCAAAATCCTCGGCCTTCTTCGTAAGTTTTTCAAATGGTTGCTTTAAGCCAACAATCTTATTCAGATCATTTACATAAGCTACCATCTTCTTTTCAAATTGAATACCCTCTTCCGGCTTCTGGCTATCCAACATCAATTCTTCGGCCCGGTTTGTGTTAGTTACCAGTTCCTCGCCTTCAATGGCGGTGCCATCTGGTTCCGTCTTCATCTTCTTCTTCAACTCGTCAAGATAGGCGATTGTTGCCTTACTTAAATCCCTTACTTGCTGAGCCTTTTGTTTGGCTGCAACTACTTTTTCATCCTGGCTTGATGATGCAAGAATGCCACTCAATTTTCTCTCATTGGTAACATCATTCTCCTCAATCATCTTAACCAGCGTATCGTCAATGATGGCAAATTTTTCAAGTACCGCGTTACTTACGTTAAGCGCGAGGAGCGCAGTAAGCACCAGGTACATCATACCAATCATCTTCTGCCTGGGAGTTTCCTTACCACCTGCCATGGTTATTAATTTTTAGTTTATAAAAATAGAATTAAACATCACTTTAATTGCTGCCTTTCATAGCAGTTAACATACCACCATACACCTTATTTAAAGCTGTAACGTTAGCGGTCAGGCTACCCAACTCCGAAGTAAACTTCGTTGTGTTTTCACCCACTTTAGAAAGTCCCTGCATAGCACCTGTCAAACTCTCATAGAACTTATTCATGTTCTTAACATGAGAATCTGCATCCTTCAATTCCATTTCGTAGATCGTATTCAACGCGGCCAGATTCTTAGTTACCTTTTGAACCTGTGAATGATATTCGCTTGTATCTTTAGAAGCATCAGCCATCGCAGTTACAGCCTTCATAGCCGTTCCATACGATTTATTCATTTCCATAAGCGCTGAAGAAGCCGACTGAACATTTTTAGCATATTCGTTGGTGGCAACAGCTGCATTAGAAAGATTATTCATTTGAGAAGCCGATGTGGCAAGATTGGTAAGACCTTTACCCAGATTATCCAACAAATTCTGGTCAACCTTGGCAGTTTTTAACATCTCATCAATCTTCAGCAACGGAGAATCTCCACCGGCAGGACGATTGCTAATGCGGGTAGCTGTTGGATTGATAGGCCCTTCATAATCCTCAGCAAGCTCAGGATATACTTTTGACCAATCTGGTTCATCGTGCTTGGGTTCGAATGCACTCAGGAAGAATATCCCTGCTTCCACACTCAACCCTATCATCAACATTGCATTCGCTCCTTCTAAGTGTAAGATTTTGAAAAGTGCTCCAATAATTACAACCGCTGCACCGATACCGTATACTTTGGGCATGATGGTTGTGAAGAATAACGAGACAAATCCGCCTTTTTTCTTTGCCATGGTTCTTTAAAATTTAAGTTTAGTCCGAATTTTTATAAATATAACCAGAGTTTTTAATTATTGAAATTCAGCCCCTGACGACCTTCCAAGGTTAGTCATGGCACACCGGAAACCGATGTAGGCACGGGTTGAATCTTTGTATTCATAGGTTCTGGTTCCTGTTTCAAGATAGTAGGCAACATCCTTCCACGAACCACCACGCACCACTTTTCTTGCATTGTATCGCTCTTTAGAATTTCCTTCACGATCGTAGGCATTCTTGTCAATGTATTGCGGGTTAAGATCCCAAACCGTTGGCACCGAAGCGGGGTTGAAGTCATCAAGACACCACTCCGACACATTACCAGCCATATCAACTAAACCATAATCATTAGGGAAATAAATTCCAACCGGAGCTGTATAGGCAAAGCCATCATCATAAAAATTTCCACGACCGGGTTTAAAATTAGCGAGCATACATCCTTTCGAGTTACGGATGTAAGGATTTCCCCAAGGATATTTAGCCATGTCGCGGCCACCACGGGCAGCATATTCCCACTCTGCTTCGGAAGGCAGGCGGAAGGCGGGCATTGGAGGTTGTCCACCGTTTACTTGTCTCCATTCATTTAAGAAAGCAGATCTCCATTTACCAAAGAAATTAGCGGCTTCCCAACTTACACCTACTACCGGATATTCCTGGTAGCCCGGGTGCTGCCAATAATAATCTACGAGTGGATCCCCCATATGGTGCGAGAAGTCTTTCATCCACACCGTAGTATCAGGATAATACTTCTCCATAAACTCCTGCTGTCCTATCTGATCAAAATTGGTGAGGCCTTCCGCTCCGTTGGGATCTAAAAAGAAAGTAGTAAACTGGAGGTATTCATCATTAGTAATCTCTGTTTCATCCATGAACAGAGGACCAATTGTGATTTGTTTATTAAAGTTGATCTGAGTAGAAGCAGGATCTTCATCCGCCTGCCCCATGTGAAAGGTGCCTGCAGGAATAGGAACCATGCCATAGGGAATCACCATCGACCATCCTTCTCTACGCTCCAGTGTGGATTGACCCACCACTTCGCCCTGGGCATCACCACCCTTATTGCCACCAATGCCCAGCAGACCGCAACCACCTGCAATTGATCCGGCACCCAGAATTAAAGCATAGTACAGAACCCTTGGAGAAACTATTTTCTTCATACTTTTTTTATTAGATCAAGTCTTTCGGTTTGCTAAAGCCAACGATACAGACCCGAAAGTTATTCTTTTTCGCCTTTTTTTTAAATAAGAGAGAGACCAAATTCAACAAAATCTCAAAAAAACCAAAATTAATTGCCGATTAATGTCTGTATCGGGGAGTTCGCACTACCTTTTTTCCGATTGCCGGGTTTACCGGCAGTTCGTAAGTAAGCAAGAATTCATGTGAAGTAGGTTGCTTTGCAGCCTGATCCTTGATCACATAGTCCAATCCATAGCCCAACTTTAACGACTTATCTTTTAATATACTGTATCCCAACATCAGAATAGCGGCCTCCGACTGTCTAAACGCCAAACCTCCCCACATCGTATCTTTATAGTATGCTATTCCACCCAAATCAAAAGTAGTTTTGGTAAAATCCGACTTAACAAGGGTTGAGAATTGGAATCGCAGATCGAAGTTTAGTTGATAATAGTAGCCACCCGTTACGTACATATGCGGTTGAAGCGCATTACGCTGGCCTGTGCCAAAGTCAAACTCTGATTTAATAAGGTGATTAAAACTAACTCCGGCATAATATTTTTCACGTTGCATAAACACCCCCATGGCCAAATCCGGACGCACCTGAGACTCCTTGCCAGAATTTTTTAGCAGCGGATCATTTTGATCAATAGGCCTGTACAAGTCAAAGTTTATGGTCTGCGAATAAACTCCTGCCTTCATACCAAAACTTAATTTGGTATCCTTCAAAGCCAGGTGATACGCATAGGAAGCCTGAGCTTCAAGATTATTCTGAGGGCCCAGCCGGTCATTAACAACGTAAGCGCCAAATCCACTTCTTATTTTATTAATAGGAGCCGACATACTTACTATTTGTGTGGTGGGTGCACCACCTCCGCCCACGGTGGGCTGATAGCCAACCCATTGACTTCTGTGGATTGCCGTAAACTTGGTAATCCCCTCCACACCTGCATACCCTGGATTATAATACAAGGTATTAAACATGTAATGTGTGAACTGAGGGTCTTGCTGACCAAATGAATCACTAAAAAATGTTCCGGCCAGTAAAAGTAAAAAATAGACTTTCTTCACAGTTTCTTTTGGTACAGGACTTAAAGATAAATGAATTCTCCTCACACTTTCAATCAGAATGTAATTAAAGTGTAATAAAATAAGAGTCTTGTTAAAAACGTAAGCCTTAAATAGTTATTTGATTCCGTTGGCTGCCTTTATGTAAAGCTCCAGGGCTCCCGTCATGGAAGGGGCGTTGGGTAAAGGCGCTTCAATATCTAAAATCAAACTGGCATCTTTTACGGCCCTGGCGGTAGTTGGGCCAAAGGCTGCTATCCGGGTGTTGTTTTGTTTGAAGTCGGGAAAGTTGACCAACAATGAATTGATGCCGGAAGGACTAAAGAATGCAAGAATATCGTAGTAGACATTTTTAAGATCATTCAGGTTGGCTGCCACTGTATGGTACATGATGGCTTCTGTAAAATGATATCCATTGTCGGTAAGGAATTCGGGAATATCATTTTTACGAATGTCCGAACAGGGAAACAGGAACTTTTCGTTTTTATGTTTCTTGATGATCTCCAATAAATCTTTTGTGTCTTTTAAGCCCGAAAAAATTTTTCTTTTCCGGATAACTATATACTTCTGAAGGTAATTGGATGTCTGGTCAGAAATACAGAAGTACTTCATCTCCGGGGGCATCTCTAACTTTAATTCGAGGCAGATCTGAAAGAAATGATCTACAGCATGGCGACTGGTGAAAATTACGGCTGTGTGCTGAAGGATTTCTACCTTTTGTTTTCTAAATTCCTTAATAGGAACCGCCTCTACTTGAATAAAGGGACGAAAATCAATTTTGAGATTATATTTCTCAGCAAGTTTAAGATAGGGTGAATTCGCATCGGTAGGAGCCTCTTGAGTAACCAGAATGCTTTTTACTTTTCGCATTCTGTCCGTAACAGTTTCTATCATATCAACACGTATCGGGTTCGGCTTAAAATAAAATCACTTTACCTAAAATCATTAACGGGATGACTTCAGTTGCGCAAAGGTAGGAAAATAAATGAAAAATAGGGAAGGACGTTCGGGCCAATAATTTCATAAACAATAATATGGTTCCCATAATCACCAATACACAGCCTACTGTGAGCAAATGATAGTAATAACCTGTGCGTTGTGTTTGCACAATAAAATAAACAAGGGCAACACTGCCCATAAGAAGGGTGGTAACAAAAAGCAGCCGGATGAAATTAAAGAACTGAAAACGAACTGTGTCGCGCAATCCAAAGAGCAGGGAAAAACTAACAATCAAAATTAACTTGATTATGAGGATAATAAAGATAAGGGATGACAACAAAAGCCAAATCAGAAAAACCTCACTTGTGGATTGATACGTGAACTCCCCGGCTAGCCTGACTCTTTCGGGCACGGCTTGAAAGATTATCAGCAATAAAAGACCCAACAAAAAACTTATCAGTGCGAAGAAAAACAAGTTGACGCTGGATCCTATACGGCTGGCAACAATGGCTTCATCCCGCTCCTGAATTGAAAATAATTTAACAACATTCAGATAATCGAACGTAAGCCGTGAATTGACCCGAAATAGAATCACCAGGGCCGTCAATAATATGAAGGAGGCCAGAATAACAAAGTCCTTAAAATAACTGCCCTCACGAAGCGGGTTGTCGTAGGTTGAATTTGAGATCGGCAACAGTAACAGAGTTTGAAGAGCATACACCGGCCTTTTTTGATGAATGCTAAAGGAAAGTTTACCCTGGTATCGGGCCCAAAGACTATCAACTTTAAGGTGAAGGCTATCTTGCGTTCTGACGACTAACTTACCATTAATAAAGACTGAATATTCTGATCGGTCGTAAAATAAAAGTTTACCACCCACTGCTTTTTTATCTAATGCGAAATGAATCGTGTTACGTTTCTGATTTGTGTACGGAACCAGGGTTTCCTTCTCTTGTACTTTCCAATCCTGCCGAAGATTATAGATCGCGGGGAGCGGTTGGGTCAACCCGGTGAGCGATCCCCCTAAGGCAATAAAGAGTGTAAGAAAAATCTTCATGTAAATATCTGATAACAAAAGTATCGGATTAGTGTGGGTAAAGGAAATTCACTTCTGTCTTATTCCATCTATCTTTGGGGTCGCATGGCAGGCCTTTACATTCACATCCCTTTTTGCAAGCAGGCTTGTTACTACTGCGACTTTCATTTCTCAACCAATCAAAGTCTAAAATCAGAATTAATAAACCATATCGCACAAGAGTTAGCAATTCAAAAAGAGTATCTGCAAGGCGAGCCGTTGGAAACCATTTACCTGGGTGGGGGCACTCCGTCCCTGTTATCCGCCATCGACCTTGAAATCCTTTTCAATGCAATTCATAAACATTATCAAGTAAAGGATAATCCTGAGACAACGCTCGAAGCCAATCCGGATGATCTGACACCAGAGAAGTTACAGGAACTTGCTGCGATGGGTGTTAACCGTTTAAGTATTGGCATTCAATCTTTCGATGAACAAATTCTTCGTTTTCTTAACCGGGCCCATACCGCTCAGGATGCTTTACAATGTGTGGCCAACGCGCGCACGGCAGGCATCTCCAACATTAGCATTGATTTAATTTATTCTATCCCCGGCCAGGGCGATGAACTGTTGAAAAAAAATCTGGCGGAAGCCATGGCATTGAAACCAGAACATATTTCAGCCTACTCACTTACAGTAGAAGAAAAAACTGTCTTCGGTCGTTGGGCCAGTCATGGCAAACTCAAGGCCATGGAAGAGGGTCTATCGGCCTTACAATTTGAGTTAGTGATGAATACATTACAAGAGTGTGGTTACCAGCACTACGAAATCTCCAACTATTGCCTTCCGGGATTCGAGTCCAAACACAACACAAGTTATTGGCAACAAAGAAAATACCTGGGGGTGGGGCCCAGTGCACATTCCTTTGATGGCGAAAGTCGGCAGTTTAATGTCAGTAATAATCATGCCTATATAAAAGCTTTGCGCGAAGGAAAAATACCTTTTGAACGGGAAGTGCTTACAGTCGAAAACAAGATCAATGAATATATCTTTACTTCCCTGCGCACTGACTGGGGCTGCAATTTGACGTACCTGGTCACTCAGTACGATTATGATTTAATAAAAATGAATGAATCCTACTTAAATCAATTGAAAGAAGCCAATCTAATCCAGCTCATCGAAAACAACATAATGCTAACAACAGCCGGAAAACTTTTGGCAGATAAAATCTCATCGGATCTATTTGTTTCAGGTAACTCGTAATGATGTATCAGGAATTTATTATTTTAACAGAACCATGACGGTAGAAGAAAAAAGAGTGTACTTATTGTTGAAATCTGTGATCTATCATTATCATGGGTTGGATGAAGCTGAGAAAAAAGATTTGGACCAAGTTTCAACTGATCTGGATGCCAAAGAGGAACTAAGCTGGGCGCTGGATTTTGTCGCGCAGGATTACATTACCGCTTTTGACAGGGCCCGCGAATTTCTAAATCACATCATTGGCGATTACCCCAAGAACAAACGTGTTGACCTCATTAATATGGTGTGGCAATCCAACAATGTAAAAGGATACGTAACCGAAATGGAAGCCACGGCCATGTTCAAATTAGCTCGCGACTGGAACGTAGAAAAAGAATTAATTGAGTTGGTGTTAAAATAGTCTGCAATGAATTATTCTCTAATTGCTTGCCTCCTCTTATCATTTGGTGTATTAGGTCAGAAGAAAAATTTTAAGGTAAACACTACACCTGCTTGGGTTACAAGGGTTGAATATCCGACCACCGTTAGAGATACAAGCATAACCTCCGGAGGGTATTATGACCTCTTAGTCGAAGAACAGTATAACCAAAGCACTCAGGAAACTTTTTTTCGGTATGCACAATTAGTCATATCTGAAAAAGGGCTTGGAAATATCACCCCAATCTCAATTTCATACGATCCGTCTTTTCAAGTGCTGATATTCCATAAAATTGATATTATAAGGAATGGAAAACAACTGGATCAGCTCAAACAAAGCAAAATAGAAGTATTGCGCAGGGAGCAGAATTTAGAGCGGGCCATATACGATGGTGACCTTACTGCGATTTGTAACTTGCAGAATTTACAAGTTGGTGACATCCTCGAATATGCATATACCATAAAGGGATCCAACCCCGTTTTCAAAAATAAGTACTTCAAGACTTTTTATTTCAATTTTGGAGTACCCGTAAAAAAAATATTTTATAGACTCGTAATCCCTGAAACGCGAACTATTTATTTAAAAAAATTTAATCAGGCTCCTGATGCACTAATTACCAAGAAAGGCTCAAATACGGAATACGAATGGACCCAGCAAGAGGTTCTAGCTCTTGCTATGGAAGAAAGTACGCCATCATGGTATAATCCGTATAACTATATTCAGATCTCTGAGTTTAATACTTGGAAGGAGGTAGCTGAGTGGGCCAATGCATTGTTTAATGTATCTCCCACCGAAAAACTTTCAAGTAAGATTCCTGGTCTTACATCCGCACAATCTCCGGAACAACAAATAAGTAAAGCCATTCAGTTTATTCAAGATGAAGTTCGATACCTTTCCTTTGCGGATGGAATTCATGGTTTTAAACCTCATTCACCTGACAAAATTATCAACCAACGATTTGGAGATTGCAAAGACAAATCCCTTCTACTGGTAATGGTTTTAAACGAATTAGGAATTAAAAGTAAACCGGTACTAATAAATACCAGCTATGGACCTGCTCTTGATGAAGTACTGCCTTCTCCACGCATGTTTGATCACTGCATCGTTCAGCTTCAATTGCACGATTCTACTTACTGGGTGGATCCTACCATCAGTTTTCAACGGGGACCACTTAAAAATCTTTTCTTGCCTAATTACCAATATGGTCTAGTTATCGACAATTCAACTAAAGATTTGGCATACATCCCACCAACTTCAAAGCCAGGCACTGTTAATATAAAAGAAGTTTTTGATGTTTATTCTATTGGTGGTAGTGCCACCCTTCAAGTTACTTCGATCTATGAGGGTTCGGACGCAGATTACATGCGCGAATATTTCAAATCCAATAGCCTAACTGAAATTGATGAGCAATACCTGAATTTCTATGCTACAGACTATCCCGATATTGAACTTGCATCACCCATAGAATTTGTGGATACCGAATCATCTAATCGCTTCTCTACCACTGAGAAGTATGAGATAAGCTCATTCTGGGCATTCGACTCACTTAATCACATGCAAAGTGCAACTGTTTACCCACGCAACCTCGCTAGTTACCTAACAACACCCAGCACAAAAATCAGGCGCATGCCTTACGCAATTAATCACCCTCTCCATATTTCATACACTATAAAATTGAATATGCCGGAGGATTGGTCTGTTACGGAGGCTCAAAAGACAATCGAGTCGGCAGCATTTATTTATAAATCTATCAACAAACTCAAAAATGGCAACGAAGTACATCTGGTATTCGATTTAAAAACAAAAAAACGATATATAGAGAAGGATGAAGTAAAAGAACATATCAAGAAGGTGAGCGAAGCGACCAACGATATGACATTCACATTAACCTATAAAGATGAATCAAAAACCAACCGTTCCTTCAACACACCATTCCTATTAATAATATTGATACTCCTTATTCCTGGCTTTTTTGGCTTAAAAAAAATATACGAATACGATCCGGAACCTAGCAGAGGATCCACTCAATTCAGTTCGATTGGTGGGTGGTTGATTCTTCCGGCAATAGGCCTTTGTATAACCCCCATCCGAATGATCTATGGTTTTACGGATATTGATTATCTCAACTATTCAAATTGGCGAATTCTAACGGAACCTTCTTTTGCCTCATACGATGTTAAGCTGGGCTCATTTATTCTATTAGAAATGATTGGCAATCTAATTTTAATATTCTACTCGGTAGTTTTGGTGATTCTCTTCTTTAAACGTAGAAGTAGTGTACCTCTTCTAGCTGCACTATTTTACATTTTTAATTTTCTTTTTCTTCTAATTGATGGAATTATTGGAGGCCAATACACAGATGGCATGGACACCGAGACAATCACCTCAATCATACGATCTTTAATAAGTGCTTCTGTCTGGGCTCCTTATTTTCTTGTTTCAGAAAGAAGTAAAGGAACTTTTACTTTAAGAAACCAATTCGCCAATAATGAAATTACAAACTCATCATATCCTTAAACTTCGCAGCTTGTCTACGACTTACCTCCACCTTATCGCCACCACGTAGTTTCACCATCAGCCCTCCATTAAACCACGGCTCAATACTTTCCACCCAGCTCAGATTGATGATATGCTTGCGACTGGCTCTGAAAAAAGCACGTTCATCCAGGCGATCGTCCAACGCGTTCAATGATTTGTGAATCATGGGGCGGTTGGTATCGAAATACACTTTGATGTAATTGCCATCCGATTCAAAAAACCGGATGTTGGCCAGGCTCACAAACCAACAGCGCTCCCCGTCTTTTACAAACACCTGATCCTCCAATCCCAATTTCTTGCCAGCACCGCGACCTGCTTTGGCGCGCTCCTTCTCCATAATCTTATGGATGGCTTCGCTAAGCCTTTCAGCCTGAATGGGTTTCAGCAAATAATCCAACGCATTTACCTCAAATGCTTTTAATGCGAACTCATCATAAGCTGTGGTAAAAACAACCAGCGGCACAGAATCCAACGATTCAAGTAATTGAAAACCGGTGCGGCCCGGCATCTGAATATCTAAAAACAAGAGATCCGGATTAAGCTCATTAATCATCTGCTCTGCTTCATCGGCATTCATAGCCTCGCCCACAATCTCAATGGATGGATGCTCCTCCAACAACTTCGCCAACTCTTTGCGCGCCAAGCGCTCGTCATCTATTATTAATGCTCTCATGAATGTAAATGTGGAATTATTATTTCAGTAAGTACAAAACTATCGTTTTCGTTGCTAATTGCGAAGTGGGCCTCATTGCCATACAATAATTTCAACCGCTGCGAGGTATTCACCAGGCCAAGCCCACCTCTGCGTTTGTGGCCGTTTATATGATAATGGCCACTGTTGCGGATGCGGATATTGAGTTTATTGTTTTCAACTTTTGTTTTTACCTGTATCAGGCCGCCCTCTGTTAATTTGGAGATGCCATGTTTCACTCCGTTTTCAACCAGCGTTTGGATCATCAGCGGGGGAACAAGAAAATTTTTTGAAGCCGGGTCGATGTCAAACTCTGTTTTGAGTCGCTCTTCAAAGCGAATGCTTTCCAGGCCCAGGTAATCACGCACTACTTTTAACTCATCGCCAAATTTAGTTAACCCCTTTTTTTCGGTGGTCAGGGAGTTTCTAAGAATGTTTGAGAGTTGATTAATCGCCTGCTTGGATTTTTCAGGATTTTCATCGACCAACGCTCGAATACTGTTAAGTGCATTAAATATAAAATGCGGATTCAATTGTGATTTTAGATTGCTCAGTTCTATCTCTTTTACAGAAGCCTCCAATTTTAACGATTTGTTATATCGCTCGAAGTAATTGTACATGAAGTAAAAGACAGACCAAAGGAAAAAGAGGATAGCATAGTATACGGATTGGCCTAAAATATTGGATGGATCGAGAGCAACATTCCAGTTATACAGGCCCAGGGGTATAGAAACCGGGATCCGGAGAAAATACATAACCACGCCAAGCAACAATACACTGGCAATTACACGGGGAATGAGCCGGGGCATGATCATGGCCAACCACCGGTTGTCGTTCATGTAAGAACGAAATCCATGGGTAAGCAAAAAACAAAAGAAGGCCTCGTAGAAAAGAAAAATTATTCGCTGGGTACTAATGGCACCGTTTACCGAGGCAAGCGCAGCAACAATCTGGACAGCCGCATATAGCATCCAGCCGCCTATCTGCATTGACCAATATAACCGTGTCTTATTTACCATACGAGCAGGCAAAGTTAGTAAATCAAAAAACGGATCGTTTTTCTTCTTACACGAACGGGTTAAACTGGCTCAAAAGAGAAGGTGTACTTATTAATGTAATTCAGGCTTTAAGAACTTGCCGGTATAACTGGCCGGGTTCTTAGCAACCTGCTCGGGGGTTCCTTTTGCAATTATGCGGCCTCCACCGGCACCACCTTCGGGTCCAAGATCAACAATGTAATCGGCTGACTTAATCACATCCATGTTGTGCTCAATCACCAGCACGGTATTGCCTTTGTCAACCAGCTTTTGCAGCACATCCAGCAAATGGCTGATGTCCTGAAAATGCAAACCGGTAGTAGGTTCATCTAATATATAGAGAGTCTTGCCCGTGTCGCGCTTAGAAAGTTCGGTAGCGAGTTTTACGCGTTGTGCTTCGCCACCGGATAATGTAGTAGCATGTTGACCCAATGAGATATAACCTAAACCGACTTCACTCAGTGTTTGAATCTTTCTGAGTATGCGAGGCTGGTTTTCAAAAAATGATACGGCTTCCTCCACCGTCATATCCAACACATCCGAAATTGATTTTCCTTTAAACCTAACTTCAAGCGTTTCGCGATTGTAACGTTTGCCTTTGCAGGTTTCGCATGGCACATACACATCCGGTAAAAATTCCATCTCAATCAAACGCAACCCCGCGCCTTCGCACGTCTCGCAACGACCGCCTTTTACATTGAATGAGAAACGGCCCGTTTTGTAACCCCGAATCTTTGCCTCCGGCATCTGTGAAAATAAATCGCGGATGTCGGTAAACACTCCGGTATAGGTGGCTGGATTGGAACGTGGCGTGCGACCGATGGGTGACTGATCAACTTCAATCACCTTATCTATAAGTTTTAGTCCTTCAATTTTTTTGTAAGGAAGGGGTTCCGTACGGGAATTAAAAAAGTGCTGATTTAAAATCGGGAAGAGTGTATCATGTATCAAGGTTGATTTGCCGCTGCCCGATACTCCGGTGATGCACATCAACGAACCTAATGGAATTTCAAGATCAACATCTTTCAGGTTGTTTCCGGTTGATCCGGTCAACACCAATTTTTCGCCACTTCCCTTTCTACGTTCTTTAAGGTATTCAATACCAACTTTACCATTCAGGTACTTTGCAGTAGTGCTGTTGTTTTTCAAAAAGACCTCAGGTTCGCCTTCGGCAACTACATTGCCTCCATGCCTGCCAGCTCCCGGACCAATATCTATAATATAGTCCGACTCAAGCATCATTTCTTTATCATGCTCCACAACAATCACCGAGTTGCCAAGATCGCGCAAGTCTTTCAATGCTTTGATCAGTTTTGCATTGTCCCGTGCATGCAAGCCAATGCTCGGTTCATCTAAAATATAAAGTACACCAACCAATTGAGTTCCGATTTGTGTTGCCAACCTGATTCGCTGGGCCTCGCCACCACTTAATGTGCGCAATGGCCGATTGAGATGCAGATAATCCAAACCAACATCAAGTAAAAAGCCAATGCGCTTACGGATTTCCTTTAATACTTCAATGGCAATTTGTCGTTGCTTATCATTCAATCGGTTTTCTAAACCCTCAAACCACTTCTGCAGTGCATTGATATTGAGTTCAGCCAATTGGGCGATATTCTTATTATCAATTTTAAAGTGCAGCGATTCTTTCTTTAACCGCGCGCCTTCGCATTCCGGACACACCTTTGTGATCGTAAAATCCTCCACCCATTTACGAATGGCTTCTGAGCCTTCGTCTTTTTGCTTTTGCAAAAAATTGATGATGCCTTCAAATTTGGTATTCCATTCCGTGCCCGGATATTTTACCGAGGCAACTGCCACGGGTTCATCATCACCATATAATAATACCTTCAGCGCTTCTTTGGGGATGTCTTTAATAGGCGTAGTAAGCGTGAATTTGTAACGCTTAAGAATGGCTTCAATTTTTTTAAAGATCCAGATATCGCGGTATTCGCCCAACGGCAAAATGCCACCACGACTGATACTTAACTTTTTATCAGGGATGATTGAATCTTCCGTGATCTCTTCAATAATGCCTAACCCTGTACATGATGGACAAGCCCCATAGGGAGAGTTAAACGAAAAATTATTGGGTGCCGGCTCATCATACGATAACCCGGTTTTGGGGTCCATCAAAAATTTTGAGAAGTGATGGACTTTATTTCCCTCATCCATGATCATCACCACGCCCTTGCCTTCTTTCATAGCGGTGGCAATAGATTGGGCAATGCGATGACGGTCTTTCTCGTTCGGAACAATCCGGTCAATAACGATTTCTATATCATGGATTTTGAATCGATCCACCTGCATTTTGGCGGTGATCTCAAGCACTTCACCATCCACACGTACTTTCGAATAGCCTTGTTTTCGGATCTGAGCAAACAACTCCCGATAATGACCTTTGCGGCCTTTAATTACAGGAGCCAGCAGGGTTAATTTTTTTCCATTAAAGTTAGCAATGATGGCATCCAGAATCTGATCTTCAGACTGGCGCACCATTTTATCCCCCGAAAGATAAGAGAACGCTTCACCAGCCCGGGCAAAAAGCAATCGCAGGAAATCATAAATCTCGGTAACGGTTCCAACCGTGGATCGCGGATTACGCGAAGTAGTTTTTTGTTCAATAGAAATAACCGGACTGAGGCCATTGATCTTATCCACATCCGGGCGTTCAAGATTTCCGATAAAGCTTCGGGCATAAGCAGAAAAACTTTCCATGTATCTGCGCTGACCTTCCGCATAAATGGTATCAAAAGCCAGCGAGGACTTACCGCTGCCGCTGATACCCGTAATTACCACCAGTTTATTGCGCGGAAAACTGAGACTGATGTTCTTCAGATTGTGTTCGCGGGCGCCAACAATTTCTATATAGTCATGACCTGAAAGGTCGGTGATTTTTTTGACGGAGGAAGATTTGGACATTTTGGGAGATTAATACAAAGGAATACAAAATTGCGCGGAGGATTGTTCTTCACAACGAAAAGAAAAAAGAAATTGCTTTAGACTGATGTTATGTGAAAGTATATAACTGTCAGTTTGATGCTCTCCCTGTCTGCCGAATCCGCCAGTTGGCGGAACAGGCAGGGAAAACTGACCGGACTAAATTAGCCTTCGAGAACCTCAGGCTGACATACAGTTTCAATTGTTTTGCAGGAACTTTATGCTACTTCTTTTCCCGTTGCCCATTGCAACATTTCAAACCAATCTTGTCGATCCAGTTTGATGTCGATAGCCTTTGCCCCTTCGGTAATCCGTTCGGGTTTTGTGGTGCCAATAACGGGGAAAATCACAGAAGGATGGCGTAATAACCAGGCAAGTGAAAGCTGACTATACGAAGCGTTGTACTTTGAAGCTTTACTAAACATCTCTCGCTCGTTGGCATTCAGTTTGCCCCCACTCAGTGGCGACCAGGCCATGGCCGAAGTTTTATGTTGCATCAATAAGTCCAAATCACCATTGAATAAGGGATCCACCCGCGAAAGTGAAATCTCAATCTGGTTTGTGATCAATGGAAAAGATAAAAATGATTGCAACATCACAAACTGGCCCGGTGTGAAATTAGATACTCCAAAGTGTAACACTTTGCCATCTTGTTTCAGTTGACTAAACGCTTCGGCAACTTCCGTTGGATTCATTAACGGATCGGGGCGATGAATGAGCAGTGCTTCAAGTCGATCAGTGCCAAGCATTTTTAAGGAATTCTCTACGGACCAAATAATATGCTCTTTGGAAGTATCATAATGCTTTACCCAGGTCTTCGGTCTTTTTTGCGAACTGAATTTGATGCCACATTTTGATACCAGTTCCATCTTACTTCGCAGACCAGGATTTTTCTTCAGCACATTTCCAAAAATTTCTTCATTGCCATGATCTCCATAAATATCGGCATGATCAAAGGTGGTGATCCCTTCATCTAAAGAGGTATGAATTAGTTTGGCAACGGTGTCTTGTGAAACTGTGTGCCAACGCCATGCCCCGGATACCATGCGCGAGAAGGTAGGCCCTTGTGGATGAATTGCAAGACGTTCCATATCAGCTATTTTAATTGTTTGATCAATTCACTGTAAAGTTCGGTCAGATTTTTTTCAGAACGGCCAGCCACTTCAATTATTTCTTTCAACTCAACCCTTCTTGGTTTATCATAGTTGGCATCATTGGTCAGTACGGATACAGCACAACAAGGCAAACCGCAATGATTAGCTACCAACACTTCGGGCACAGTTGACATTCCTACGGCATCGGCCCCAATAGTATGAAGGTATCGATACTCAGCACGGGTTTCCAGATTCGGGCCCATTACTGCAGCATACACACCTTCATGAAGTTTGATCTTTTGCTTAGTGGCTATGGCTATCAACTTATCATTCAGCAGTTTTGAATAAGGACTGCTCATGTCAGGAAACCGCGGACCTTCATGAGCGAGGTTAGATCCCCGCAAGGGATTATCGGGTTGCAGATTGATATGATCCTGCAGCAGCATCACTTCTCCATGTTGCCAAGCATTATTAAGATTACCAGCTGCGTTTGAAATCAGTAAATATTTTACCCCCAGCCTTTTCATAACCCGAACTGCCAGCGACACTTGTTGCATAGGGTAGCCTTCGTAATAATGAATGCGACCCTGCATGACCAACACTTTCTTTTTGTTGAGATTACCATAGACCCATTGGCCTTTGTGACTTGCCACCGTTGATACCGGGAAATGCGGAACCTGGTTGTAATGAATGGTTTGTTTTACCTTGATCTTGTCGATAAAAGCATTGCCCAGCCCTGTGCCCAGGATCACTGCAATGTCAGGAGAAATCTTTTTGTCGCGGAGGTAGTTGGTGGCCTCGTTGATAGCCTGCTCATAATCCTTCCACACACAATTTAGATTACTGATGTTGAAAACACTTCTTATTTTTATTGGCCGTCATGCGCTTGCAGCGGGTGCCATCGGCAGTTTTGCCTCCACATTGGTTTAGCTTTGCCTTTCCAAGTTCATTGGGTTTGCAAATGTCGCAAGCTCCTTTGCCTGCTTTTTTGGCATTGGCCATTTTCAAAGGTTGCGCATCGCCCGAGTGTCTGCAATCGGCTGTATGATATTTTTCGCCTTTGGCGGATGAATAAACGGTTTGACTCATGCCTTTAAAGGCGACTCCAAGGCAAGCTATTACTGAAATGATGATGATTTTCTTCATGCTGGATTCATAACTATGGAGGCAAGTTCATATAATTATCCAGAAACTAAAATACCGCCCTTGCCAAGGTTCTTATTCAGGACTAGATTAAGACAACCCCTGGATATTATTGAAAAAAACAGGGGTATGTTGGATATTTGAGGGGAGCTATTAAATTTGCAGTCCCAAATAATAAGCGGGAGTAGCTCAGTTGGTAGAGCACGACCTTGCCAAGGTCGGGGTCGCGAGTTCGAGTCTCGTTTCCCGCTCAAAACCCCTCTCCAATCGAGAGGGGTTATTTTTTAAAGTCTGCCCGGGTGGTGGAATTGGTAGACACGCAGGACTTAAAATCCTGTGGATAGTAATATCTGTACGGGTTCAACTCCCGTCCCGGGTACATCTTCAAAGTTAAAGCCCCTTTTATGGGGCTTTTTTTATTATTGAATTAGTTCGCATAAAAATTGTGAATAAAATTCACACCCTTTTTCAGAAAGAGATCTAAAAGATACCTGCAAGAAAACTTGATCATATATGTCTCCACCCCCGTGGATCATCCCAAGATAAGTTGTTCTTATATTTGCTTCATGCCTGCCAGTACCCGATCTGTATTAATTATCGATGACGAAGAAAACCTTCGGGCGTTAATGGCCCGCGTGCTTGAGTTGGAAGGATTTAGAGTTATTCAGGCTAAAGACCAAAAACAAGGGCTCAGGTTTTTGGAACAGGAAGACATACAGGTGGTGATTACCGATGTGCGCTTGCCCGATGGAAATGGCATTGACCTAACCCGAAACATCAAAGATAAATTTGCTACCATAGAAGTAATTGTATTAACAGCATTTGGCACGATTGAAGACGGTGTAACGGCCATTAAAAATGGTGCGTTCGATTATCTCACCAAAGGTGATCATCAACAAAAACTTATTCCTCTATTAAATAAAGCTTACGAGAAAGCAGCCTTGCAACAAAAAATAAAACAACTGGAAGAGCGGCTTGTAAAACAATTTGGATTCGAGCAGGTACTAGGAAAATCAAAGGCGATTCGCGAAGCTATTGCGTTGGCGAAAAAAGTAGCCTTTACTGAAAACACTGTTTTGTTGACTGGCGAAACCGGAACCGGCAAAGAAGTATTTGCACACGCCATTCATTATGAAAGCAACCAGAGAGCTAAACCTTTTATTGCATTTAATTGCAGCGCGATCGCCAAAGATTTATTAGAAAGCGAACTCTTTGGCTATGCAGCCGGGGCATTTACCAACGCCATCAAAGACAAACGAGGACTTCTGGAAGAAGCCCAGGGTGGCACCTTGTTTTTAGATGAGATTGGGGAGCTGAACACAGAACTTCAAACTAAACTTTTACGTGTTCTGGAAAGTGGGGAATACTATCGGGTGGGTGATTCTAAAGTTCGCAAAGCCGATGTTCGCTTTGTTGCTGCAACGAATCGCGAGTTGGAAAAAGAAATTGAAGCTGGACATTTTAGAAGTGATCTGTTTTACAGGCTTTCGGTATTTCAGATTACCCTGCCACCCTTGCGCGAACGCACCGAAGACATCTCCCTGTTAGCAGAATATTTTATTCAGCGAACATCAGCAAAAAGTAACAGGCGGATGGAGGGCTATGATGCCAGGTTTTTAAAATTACTTCAGCAGCATCCCTGGAAAGGAAATATTCGCGAACTCAAAAATGTAATAGAGCGCTGCGTAATTCTCTCCAACGATAAAATTTTAACTGCCGATTTGTTACCCTACGATTTCAATGCTGGTGAAATAAATGAAAGCTCTCTTACACTGGCTGATCTTGAAAAACATCACATTCAGAAAGTATTGGCATTAACACAAGGCAACAAAACCAAAACAGCCAAGCTGTTGGATATCGGGTTGACTACACTCTATCAAAAAATTAAGGATTACAATCTCTAAGTAATCTCCTTCTGAGTCTTCCATTTCCGAAATCGACCCTTCTGTTTCCGAAGGGTTTAAAATTTTCCATTTTCCCTTTCCGGTGATAATCTGACAGTTAGGTAAACTGGTGCAATTCTGGCATTTCGGCCATTGTAATCATGACTAGCCATTAATCTGTGTTAAAAAGTCATATCGGGAAACGATGCATGACATAGTTTAAAATAAGAATTGAGAAAAAATTTACTTACCCCTAAATGAAATAATATGACTGGAATACTGATGATCCTGATTGGTCTTGGATGTTTCGCTTTGCTTTTTAAAGCTCTTGATTTTTTCGAAAAAATATAATTATGATGATCGCACTACTAATAATTTCTGTCGCTGTGTTTGTCTACCTAGTTTACGCCTTGCTTAAACCAGAAAAATTCTAAACCACACTGTACTATGAATACTGAAATCTTTGGAGTAGTTGTACTCTTTATTGTGACAGTACTACTGGCCATACCCCTTGGCAAGTACTGTGTAAAAGTTTTTAAAGGCGAAAAAACATGGCTGGATTTTCTTGCTCCCGCAGAGAAGTTGATCTTCAAATTCAGCGGAATTAATCCTGACGAAGAGATGGACTGGAAGCAAAACATGAAAGCCATGTTATGGCTCAATGCTATTTTCTTTCTGTGGGCAATAATCATTTTATTGACACAAAGCCTGCATCCCTTTTGGAATCCGGATGGAATTGCCTCTATGGAACCTACCACAGCTTTCAATACAGCCATTAGTTTCATGACCAATACCAACCTGCAACACTACAGTGGTGAAACGGGTGCCAGTTACTTCACTCAATTACTTGTCTTTGGATTTTTGCAATTTGTAAGTGCTGCAACCGGCATTGCTGCGATGGCATTACTTTTTAAAGGGATTGTGCAACGACAAGCAACATCCCTTGGAAATTTCTATTCCCTGTTTTTAAAAAGTGCTACACGTATTCTATTACCCATCTCGGTTGTTGTGGCGATTATATTGGTTATTCAGGGCATGCCCTCTACGTTTGAAGGTGCGGCCCAGGTGATTACGCTCGAAGGAGACACGGTGAATGTTGCACGCGGTCCGGTTGCACCTATGGTAGCGATCAAACAACTCGGCACCAATGGGGGCGGTTACTTCGGCCCAAATTCAACGCATCCTTTTGAGAATCCAACCTATTTCACCAACCTGATAGAAAATGCAATTATTCTTTTAATCCCTATTGCGCTTGTCTTTGCTTTTGGATTTTATATCAAAAAACCAAAAGTTGGATACTACTTCTTTGGTGCGATGTCCGTCATCTTCATCAGCTTTGTTGCTATTTCAATTTATTTCGAAATGAACGGCAACCCCATGATTACACGAATGGGAATCGATAATTCGCTGGGCAACATGGAAGGAAAAGAAATACGATTTGGAACTGCTGCAAGTTCTATGTGGGGCGTGTCCACCACTTCTACATCCAATGGTTCTGTAAACTCCATGCATGACAGTCATACACCTATCTCAGGCGGAATTTTTATTCTGGATATGATGATCAATGCCATTTATGGCGGTGTGGGCGTTGGCTTTATTAACTTCTTTGTGTTTGTCGTGATCGCTGTATTTATCTCAGGATTAATGGTGGGCCGCACTCCAGAATTATTTGGGAAAAAAATTGAAGCGAAAGAGGTAAAGATTGCTGCGCTGGTAGCCATCGCCCATCCTTTTTTCATATTGGTGAGTACGGCCATTTCATCTCACCTCGCAGCAAAAAATCCTGATCTCGGTTGGTTGGCCAATCCATCTTTTCATGGATTTAGTGAAATGTTATATGAGTTCACCTCTGCTGCCGCCAACAATGGTTCCGGCTTTGAAGGTTTGGGTGATGCTACTCCATTCTGGAATATCATGTGTGGAGTAGTCATGATCCTCGGAAGATTCATTCCGATCATTGGCCCGATCGCCATTGCCGGATCGCTGGCTTCTAAAAAATATATTCCGGAAAGCGCAGGAACATTGAAAATAGATAGCGTTGCATTTATAGCCGTGTTGTTATCTGTAATTATCATTATTGCCGCGCTTTCATTCTTTCCAGCACTTGCATTGGGGCCTTTGGCCGAATTCTTCTCTATATAATAATGATATAACGACTTAAACCATATGAGTACTAAATCAAACATTCGTTTATTCGAACCTGCACTGTTAACAGCCGCCATGAAACAGTCATTTGTAAAACTGAGTCCCAGGATCATGATAAAAAATCCGGTCATGTTTTGTGTGGAGATCGGAACGTTCATCATGCTGTTCGTAACGGTTTATTCCTTTACCAATACCGATCAGGGGTCACCTGCCTACAACATTGCCATTTTCATTATCCTTCTGCTTACCCTTCTGTTTGCCAACTTTGCAGAAGCCATTGCCGAAGCGCGTGGTAAAGCACAGGCAGATTCACTTCGTAAAACACGGGAAGAAACCAATGCAAAGGTGTGGGTGGATGGAAAGATTATTTCCAGAAGCTCATCTACCTTAAAGAAAGGTGATATTTTTATCTGCGAAGCCGGGGATTTAATTCCTTCTGATGGAGAAATTATCGAAGGCATTGCAACGGTAGATGAGAGTGCTATTACCGGAGAATCTGCACCTGTCATTCGTGAAGCCGGTGGCGACAAATCAAGTGTGACGGGTGGCACAAAAGTTCTTTCAGATAAAATTAAAGTGATCGTAACCACTGAGACGGGTGAAAGCTTTTTGGATAAAATGATTGCGTTGGTGGAAGGAGCCAGCCGACAAAAAACTCCGAATGAAATTGCCTTGACACTTTTGCTTTCGGGATTCACGATTGTATTTCTGTTGGTGACTGTTACGCTGAAGCCTTTTGGAGATTATGCCAACACAACAATAACGATAGGCGCCTTGATCTCTCTCTTTGTGTGTCTGATCCCGACAACGATAGGTGGTTTGCTTTCAGCTATTGGTATTGCCGGCATGGACCGGGCTTTGCAGGCGAATGTGATTTCTAAATCAGGCCGGGCGGTAGAAACAGCCGGTGATATAGATGTATTGCTGCTGGATAAAACCGGAACCATCACCATTGGCAATCGCAAAGCCACTAACTTCTATCCGATTAATATCCATCTTGATGATTTTCTGGAAAGTGCGACAGCAGCTTCTTTATCCGATGAAACTCCTGAAGGAAAATCCATTGTGGAACTGGCCTTGTCAAAAGGTTATAAACATCCAGCTACCATTGGAAGTACTTCATTCAATATTCCAGATGCACGTATCATTAAATTCACCGCAGAAACCAGAAGCTCCGGTATTGATCTGCCTGATGGTCGGAAAATCCGGAAAGGCGCTTTTGATTCAATAAAAAAATTGGTAGAGACAGCAGGAAATATTTTTCCCGCAGAAGCTGAAACCATCGTGAACACAATTTCTTCTAATGGCGGCACTCCGTTAGTTGTTGCAGAAAATGGAAAAGCAATAGGTGTGATTGAATTACAAGACATTATTAAACCAGGCATCACTGAACGATTCGAACGCTTGCGTAAAATGGGTGTGAAGACTGTAATGGTGACCGGTGACAATCCATTGACCGCAAAATATATTGCTGAAAAAGCCGGAGTGGATGATTACATCGCGGAAGCAAAACCAGAAGACAAACTAGAATACATCCGCAAAGAACAACAGTCGGGCAAACTGGTTGCCATGATGGGTGATGGCACCAATGATGCTCCAGCTTTGGCGCAAGCCGATGTCGGTGTGGCGATGAATAGTGGAACGCAAGCCGCCAAAGAAGCCGGCAATATGGTAGACCTGGATAATGATCCCACCAAGCTGATTGAAATCGTAGAGATCGGAAAGCAATTGCTGATTACACGTGGTACGCTAACTACATTTTCTATTGCCAATGATGTGGCAAAATATTTCGCCATTGTACCGGCATTGTTTATGGCGTCTATTCCTGGTTTGCAAGCACTAAACATTATGCAATTAACCAGCTCGGAAAGCGCCATAATTTCAGCTGTAATTTTCAATGCTTTAATTATTCCAATGCTCATTCCATTGGCGCTTCGCGGAGTGGCTTATAAACCCATTGGCGCTGGTGCCTTGCTTACGCGCAATCTATTAATCTATGGATTGGGAGGCGTAATTGTGCCTTTCATCGGCATTAAACTAATTGATGTTATCATTTCACCTTTGCTGTAATTATTATGAAAAAGTATCTGTTCACCTCCATTCGTCTTACTGTTGCAACCGCTTTTCTATTTGGCGTAATATATCCTATGTTCATTACCGGCATTGCAAAAATTGTTGCACCCAACGGTGGCAAGGGAAAAGAAGTACTGGTAAACAACCAACGGGTTGGCTTTGAGCTTATCGGTCAGAAATTTGATGACCCAAAATATTTTAACAGCCGCCCTTCGGCCGTGGATTACAATGCAGCATCCACCGGGGGCTCTAATAAAGGTCCTACTAATCCAGAATATCTTGCTTTAGTGGAAGAACGGATCAACACATTTTTAAAAGAAAATCCATCGATAAAAAAAGAAGACATCCCAGTGGATTTAATAACTGCTTCCGGTGGCGGACTTGATCCGCACATTTCACTGCATGCCGCTGAGATCCAAATTCCAAGAATCGCAAAGGCAAGAGGAATCAATGAAGATAAACTACAAGCTCTTGTGAAGGCTAACACTGAAGCACCATTGTTTGGATTACTTGGTCCATCCAGGATCCATGTACTCAAATTAAATATTGCCTTAGATCAACTTAACTAAATCAAGAATTCGAATTCACTAAATTCATAAATAAGTGTAGTCATGAAAACAAAGTTTTGTTCAGTGCTCATTTTTACTCTTTCTATTTTGTTTGCACAGAAAATTGCCTTGGGGCAAGCAGACGATATGCCCTCTCCTTTTTCCGTTAGCGGATACATCGAAACGTACTATGTATATGATTTTAATAAACCCGAAAATAATACCCGGCCAAGCTTTATATACTCGTACAACCGACACAACGAAGTGAATCTTAATCTTGGGTTTATTCGCGGCTCCTATAATACCGATAATGTTCGTGCAAATCTGGCGTTAATGACAGGCACTTACGCAAATGTGAATTTAGCAGCTGAGCCGGGCGTATTAAGGAATATTCTTGAGGCGAATGTTGGTGTTAAATTATCTTCTAATAAAAATTTATGGATTGATGCTGGCATCTTTGCATCACATATTGGTTTTGAAAGTGCCATTGGAAAAGATTGCTGGAATCTGACACGTAGTATTTTGGCGGATAATTCACCCTATTATGAAGCGGGGGCTAAGATTTCATACACAACAGATGACGGAAAATGGTTCCTCTCTGGCCTTATTCTGAATGGCTGGCAACGGATTCAACGGGTTGATGGAAATTCTCTTCCTTCTTTTGGAACACAAATTACTTTCAAGCCTTCTTCCTCAGTTAGTATAAATAGCAGTTCTTTTATTGGAACTGATAAACCTGATGATGCACGACAAATGCGATACTTCCATAATCTTTATGGCATCGTTCAGTTAAGTGAAAAAATCGGATTGACAATAGGACTCGACATCGGTACAGAAGAAAAATCCCCAACGGAAAGCTCAACTAACCTCTGGTATTCTCCTGTTGTTATCGCTAAGTACGCCTTGACGGATAAGTTTTCAATCTCACTCCGTGGCGAGTACTATCAAGATGAAAACGGGGTGATCATCAGTACAGGAACACCCAACGGATTTAAAACGACTGGCTTTTCAGTGAATGCTGATTACGCCATTTCCTCAAATGCTGTTTGGAGAATTGAAGCCCGAAGTTTATCAAGTAAAGATGCGATCTTTGAAAGAGAAAATCAGAGCGTTAATGATAACACGTTTCTTAGCACATCGATTGCAATTAGTTTCTAATATCATGCTATCATAATGAAGTTAAAAGTAGTTCAAAACAATCATTGGATTGAGTCACTGCATGGACAAAGAAAAATCAGTTGAGTATTTTCTGTCTCTCATAAAAAAATCCAAACGAGGGAAGTTTAAAATATACCTTGGCATGAGTGCCGGGGTAGGTAAATCCTTTCGTATGCTACAGGAAGCGCACAGTTTATTGAAAAATGGAGTAAATGTTCAAATTGGTTATATCGAAACTCACAACCGCGCAGAAACAGAAGCGCTTATTGTTGGCCTTCCAATCATTGCCAGAAAAAAAGTATTCTACAAAGGCAAGGAGTTAGAAGAGATGGACGTGCAGGCTATACTCACTGCCAGACCCGAGGTAGTTATTGTGGATGAACTGGCGCATACTAATATTGAAGGCAGCAAAAATGAAAAGCGGTGGCAGGATGTGATCCAGATATTAGATGAAGGCATTAGTGTGATTAGCGCCATGAATATTCAGCACATTGAAAGTCTGAATGAAGAGGTGCAGCAAATTACTGGTATAGAAGTTAAAGAGCGGGTGCCCGACAAAGTGATTCAACAAGCCGATGAGGTGGTGAATATCGATCTTACGGCCGATGAGTTAATCATGCGGTTAAAAGAAGGAAAAATCTATCACGCTGATAAAATTGAAACCGCATTAAAAAACTTCTTTCAATCAGAAAAAATACTTCAATTACGCGAGTTAGCCTTAAAAGAAACGGCTGCCCAGGTAGAGCGGAAAGTGGATACGGAAGTTGCCATTGATACCCGTCTTCGCCACGAACGATTTTTAGCGTGCATCAGCAGCAATCATACAAAAGCGAAGATGATTATCCGTAAAACTGCGCGATTAGCCAGTTACTATAATTCAAAGTGGTATTTGCTGTATGTTCAAACTCCGAATGAAAATCCTGACCGCATCGCACTGGCTGCCCAACGTCACCTGATAAATAATTTCAAAATGGCTACGGAAATGGGCGCTGAGGTCATTCAGATAAAAAGTAAAAATATTGCTCAGTCGATTGTAAAGACTGCTGAAGAAAAACATGTTACAACCGTGTGTCTTGGCAAACCGCACATTCGGTTTTGGCAAGTGATTCTGAATACCAATTCGTTCAGTCAATTATTGAATAAGTTATCCAAATCAAAAACTGATCTGATCATACTTTCATGAGAATAAAGTTTAAAGTTACACTCGGTGTTTTTGTTCTCTTCACCTTTTTAGTAATCATGGGAGGAATCGGATTGTATTCAATCAACCAATTATCGCGCAACACGCAAAATATTCTAAAGGACAATTTCGAAACACTCGAATATATGAATACGATTATCCGGGCTAGCGATAGTTTGGCGATTAATCCGCAAATGATTAGCGTCTTGAAGAATACATTGGCCGCCCAGGAAATGAATATCACAGAAGCCAGTGAGCAAGCACTTACCTTTTCCTTGCGGGATGATATTGAAAAACTTGTTGCTTCTTCATCCGACAGCTTCGCGCTTCACAACTTACGCTTCCATGCAGTTGCCATTCAAGAATTAAATATGGAGGCCATTAAAAGAAAAAGTGAAACCGCTACCAACGCGGCCGCACAAGCTACCAAATATCTGGTGCTAGCTGCCACCCTCGTTGGTATAGTGGCCTTTATTATCATTGTCAATTTTCCTGGGTATGTGGCGAACCCGATTGTGCAGCTTACACAAAGCATCAAGGCCATTGCCAATAAAGATTATGAAGAGAGACTTCATTTTTCACGCAAAGATGAGTTTGAAGAGTTGGCCGTTGCATTCAATCAAATGGCCGAAAAACTTGATGAGTACGAGCACAGCAACCTTGCCAATATCTTATTCGAAAAGAAACGAATAGAGACTATTATCAACCGGATGACCGACCCCGTCATTGGTTTAGATGAAAAAAAATATGTTGTGTTTGCGAATGAACAAGCGCTGCAACTTTTAAATCTTACTGAAGAAAAGATAATTGGCCAATACGCACCGGATGTAGCCGTGGAAAATGACTTACTACGTAAGCTAATAAAACAGGAAGAGAGCGAGGATAGGGCTAACCTGTTGAAAATTGTAGTTGCCGGCAAAGAGAATTATTTCAGCAAACAACTTATTGACATTCGTTATACAGCCACCGGTGAAAAAGGTGATATTCCTATTGGACAAGTAATTCTATTAAAGAACATCACTCCCTATAAAGAGCTTGATCTGGCCAGGACAAATTTTATTGCTACTATTTCGCATGAATTAAAAACCCCGATCGCATCATTGCAAATGTGCACACAGCTTATCAATGATCAACGTATCGGAAATTTAAATGAAGAGCAGAAAAAATTAGCACAAACATTAAGTGATGAGACTGCGCGACTTACAAAACTGGTCAACGAGTTACTTGATCTATCGCAAGTAGAAACCGGGAATGTAAAGCTCACGTTAAGTTCGGTTTCACCTCAACGATTAGTGGAACAAGCGATTGAATCAGTAAAGCTTCAGGCCGAGAGAAGAAATATTGCAATTCAAGTAAAGGAGGCAGAAGAGATACCAAACGTAAAGGCCGACCCTGAGAAAACGACCTGGGTGCTCATCAACTTATTGACGAATGCACTTCGATATTCTCCCGAGAACGGAAAGATAGACATCACAATAGAGAAAAAAGAAAACCATATTTATGTTTCGGTTCAGGATTTTGGCCAAGGCATTGAAGAGAAATATCAGTCCCGCATTTTTGATAAATTTTTTCAAGTACCAGGAACAACCAAAGGAACTGGCTTGGGACTAGCCATTTCAAAAGAATTTGTTGAAGCTCAAGGAGGGCTTATTTCTTTACAAAGCAAATATGGCTATGGTTCTGTATTCACTATTGGATTACCTGAGAGTAATCCTTCCTGATCCATTTAGTCTTCTTAAAGATTCCCTTTCTTCATCTCCTCCACCGCATAATTTGCTGCCCGTGCTGTCAACGCCATATATAATATAGAGGGACTTTGATTGCCCGTGCTGGTCATGCAAGCGCCATCTGTAACAAATACATTTTTGCACAAGTGCATTTGATTCCACTCATTTAACAAAGAGGTCTTTGGATCGCGGCCCATGCGGCAACCTCCCATTTCATGGATGTCGAGGCCGGGTGGCTGGTGGGTATCGTGCTGCGAAATGTTTTTAACTCCGGCTTTTTCCAACATTAGGGTACTCTGGTCTAAGAAGTCTTTCACCATTTTATCATCGTTGTCATCATAATCCACGGAAGTGACCAACAAAGGAATGCCCCACTGATCTGTTTCTGTTTCGCTGAGGCGCACATGATTTTTTTCTTTCGGAATGGTTTCGCCCTGCATATACATGTAAGCATACCAGCCTCCGGGCTTCATTGCATTCTTCTTCATAGCTTCTCCGAGCTCACTTTCCATCGCATTGCTATACCACTCATTACGTCTTGCACTGATAAATGTAGTGAACCCACCTACATAATCGGTGTCTTGCTTTTTCAGGTTGCGATAATTAGCAATGATTGCATCTGTCGGATTGCGACCGAAGTAATACTTATCTTCAAAGCCTTCCATCTCGCCATAAACAGAGCCCCGATAAATATGAAACGCTGCATACTTGCCCAGCAATCCATTATCGTTACCCAAACCATTCGGAAAACGGTTAGATTTAGAATTCAAGAGGACCAGGTTACTGTTGAGGGCCGAAGCGTTCACAAAAATTATTCTGGCGAAATACTCAACCACCTCCTTGGTGTTAGCATCAATGATGCGTACTCCCGAAGCCTTTCCTTTTTTCTCGTCATAGATAATTGAGTGAACCACCGAATCCGGACGAATGGTGAGATTTCCGGTTTTCTCTGCCCAGGGCAATGTAGAAGACACAGAACTGAAATAACCTCCAAACGGACAACCTCGCATGCAAAGGTTCCTTGCCTGGCATTGACCACGGCCTTGTTGCAAGTGAATGTCCTTGGGTTGAGTGATATGAGCCCAGCGCGCCTGCACGAGATGACGACCAAAATTCTCTCTGATACTTTTCTGAATATGTGTTTCCACACAATTCAAATCAAAAGGCGGGAGAAATTCACCATCAGGCATGGACTCGACACCATCTTTATTTCCACACACGCCAATAAAATCTTCCACATGCGAGTACCACGGGGCTACATCTTTATATCGGATGGGCCAATCAATACCATAACCAAATCGTGCCGGTGCCGTGAACTCATACTCGCTCCAGCGCTGACAAGCGCGACCCCAGGTAAGCGACTTTCCACCCACCTGGTAGCCGCGAATCCAGTCGAAGGGTTTTTCCTGCACATAAGGATGATCCTTATCTTTAATAAAGAAGTGTTGGTTATCTTCACCAATACCGGCCGACTTGCTAATCAATGGATTTTCTTTTAGAAACTCGTCAGAAAGCCGACCCCGATGAGGTAGTTCCCACAAGTTTTTAGTAGCCGTTGGATAATCTTTGTTGTGAACTACATTTCGACCTCGTTCCAGTACGAGTGTTTTCAATCCTTTCTCACAAAGTTCTTTCGCTGCCCAGCCACCTGAAATTCCAGAGCCGATTACGATGGCATCGAATATTTGAGAATCCTTTTGATTAAATGTCATAGAAAGTTATTAAGATATGAAATGTAATACAATCAAGCAACATTCGCTGATGATTTACATGTTCGGTTGTGCGCAAGATTGTACGCTGCCGAACAGGTTAGCCTAATAGACAATAATTAGTCCTACATACATGAATTTTACTGAGGTTGTGTTAATTAATTTTTTAATTGGATCACATATCGCGCGGCACCAAATGACTAAGTGGCTTGAAGACTACGCCTACAAAACACAAATCGGTTGGGATGTTTTTGCGATTACCGGCTTCACTGCAATTATGATTGCTCTACTGACTATCAGTTATCCATTCATTAAAGCGGCTATGATGAATCCGGCAGAGAGTTTGCGCAGCGAGTAGTACTATCATTGACCTAAAGGAATTGTTTTCTGAACTATTCGCTCCAGGCTTCGTACAAGGATTTATTAACCACCCTCAACCATGAGCAAAATTATCCAGTTTGGAGAGCACGTAGAAGGCTACCAGGTACCCGTACTGAATGAACGTGAAATTCGTGCCGCAGCTGGCATTATGTTCTTTTTTGCTTTCCTTTCTCTCTTACTGATTCTCTTCAGCAATGAATTTCTACTGGCCAAAACTGTCATTTACCTTTTCTTTTTTGATTTCCTCATTCGCCTTTTGATTAACCCGCGCTTTGCGCCTTCTCTTATTCTAGGTCGCATTATCGTAGGTAATCAAAAACCTGAATATGTAGGCGCTCCCCAGAAAAAATTCTCCTGGTTTATAGGCCTAGCCCTTTCCGGAACGATGTTTGGACTCATGGTGATCTATAACACATGGAGCATCTTTACAGGACTATCTTGTCTGATTTGTTTGATCTTCCTGTTCTTTGAAGCTTCCTTTGGAATTTGTCTTGGTTGCCTCGTGTATAATCTTATCTATAAGGAAAAAGCAAAACTCTGTCCTGGCAATGTGTGTGAACCCAATGAGCGCGAGGAGATTCAAAAGGTGTCACGCGCACAATGGATTCTGGCTTTTGGCTTTGTATTGTTCGTGACTGGATCAGTCTACTTACTAAAAGACAATTTTAATAATAAGCCAATAAACTTATTTAAGAAACTTGAGGTGACGAAAGGGGTTAATTAACCGATGGCTGGAAAGGATAAAAAAAAGAGACTGTTGCAACAATCTCTTTTTGATTTGAAGCATTCGTTTACTTGCTAATTCTATTAACCGGTTTGGATATGATCCAGCTTGGGTAGCCGGTCGAGCGAACATTGCCTGTTTCATCGGCTTTTGCTTTACTTGCATGCACCCCCTTAGATTGCACAAAAGATGGCGCACCCTGCGTTTTTATTTTTGTAGGCTTGTATGAAGCCAGGCTTTTATTGCTATAATATTGCACGCCTTTGGAAACCGGCCAACCTTTATCGGATTGGTTCGATTGTGCGGACACATTGAACATGATGATGGAAAATGCGAACACGCCTATTGCTTTAATAATGGATTTCATACTTCAGATAATTTTTGTTTGAATAATTAATTTTTAGGATTCTTGATTTAGGAAAAGCTCCTAAATAATGAATACACTATTATTCAAATAGATCGGTGAAGTATGTTGTTTTACGAGATGTTGATTGAATAGAAGACCCGATGCAAGGCTAGTGGTGCGCAACACATCAGTTGGCTTATAGGTAAGGAAAATAAGAGAAGGCTTAACAAAATGGTTTCTTCTTACCTGCGTTTTAATCTTAAGAGAAGGAACCAGATTTTCACTGGTTTCTGAAGACTCCGATGTCTCCATTTTCGCTCGCTCTATTTCACACCACGGGTTACCGGCCACCGCTGATATTTCGGCCAATAAACTAAGTGCAACGAGAAATAATGATACCAGGGTTTTCATTCTCCTCAGTTAACGAAAGACACGCGCCTGAGGTTCGCTTCGAGTAAAAGAAAAATGAAGATTTTCATTTCAGTCCATCCGTAAAATGCTTGCGCGATTTTCCCACATTGAATTTTTCTTTGTTGAAATTATCTGAACCTCCTTTGGGAATAGATAGTGATTTGAAATTATTACCTCGAATTGCCTTTGCCTGATATAAAATCTGACCTACATGTGAAGAATAGTGTGCAAGTTGTCGCTGAATAGCTTCTAAAACAGACTGTCCCTCGTTTCGAATATAAATGACATGTGAGAGGTCCTCAGGCTTCAATTCACACAGTGCTTTTAATAAGCAAGACCACCCCGCCTCCCACGCATGCAACATAGAGGTTTTATCAGGAAAGGTTTGTTCGAACTCTGCATCCCTGTTGCGCCACAACTTTTCACCATCAGAGGTCAAAAAATCAGTCCAACGCGAGAGCATATTCCCGCTAAGGTGATGCACAATTAACGCAATGCTGTTGCTGGATTCGTTAGGCCTTTGTAATACTTCTTCATCATTTAATTGTTCGATGGCACCCTCGCCCAATTTTTTGTAATAGCGAAAAAGCTTGATGGCGCTTTCTAAAAAGATTTCGTCATTGGATTTTTGCATACGCAAAAAAAAGACACATCTATTCTACTTCAGCAGGTTCCACTACATTCTTTTTTGGATCCTGTAGATTCTGAGCCTCGTATTTCTTTCTCAGTTCTGCCGCTTCTTTTTTATTCTTCGAATACAGAATGTGTTTGGGTACACCTTTCAAATCCCAGATCAACCCTACTGCGGCAAGTCCTCTTAAAATATAATAGGTGATGTCAATCTCCCACCAGAAAAAACCCTGGCGTGCGGCTGTTTCATAGTAATGATGATTGTTGTGCCAGCCTTCACCCATTGTTACCAATGCAAGCACTACACTATTTTTGGATTCATCACCGGTTTCATAACGTGGCTTGCCAAACTTGTGCATGATGGAGTTAATCGAAAATGTGCCGTGGTATAAAATCACAGTGCTTAAAAAGAAACCAATAAACAGCGTGCTTAATCCGGCCGTGGTGAACATCGTAAGTATACTGCCACCATTCACAATCCCGCCAAGGGCAGTAACAATAACTGCAAGAATAGTGGGAGCAACCAGATAATGTTCATTCAACCACACCAACTCAGGATACTTGGCATAATCCCCAATTACTTTATAATCCGTTTTTTTAAAATCAGGCCCTACAATCCAGCCAATGTGCGAATACCAGAAGCCATAAATTTTCATAGAGTGTGGATCGGCCGGAGTATCGCTGTGGCGATGATGATGACGGTGATGCGCTGCCCACCAGAGTGCACCTTTCTGCGCGGTGGTTTGTGCCATAAACGCAATCACAAACTGAAACCAACGCGAAGTTTTATATGATTTGTGTGCGAAATAGCGATGGTAGCCTCCCGTAACCCAAAACATACGGAAGAAGTATAAAAAAATACACACCATCCAATCGAAAAACGTAGCGCCTGTCCACAATGCACCTAACGGCATCAGGTGTATAAGCGCAAAGGCTATCTCCTGCTTTAATATGGGTTTACTTCTCACCTCCGGAACAACCGCTTCTTGTGCCATGAATATTTCTCTAATTTTTAATTAAGGCGTCTGACCGCTCAAAGCGGTCTGACGCCTTACAGTTTATAAAGACCGATACAAAGATAACGTTATCCCTTCATAAAAATTCAATGGGTATTGATGATTGGTAAAATTTGACGCAAACGAACGTTAAGAACAGGGTTGAAAAAAGGATCAAACCTGATTTAAATCATGGAATTGATTACATCTTAGTCAGCAGTGTATTTAATTCCGGATTTCGCACGGATTTCATCCAACGTTTGCATTAACAACAAGGTGAGGTTGTGTGTAAGCACCGGGCTCTCGGTTAGATTACTCTTCAAACATTCATTAACATGACGGGCTTCGTATTCGTAGCCGTTTCCCTTTGCCTTTTCAAAGTCAATGGATTCCTGTGTGTCAACAGTACCCCGATAATACTCAAGATGTGTAGTCGGGCCATGAAAGCGATGCGTTAATCGGATTCGTCCCTGATCACCGGCAATATCAGCACCCGTAGCCAGGTTTGAGGCGAACGTACAAAACAACTGTGCAATCGCGCCACTATTATACTGAAACCGAATGGCACACTGTTCATCAACTCCTGTAGAAGCAGGAGTCATTACCGCATCGATGTGATCCGGCTTGCCTAACAAATCAAGCGCGAGAAAAATGGGGTAAACGCCAATATCCAATAGTGCTCCACCACCCAATGCCGGATCATAAAGCCGGGCAGGAAAAGGTGGTGTAGGAATAAATCCAAACTCTGCATTCATGTATTTTATCTTTCCCACCTTTCCCTGTGCAAGCAGTTCCTTCATCTTCAGGTAGTGGGGCAGTAAGCGCGTCCAAAATGCTTCCATGATAAATGTATTCTGAGCTTTCGCGAAATCAATCATCTCTTTGGCTTCGCGATAATTGATCGCAAATGCTTTTTCACAAAGCACTGCTTTTTTATGTTTCAGGCAGAGCATCACATGCTCATGATGGAGTCCGTGGGGAGTGGCTACATAGATTACCTCTACTTCAGGATTGCTTACCAAAGCCTCGTAACTTCCGTGAACATGTTTCGCTGGAAAATCTTTTGCAAACGTCTCAGCCGTGTTTAGCTCACGCGCACCCACAGCAAACAGTTCGGCATCTTCTACGAATCGTAGGTCCGCGGCAAACTTGCGGGCGATCTTACCACAACCCAAAATACCCCAGCGAATTTTTTTCATACTTTCTTCGTTTAAAAAAACTCAAGTTAGTAAAAACCATCGATCGCGATTGGATAGGTATTTTACATCCACTCTTTGAATTAATTGATCCAGATCAATTCCCATCAGCTTCTTAATTGACTTTCATCAAGGTATCAGGTCATTAGCCGCCCGGATCTTTGACCCATCAAAAAATTCATAACCGACATGAAAACAAAAAATCAAATCAATCAAATTATGATGAGCATGCTGATGGTGTTAATGACAACCCTTATCACGCAGGCACAAACAACCCAAACTATTCGGGGCCGCGTGGTGGATGAAGTAAGTAAAACACCTCTCATTGGTGTAAATATTACTATTGCCGGCACTGATCCGATCCAGGGAAGCGCTACTGATCTGGAAGGTAACTTTCGTATTGAACAAGTGGCAGTGGGAAGACAAACGATCAAAGTCACCTACATTGGTTACGAAGAACAAACTATTCCCAATGTAGTGGTTACAGCCGGCAAAGAAGTGATCCTGAACCTAAGCCTGATAGAAAACATTAATCAATTAAATGAAGTGGTGGTTGTCGCAAACTCGCGGGATGATAAAACCGCTACCAACAACGATCTGGCTATAGTAAGTGCCCGGTCTTTTAATGTGGATGATACCAAACGCTATGCAGGCGCCCTGGGTGATCCTTCGCGCATGGCCGCAAACTTTGCCGGTGTGATCGGTGGCGATGATTCACGTAACGACATTGTTGTGCGTGGAAATTCGCCCACCGGCATGCTGTGGCAACTAGAGGGCTTAAACATTCCCAATCCTAATCACTTTGGTTCACTCAACAGCACCGGTGGCCCGGTGAGCATGTTGAATAACAACAACCTGGACAAATCAGATTTTATGACGAGCGCTTTTCCGGCTCAATATGGAAATGCGGTAGCCGGTGTGTTTGATATTCGCTTGCGAGATGGAAATAATCAAAAATCAGAATTTGTGGGTCAGATTGGATTCAACGGTTTTGAAGTTGGAGCCGAAGGCCCGCTTTCAAAAAATGGCAAAGGTTCCTATATCGCGAATTACCGATATTCTACCTTGGGGATATTTAATGCCCTGGGTATTGAATTCGGAACAGGATCCAATGTTCCTCTCTATCAGGATTTGAATTTCAAGATTACACTTCCTTCAAAAAATGGTAAATGGTCTATCTTCGGACTTGCTGGTAATAGCTCTATCGACCTGTTAGGAAGCGAAGCTGATTTAGAAAGCTCCACCGATTTATATGGAAGTGAAAACCAAGATGGCTTTCCACGCTACAAAACTGGCATTGCCGGGGTGAGCTATGAAAAAAATCTCACGAAGAAAACTTTTATGAAACTCACTGCCGGATTAAGCGCCACCGATGAGACGTTTACGGGTGACTCGCTTGTACGGGATAGTAATGATGAAGTAGTAGCTCGTTACCGTCAATCGGAAGCTGCCTTTAACACCACCAAAGCTTCGCTCGTAGGATTGTTCCGTACCAAGTTCAATTCTAAAAACAGCTTAAGCTATGGCTTCAATGCCGATTTGTTAAGTTTTGATTTCTACAACCGGGATATTTTTGCCAATGCGGGAAGTGACTCGGTGCGTATAAATGTTGAAGATGTTACTTCACTCTATCAGGGGTTTGCCACCTGGCGGCATCGGTTCAGTAACAAATTTTCTTTTAATGCCGGAGTACACACGCAATATTATGCGTTGAATGAGCAAGCTGTGGTAGAACCTCGGTTAGGCCTTCAATACATGATTTCAGGAAATCAATCCTTAAGTGTTGGCTATGGAATTCATAACCAGGTGCAAAGTCCATACACCTCTTACGTTCAAACTAAAATTTCTGATGATCAATACGTACTTACCAACACCGACCTGAAATTTACCACCAGCCAGCACAGTGTAATCACCTACGACTGGAACATCAGCGAAAATCTTAGACTGAAAGCAGAAGGATATTACCAGCGGCTCTCGAATGTTCCTGTTGAGCAAAGATCAAGTTCATTCTCCGCTATCAATACAGGATCCAGCTTTGTTCCTGTTGATCAGGATAGCCTCGTGAATACTGGCACCGGTACAAACTATGGATTTGAACTTACCCTTGAACGATTCTTTAACAAAGGCTTTTACTTCCTGATTACCTCTTCTGTATTTCAATCAAAATATGAAGGTAGCGACAACATAGAACGCAACACCGCATACAACACACAATATGTTGCCAACGGATTATTCGGAAAAGAATTTGCTCTGGGTTCAAAACAAAAGTTTTTCTCTATTAATCTAAAGGTTACCACCATCGGTGGCAAGTACTTAACGCCAATTGATTTTGACGCCTCCCAGCAATATGGACGCACTATTTACAAAGAGAATGAGGCCTTCACCGAAAAGCAGGATCCTTACTTCAGAACCGATTTGAAAATTGCCTATCGTAAGGAATACAAGAAGAGCACATTAGAAATCGCTCTTGATTTGCAGAACGTTACCAATAACCAAAACATTTTCTCGCAAAGTTACAACCCCCGCACCAACACCATTGTAACTCAATACCAACAGGGATTCTTTCCGGTGCCCTTCGTTCGTTTTACTTTCTGACCTACAATCCACCCCATCTCTTCAACAAAAAAGAGATGGGGTTTTTGCTTGAGGCTAAACGCATAGTTATGTTTCATAGGCTTCGGCAGATTTTGTTATCTTTCCGGATGGACGAATTTATTTCCATCCGGAATTACGTTTCGCGCTTCATCACCTTTACTGAAGAAGAGTGGCGTGTGCATCAATCCATGTTGGTGCGCAGGTTTTTAAAAAAGGGTGAGTTCGTTTTGCGGGGTGGTGAAGTATGTAATCATGTAACCTTTTTAAATAAAGGATTTGTGCGGGTTTATAATATCGTGCACGATGAAGAGTTGACTGTCAATTTTGGTTTCGATGGGAATTATATTACAGACTACTCCAGTTTCGTTTCCCGTCAACCTAGTGTTGATTTTATTGTGGCGATGGAAGATCTGGAGATTCTACAACTAAGTCATGCGGATATGCACGCTGCCTTTGAAAAATATCCGGTATGGCAAAAATTTGGGCGCCTGATTGCAGAATACATTCTCATTTTTGCAACAGAGCGAAACAAAAGCCTTTTGTTCCTTACTCCGGAAGAACGCTACCTCAAACTAATGAAAGACCGTCCCAAGGTTATTGCGAATGTTCCATTAAAATACATTGCCTCTTACCTTGGTATTACGCCTGAAGCACTAAGCCGCATTCGGAAACGCATGAGTGAAGGTTAATCCTGGTTACTATCTACGGCTGTAGATGTTACAATCGGATAATAAATAGTAGTAGAACTCCTTTCAGAATCGTACTGGATATATACCAACCGAAATACAATCGCAGCTTGAGTTAATAATTCTAATGCGTCAAGTTGTTGTTTATTCACAATCACCTTATCATCATCTATTAACAAAAAAGGAGCTCCCTCCTTAAAATACTGACGCTGCTTCTTTTTTCCTGAGCGTTCAATTACAAAAGAATTTCCTTGCGTTGAAGTAACAGTAATTTTTTTTCTGCCTAACTTAGAAATGGTCGCTATCGGGCGTTGCGTTTGAATGCTTGTGATCATACACACACTTTTATCTTTCTTGAGTTTGAGAAAATATTCCTCGCCCTCATAGTTGATGGTAGCCGACCTGGAAATAAACCGAACCTTTAATTCAGCAACTGGTTTGTCGTTTTGAATGAGGGGAATTTCTACCCGCGGAAGTTGCCACTCACCCACAGGCTGAGCCTGCAAGTTGTAAGAAGTTGCAGGTAATATAAAACTGAAGGCAAGGAGCACATACTTTTTCATGATTGTTTGATTGGTTGATCTAATCAACGCCCATTGAAAAAGAATGGTTTCCGGATTCCGTGAGGTAATTATGCCAATTAAGGAGAGTATTTGTAAAAGTCTACTTTCAAGAAACAAAAAGCAGAATATCCCGATGGTGTTATCTTGCTTTCAGTAGTACGTTTAATCGAACGATATCATGAACAAGTTCATCTTTAATCCCTGCGTATGCCACTCCAAATTGTTGCCGATCGAAACGTATATCGGCATGTGCAATGAAGAGTTTATCCGTTTGCGTAGTGGGCTCCACGTCTATTTTCCAGCGTTTTGTAACTCCCTTGATGGTGAGGTCGCCAATAACCAGATACTTTACAGGATTATCCGGATGTACCCGCACCTCCATAATCTTAAACGAGGCTGTGGGAAATTTGGCCACATCAAAAAAGTCCCCGGCTTTAAGATGATTTTCCAGTTTGCGTTTTGGAATAGGATCTGAATCTGGAATATCCGTACAGTTAATTGAATTCATATCGATTACAAATTCGCCTCCGGTTAACTTCTGTTCCTTGACCTGAACAAAACCTGATTTGATTTTTACAAGACCCTGGTGAAAGCCCACCACTTTAGTTCCTGTCCAAATTACCTTCGAATCAGACGTAACTACATTGAGTTTAGTTTGGGAATAGCTGATAGGGCCTGCGCAGGCCAGGAGAAAAAAAATTAAGTTCTTCATACGTTACCTGAATGAGGGTAGATTAATAACCCGGAATATTTAATCCGAGCACGATGTTGCGCGTACCTTCCCACCCGTTTGCATTTCTCTTGAGTTTAATTAATCCGGAGCCACCGCGATTATCTCCGCGCGATCGTTCGCTTTGGGTAAGCAAAGGGTCATCATCAAAAACATACTCATCAATCCAGTAATAACCTTTGTCAGGCTCGTAAATAATTGGATGAATGTGCTGCGGGTTTCTACTATCGGGATACGAAGCCGGGCGAATTGTTTTAATTTCATACTCACCCTTTGAATTTGATCTTACCCACCCCCTGATGTGGCCATGTCTCACAGCATGGGTTTGATTTTTCCCTGTTGAATACAAGCCCTTATTATCGGTTTGATACACATATAAAATAACATCAGGAGCCGGAGTCTTTCCGTCTTTCTTAAAAATGACTCCGCGAATTACCATAGGCTCTCCGGGTTCATGTGGCATCACTAACGAACTACTAGAAGTAATCGATGCTGGAATGCCATCAAACATCATCTGGCAATCCTCGCATGGACCTCCTACCTGGGTAATAGTGTATGATTGTTTTTGAGCACATCCTTTTGATATAAAGAGTGTGAGTCCGACAAGAGCGTAAATGAATTTCATGGCTTATTATTTTTCAATTTGAATTTACGTGTAATGTGTTGCCCGGTTCTGCAAACCTGACAAGCTGTATCCTATTCTTGACGAACTGCAGGCACCCGCATTAGCGGAACACGGAAAACCCGTACTTTTGATTATGCCTCGTTTCTTTTTATATCGATTGGATCACATCCTGTTCTGGGCCCTTACTGTGTTCTTTCATGGCTACACCCGATTGCCGTGGATAAACAAAGCGGGCATTAGTCAGTTTGTGCTGGAATTGATTGTTCGCAACGGACTCCTGGCTTGCGCAATTTATCTTACCCTTCTATTTTCTATTCCTCGATTCACACAGGGTAAACAGGCATCAGGTATTCTGGGTTTAGTAGTGGCACTTGCGATTTATGTGCTAGGTAAAAATGCGCACGATGTATATTTCTACGGGTATGTTGTGGGCGACCTGCAACGTCAGAATTTTTTCTATAATACTTTTTACAATTTTTCGATTGTAATTTTTTACCTGGCCTTTGCAACTACTTTGTACTTGAGCAAGCAATGGTATTTACAACGGGAAAAAATGCGCCAGATCGAAATGGAGAAACTAAATACCGAATTAGAATATCTACGCGCACAGATTAATCCACATTTTCTGTTTAACTCCATCAATACGATTTACTTTCAGATAGACAAACAAAATCAAGCTGCCCGCGAAACTTTAAATAAATTTTCAGATATGCTCCGGTACCAGCTTTACGAATGCAGTGGAAGTGAAATAGCCATTGAAAAGGAAATCGCCTACCTGGATAATTATGTAAATCTGCAACGGCTACGTAAAAATAATGACTATAAAATCGGATTTGTGTATGATAAAAACCTGTGCAACTTTACGATTCCGCCACTTTTACTTATTCCTTTTGTAGAAAATGCATTCAAACATGTTTCAAGTTTTGTTGATCGCACAAACGAAATCAATATTCAACTCAGAAGGACTAATAATCGTTTTATACTACAAGTAGGTAATACGTATGATACATCAACCGCACTGCCAGAGTCAGGTGGCATTGGCCTGAAAAATGTAAAACGAAGATTGGATTTGTTGTATGGTAATATGTACCAGTTAACCGTAGAAAAAACATCGGCACTTTATTCGGTAACGCTTGAACTACCACTTTTATGAAACTTAATTGCCTGATTGTGGATGACGAACCTATAGCCCGAAAAGGATTGGAGGAATACATTCAGGAAATTTCATTTCTTCAGTTAACCGGATCTTGTGATAGCGCCCAGAAAGCAGCCTCTCTTCTTGAACAGCAACGTATAGACCTTATGTTGTTGGACATTCGCATGCCCAATCTATCGGGCATTGATTTTCTACGTGGATTGCAAAACCCACCCTTAGTAATTTTTACAACGGCTTATTCTGACTATGCGGTTGAGAGTTATTCGCTTGATGTGATTGATTATCTCTTAAAACCCATCCCGTTTGATCGCTTTTTGAAAGCAGCAACAAAAGCCCTCGATTATTATTCGTTAAAACAAAAACCAGGATTCGATCCGCAAGCAGATTATTTCTTCATCAAGTGCGATCACAAATTTGAAAAAATTCGTTTTGACGATTTACTCTACGTGGAAGCCATGCAGAATTATTGTATTCTTCACATGTCAGACCGTAAACTGATCAGCTACATTACGCTTACACATTTACAAAATAAACTGCCTTCAGATCGATTCATGAAAGTGCATAAGTCCTTCATCGTAGCATTGAATAAAGTTATCGGCCTGGAAGGGAATCAATTGACCATTGGTTCATTGCAAGTTCCCGTAAGTCGCAGTTTGAAAACGGAGGTGGCCCAAAGAATATTGGGAAACAACCTCTTAAGCCGATAGTAGCTTATTATTTATCGGACTTGCGAAGGGCAAAAACCAAATCGTTTCTTGAAGGCCGATGAGAAGTGATGGGGATTTTTATACCCGAGGGTGCGCGCAACTTCGGTAACCAGGTAATCCTTCTCTTGCAACAGTTCACGGGCGTAATCCATTCTTAATTCTGATAGGTATTCAAAGATACTTTTATTGAATACCTTTTTAAAAAGGGCCATTAGCTTACTGGTGTTAACACCAAACTCGCGCGCCAGATTGTCAAGGGAATGATCCTCCAAAAAAGTTTTATTCAAATGCTCCTTGAGTCCCTGAACCATCTCCATATCACGTTTACCCGATTCCACCGAAATTATGTCTTTCGATAAATAGATGGAGTGCAATTGAATGAGGATTATCTGTACCAAAGAGGTTTCAATCATCAATTGACCTAACTTCCCTGTCAGTGGGCAATTGAAAACATTTTGCAGAGCTCGCTCCTGCAGTAAGGTAATAGGTGTATAACGGTCACCAACAAAGCTTTCCCCGTTTTGAACTTTCTTCTGGAGTACATCTGCCCATCTTTCATTTTCTGGTAGAAACTGAAACAGATATGTTGGTTTTACCGAAACGTGTGCGATATGAAAAGGAACATGGGCAGGCGAAGTGTGAACAAAAATATTGTTGGGGTCGTACTTAAAATTCTGTGATCCATTAAACGAAACAACGCCATCGTGGTTTTTATTCACAGATGTTTTAACATTGCCTTTTAAAAATAAACAGGTGCCTAACAGATCAAGGCCTTCTGCACTGGTATTCACAAAAACACCCTCCTTCTCCAATTCGCCCTCAGAAATCCGTATTGAGAAATTAGGAAGATACATATCCTGAATCTTCACGCCAGTAATTGAATTCTCACCTTCACCTTTAAAATCCAGATAATAGCCAAAAGGCTGTTCAGGGCTCTCTTGCGTAGGAATTGCAAGGTTCGGGTGGTTGATTGTAGTGTATTGGTAATTACGATTCATGGCAATCGTTGCTTAAAGGTAGTCTTACAACGAAAGACTTCATTTCAGGTTTCGGTAGTTGCATAATTCGCAAAATTTAATCCCTCCACTTAAAAATTGATTCTACGTAGGTCTTTCATGATCCTGCGTAGGCCATGGATTTGTACATCTCGTTCAAACCACCAAAACAAACCAACATGAAACCCCAGTATCTATTCGTATTCGCCTTAGTTTCGCTCGCCTCTTGCAACTACTCCGTTGAGCAGTCAACGAAGGAGCCTAGTAATGAGATATCCCAGGAGGAGCTGATTAAACGTGGAGCCTACCTGACTACCATTGGTGCCTGTCACGATTGTCACTCACCAAAAATAATGACACCACAAGGTCCGGAACCTGATCCTTCGCGTTTACTTTCCGGTCATCCACAAAATGAATTGATTCCTCCTATATCGAACAATCAGGATTGGATTTTATTCTCTCAGAATTTGACTGCCTTTGCAGGCCCTTGGGGAATTTCCTATGCCGCTAATCTCACTCCGGATGATACCGGTACAGGCAACTGGACGTTCGAGCAATTTAAAACTGCCTTGCGCAAAGGAAAGTATAAAGGTCTAAAATCCGGGCGCGATTTGCTGCCACCCATGCCGTGGCAAATGTATCAGCACTTTACGGATGATGATATGCTGGCCATTTTTACATACCTGCGGTCGCTTCCAAAAGTAAATAATCTCGTACCGATGCCTATTGCACCGGACAAAATGAACAACCTCGCTTCCGTTAAAAAATAAATTAGATAATATGAAAACGTTATTAATAACCCTCATCACTATGACTCTTGCATCATTTACCAACAATCCTACGCGAGAACCTGTCAATGCCAAGGCTTCGCAAGAAATGGCAACCCAATTAATAAAAGCGATTCAAACAAACTCAGCCAATACGTACGTGCAATTGATGCCCTCATTGGACGACTTTAAAAAAGTGATGGCCGAGAATAAAGCCGTGTATGGCGGCAATCTGGAAGAAGCCCAGCAAGCATTTGCGCACGATTATGCGACCTCAATAGTTCCGGCAACAAAAAAATCATTTCAGGAACTTATGGCAGATGGCAGACGAAGAGGCATTGACTGGAAAAATATTTCACTAATAAGCTGGGAAACATCTGATGTGATTGAAGATGGATTTAACACAGCCGTTTTTGCAATTTCGATTGAAGCCAAAAATAAAATCTATCGCATCGAAATTGAGAAGGCATTTTACCTACAAGGTCAATGGAAAGTAAGCCAATTCATTAAGTTAGTTTAGGTGAGTTTAGTTTGTTGTTAATCCTGCCTGCGTGATCAGGCAGGATTTCTATTTTTTAATTCGTGAAGCTTTGCTTTCGGAATTTTCGATCCGAAGATTCATGATTTATTTCTTAGCACTGCACCAATAATCATCATTAACAGATTTATTCGCTATAACCTATTGACACATCGTTGAAAGATTAATTCTATACGTAGCCGTTTTCATCAAACTTCCTTATTTTTCCAAAGATTATTGGGGCATCAGAATCCCATAATAATGGAATGAAAAAGATTTTATTAGTTGAAGACGAAACCAGCGTAGCGTCCTTTATTAAAAAAGGACTGTCAGAGGAAGGATACGAAGTAAGCATTGCACTGGATGGAAGTACAGGCCTGCAAATGGCGCTGGCTAATTCATTCGATCTGATCATTCTTGATATTATGCTGCCGGGTATCAATGGCATAGAGGTATGTCGATCCATCCGACAACAAAATAAAAGTGTTGCTATCCTTTTTCTTACGGCCCTCGGAACATCCGAAAATGTAGTGATTGGGTTGGGTGCTGAAGCTGATGACTACCTGATAAAACCTTTTAAGTTTATTGAACTTCTTGCCCGGGTAAAATCATTACTCCGCAGAACAGAAAAAGCAACACCCGCTAGACCTGCAAGTGATGGGGATGAATTTCAGATTGGCAACCTGGTGGTGAACGATTATACGAAAATTGTTAAGCGAGGTGAACGAATTATCTCGCTGACTTCTACGGAATACCGTTTGCTACTGTTGTTTATAAAAAATCCAAAAAAAGTTTTGTCCCGAATTGAAATATTGGAAGCCGTGTGGGGCATTCATTTTGATATGGCAACCAATGTAGTAGATGTTTATGTGAACTATCTGCGAAAGAAAATTGAAAAGGATGGAGCGCCCAAATTAATACACACCGTTATTGGTATGGGCTATGTACTAAAAGAATCTAATGAGGACACAAACTAAAATCGCGTTTATATTTTTCGTGGTCTCCATGTCCACCATTGTGTTGCTTAGCGCCAGTGTCTATTTTTTTATTATTCGATACTCGTTTGCAGATTTTTATAAGCGCCTTGAAATCCGGGGCGTGGTAACTGCCAAAGCTGAGTTAGATCAGGAAGAGGCAAGCGCTGCGGTGCTGCAAGAAGTGCGTGAAATGCATTTGGAGAAACTTCCTGAGGAGAAAGAATATTTTTATGAAATTACACCCGGAAAGACATTTGAAACTGAGGCGAAAGAACTGAATATCCCACTTTCCTTTTTTGATGATCTTATAGAAAAAGGAGAGGCCACTTTTCAGAATAATAATACCTTTTATGCTGGCATAAAATATCAGGGTAAGAAAGGATTGTTTGCAGTCATCGTTTCAGCAGATAATTATTATAATTACCACCACCTTTCCTATCTGCGCAATATCTTCTTTATTGGTATTGTTGCTGCCTCTCTATTTTCACTTTCGATCGCCTTTGTTTTCTCGCGACAGGTTTTTAATCCGGTAAAGCAAATTACCGATCGGGTAAAAGAAATCAGCTCACAAAATCTCCATCTCCGACTGGAATCAAAAAAAATAAATGACGAAATCAGTGAATTGGAAACTACCTTCAATAATATGCTTGATCGTCTGGAAACGGCTTTTGAAACGCAAAACAATTTTATCAGCAACGCATCCCACGAACTGAGCACACCGTTAACTACCATCATTGGTGAAGCGGATGTTACACTTTCAAAAGTGAGAGACACCAAAGAGTACATAGATTCATTAATGGTAATTGTACAGGAAGCTGAGCGCCTCGAAAAAATTACAAAATCACTTCTCTTCCTCGCTCAAACAGGTTTTACGGGAACTTCGCAGAAGTATGACAAAGTTCGGGTTGATCAATTGGTATGGGATGTAAAAAGTACGATTGACAAACTAAATCCAAAGAATAAAGTACAACTCAACTTAAGTCTGATGCCGGAAGATCCTGCCAAATTGAAGATCCGTGGCAATGAGCAGTTGCTGTTGTTAGCATTAACGAATATCGTTAACAATGCTTGCAAATATTCCAATAACCAACCTGTCACACTTTCGATTGGAACCCTGGAAGATAAAGTCATTATTGTAGTGAAAGATACAGGTATTGGTATTCCGGAAAATGAATTGAAGTTTATCTATGATCCATTTTTCAGAGCCTCGAACACCAAAGATTTTGAAGGCTATGGAATCGGCCTGCCATTAACGAGAAATATCGTGAGGTTACATGCCGGAGAGATTACTGTAACTTCTAAAGTAAATCAGGGCACTGTGGTGCAACTCACTTTTCCGAAAGGCAATTACTCAGTAGGTTAACTGAGTGTAGAATTTACCAGCGAAGCCTTGTCTTTGAACATTCCGTCCGAAATTTTGTCATTTTAAGGCCATATCCGATTATTTTCATTCTTATCACATTTTAATCTCGCTCTTATATCGCTCTAATACGTCCGTCCTAGATTTCGAAAAAATCAGAAAGACGTACAATGAAAAGAACGATACTTATTCCTACCGATTTTTCAATTGATTCGTTAAAATTTCTTGTTGAGGCTGTTCAGTCGGTGCAAATCGGCAGTATCAATGTTGTATTTCTTCATTGTGCGCACCTACCCAACTCTATTTTGGATCTCCTCTTCTACTCGAAGAAGGAAATCATCCAGTCACTGGTCACCCCAACCTTTGAGGATGCATGCAAAGTTATCCGAAACAAATACCAGTCAAAAATCAACTCTACGCGCATTGAAATTTTTACAGGCCATACACAAGCTGCTTTTGAAAATTTTCTTGAGGGTAACCGGATAGACGAAATTTTTGTGCCCGAGAATTATATCCTGAAGACTACCAAAAACAGTTTTGATCCATTGCCTTTTATACAACGCACCGAGTTGCCAATTACGCCAGTGACCTGGAAACAAGGCGGGGATATTCCGGAAAAAAATCAATTAGCAGAGTTATTCCTAACCTGAAACCAATAATTATTCAAGGAATCAAAATTTAATGTTATGAGTAAAGCTATTCAACCCACCACTGCCTTAGAAAGGCTTAAGCTTTTCTTCACCTTTTTTGATAGCCGCTTTGAAGATCTTCAAAACAGTCATTGGAGGACTACCGTATATCGCGATTTTAGCGCAGGGCTTATCGTGGCACTTACAGCCATTCCTATGGCGATGGGCTTTGCCATGGCCATGGGGTTACGACCCGAACAAGGAATCATTGCCGGTGCGCTCGCATGTATTGTTGGTCGAACCTTTGGCGGCTCGAAGTATCAGGTGTATGGTCCTACCGCTGCGTTTATTCCGGTTATCGCTGCTTTAATTTATAAGTACGGTGAAGCAAACGGTGGTACCGCAGCAGAGGCTCATGGATTTTTGGTGTTAGTCTCCATTATAGCCGGTGTAATTCTGATGATTTTGGGAGTAGCCGGATTGGGGAAATATGCAAAATTAGTTCCCAACTCAATTGTGGTGGGCTTTACGATCGGCATTGCCGTGGCTATTGCTTTAACGAATGTGGAAGACATTCTGGGCATTGAAAGTTTTACGGACACTATCGGCCAGGATGAAAATATAAAGGGTGGATTGATTCACAACATTCAGGTAGCGATTAATAACCTGAGCAAAATAAACATCTGGTCCATCATGATCGGGTTAGGAACATTCTTCATTACCCGTAGATTACTGAAAGTCTCCATCTTTATTCCTGCACCTCTTATTGCCATCGCCACCGCGACTGCAGTTACTGCACTATTGATTCCGGACAAAGGAATCATTCTCGTACGCGATATTTATGGAGGTATCCCTAATAATTTCTTCGTCTTTACAGGTCCCAGCATGCCCACCTTTACCACAACCGTACTTATTGATATTATCTATTTTGTTTTAGCAATTGTATTTGTTTCAGGTGTAGAGAGTTTGTTGTGCTCCAGCATGGCTGACCGGCTGGCCAATAACAAGAAAACGCCCTTTAATCCTGACAAAGAATTCTGGGGCCAGGGTCTCGTTCAAATAATTACGCCACTGGTGAATGGGTTTCCTTGCACAGGCGCATTGGCCCGAACTGCCACCAGTATAAAAGCCGGGGCGATGACTCCATTGGCTGGATATTTTAAAGGTGGTTTAAAATTGTTTATGGCTTATTATCTGGCTCCGTACCTCGAATTAGTGCCGATGGCCTGCATTGGCGGTATTCTATTGTGGGTTGCCAGCAACATGATCAAAAGGTCAGAAATAAGGGAAGTTTTTAACACAGGAAAATTTGAAATGGCAATGCTGGTATATACCGCCATCATGGTGCCTGTTACCGATTTCTTAACCGGGGTACTTTCGGCTATGATCATCTATTTTGTAGCTCAAAAAATAATGCCGATCATCCAAAAACAAAGAAGGCATCGAAGATCAGAAATATTTCATGCTAAAGAAACTAAACGAGTTGAAGAGGAAGAAGAAGTGGCGGCTTGATATTGGTTAGTGGGGTGATGTGAATCCTGTCAGTGTATGACAGGATTCCTTCTTTTAAGATCTGTTAGAGTAACAAATGAAAAGTCGCAAAACTGTAACTTAAGAAATTGTTCTTATCCTATTTTCAGGGTTTTACTTCTTCAATACCCCCAAAATTTCATTTAACTTCAGCAACGCCTCCACGGGGCTGATCGTGTTGATGTCAATCTTCTCGAGCATTTCGTGAATGGCTTTGGATTTGGGATCTATCTCAAACAAACTCATTTGAGCAGTGGCTTTAGGCAATTCCTCAAACTTAGCCTTCGATTGATTTTTGTGCTTGTCTTTTTCCAAGAAGCGCAGAATTTCATTAGCCCGCAAAACAACTTTGTTGGGCATGCCCGCCAACTGCGCTACATGAATACCAAAGCTGTGCTCGCTGCCTCCTTCTTTCAACGTGCGCATAAAGATGATTTTGTCACCCACTTCTTTTACGCTCACATTGAAGTTTTTCACCCGAACCAAATCTTCGGTGAGTTGATTGAGTTCGTGGTAGTGGGTGGCAAACAACGTTTTTGGTTTGAAGTCTTTATGATTATGGAGATACTCCACAATCGCCCACGCGATTGAAACACCGTCATAGGTGGAAGTGCCACGACCAATCTCATCCATTAAGATCAAACTGCGATCGCTGAGGTTGTTCAGAATGCTGGCGGTTTCCGTCATCTCCACCATAAAAGTAGATTCGCCCCGTGATAAATTATCAGAGGCACCTACCCGTGTAAACACCTTGTCGATAATACCGATGGTTGCTGCTTCGGCAGGAACATAACTTCCCATTTGCGCCATCAACACGATCAGCGCAGTTTGTCTCAGCAATGCAGACTTACCTGCCATGTTGGGGCCGGTAATCACCAATATCTGTTGCGTCTCATTGTCGAGGTATATATCATTGGGCACATAACTCTCGCCCACAGGCAATTGTTTCTCAATAACCGGATGGCGACCTGCCTTTATAGCCAATCGTTTTGATTCACTGATCTCGGGCTTGTTGTATTTATTTGATCTAGCTGTTACGGCAAATGATAATAGACAATCCAACACCGCTATTGCTCGGGCGTTTTGCTGAATCTGTGCCACATAGTCGGCTGTATGATGCACTAGCTCCAGGAAGAGACGTTGTTCAATAACCAGCAATTTATCTTCTGCATTGAGAATTTTTTCTTCGTATACTTTTAACTCTTCGGTAATATAGCGTTCAGCATTTACCAGCGTTTGTTTACGAATCCAATCGGTGGGAACTTTATCTTTATTGGCATTACTAACTTCCAGATAATAGCCAAATACTTTGTTATAAGAAATCTTCAGCGAGTTGATTCCGGTTCGCTCGATCTCACGTTTTTGTATTTGCAGTAAATAATCTTTCCCTGAAAAGGCAATAGCCCGCAACTCATCCAATTCTGCATTCACTCCTTCTTTGATTATACCACCCTGATGAATCAACATGGGGGCATCATCTTTTAATTCTGTCTCAATCTTCGCTAAAAGAAATTCACACTTGTTTAATTGATCGCCTAGCTTTATCAATTCGGCAGCTGTCGATTTTTCTAACAACTCCTTCACAGGAAGAATCGCCTTCAAAGATCGTTTCAATTGAATCAATTCCCGCGGATTTATACGCCCTACCGCCACTTTGGAAATCAAGCGCTCAAGGTCTGAGATCTGATGTAAGTGTTCTAAGATTTTTTCGGTAAGATCGTGATCATTATAAAATTGCTCTACTACTTGAAGTCGCTCGTCAATGGATTGTTTTTCCTTTAAAGGCAGAATCATCCATTTGCGCAAATTGCGCGAACCCATGGGGGTTACGGTTTGATCCAACACTTGAAGCAAGGGTACCCCACCTTCGTTGGGCGAACTGACAATCTCCAGGTTGCGCACCGTAAACTTATCGAGCCAAACATATTTATCCTCATCGATGCGGGCGATGGCTGAAATATGTTCAGTGTCTTTGTGCTCTGTGGCTTCGAGATAATGGAGTATAGCCCCTGCTGCAATGATGGCTTCATTCATACCATCAATACCAAAACCCTTCAGGGAATTTGTTTTGAATTGTTTGATCAGCTTTTCGTTGGCAAAATCAAACGCGTAGACCCAATCATCCAAAGCAAACGTGGCATATTCCTCACTAAACTGCGTTTCAAATTTTTCGCGACTGGCTTTGCTGTAAATAATTTCTGATGGCCCAAAACTCTGAATGAGTTTATTGATATAATTCTCCGGGCCTTGGGCTGTATAAAATTCGCCCGTACTGATATCAAGAAAGGAGACCCCCAGAATATTCTTGCCCACAAATAAAGAAGCAAGAAAATTATTCTGTCTTCGTTCCAATACATTATCATTAAAGGAAACACCCGGTGTTACTAACTCAGTAACTCCACGCTTGACTATTCCCTTTACAAATCGTGGATCTTCCAACTGATCGCAGATAGCCACCCGGTTTCCGGCCCGCACTAATTTCGGCAAGTAGGTATCCAGAGCATGGTGGGGAAACCCGGCCAATTCAATTTCAGAAGCTGAACCATTACCCCGTTTGGTGAGCGTGATGTCCAGCACTTTAGCTGCACGAATAGCGTCTTCGCCAAACGTTTCATAAAAATCACCGACCCGAAATAGCAAGAGTGCACCCGGATACTTCGCCTTGATGGCGTTGTATTGTTTCATTAACGGGGTATCCATTGCACCGGGTCCGGCCATACTACTTCACGTATTTAATCTGAACTACCTGTTTCTTTGTGCTCATGCATGCTACGCAGCACAGGTAGTCGGCAAATATAGAAGGGAGAAGGGAGAAAATCAGATGCAGGAAGGAGTTATCTCTAGTCTGGCTGGACAAAATTTACGCGCCTCAATTATTTAGGTTTATCTCTTGATTCCTGTAGAGTCAACGAAAGATTACGAACCACACTGTCAAGTTCCTTCGAACTTTCATCCAGGTGTTTAATTATTTCCTTGTCCGCAGTAGGTCGGGGAGTTTCGGACCTAATTAACAAATTAACCAATCCTAAGATGCGACTTACAGGTGCCCGTAAAACATGTGCATTAACAAAGGCATACTCCATCAGTTTTGCGTTTTGCTCCCTTAACATTTTGGTACGCAGTTCTACCTTTGATTCGAGCTCCCGGTTAAGCTTTTCTATGATTTCGTTTTTATTTTGTGAGTCCTTGTACGCATTCCAATTTATGCGGTAAACATACATCAGCGTAAGATTGACAAAGACCCAGCTCATTGAATAAATGATTACAAACTGAAATCTGTTTAAAGGTAATTGTCGAAAACTCTCCTGAGAGTCAAATGCGAGTAAAAAATAATAAGAGAATGAGGTAAGAATAAATGATGCAATCAGAAAGGACAAATAGATCCATCGGTCTTTATACCAGGAGAAAAAAAGATGAATCATGAGGCTGGTTAAAACGCATAAAATAGGATGAATTAAATAAGAACTAGGTGAGATTTTTGACAGTAAAACAGGTAAAATCGTAACAGATGTTGTCCAACTAAAAAGAAAGAGAGTTCGCGAAGTTTTACTGTATTGATAGCGATTCAAAACCAGGCAAAGCACAGATATAGCACATAACAAAGCGGGTACCCAATCATCAAAGGTTGAGTATCGAAATGCATTTTGATAATCAAAAATTAGTTGTGAGGATATATAGAAAATTAGCAACAAGAGTGTAATCCAATAGATGGTATTGGACAAATTCGTTCTCCTTCTCAACTCCTCAGGGTGGTTATTCATAGACGAGACAAAGGAAGCGATTATAAAAATTTGATACTAATGTAAGAAGCTAGTAATATTCACAGGCAATTTCACTATTACTAAATAGTTTTTGAAAAAATATTGTCGTCATCTAACAAGCGATCTGAACATCTGCTATTTTAGTTTAAAATTGTAAACTATGAATAATACTAATTTCGAAATCGGCAAAGTAGATCTGGCTATGGCAACCTTGTCCAGACTACCCGAAGATGAGCGCAGTAAGATCATGGAGGGTCTTCGCGAAATTGTAAAAATGTATGCTACCAAAGATGTTGCCTCGCCTTCTATGGTAAAATTTCGGTGGTGGGAATGGGAAGAGTTTTAATCCTCTTTCAATCATTTAAACTAACGCATTTGAGAAACCCTCTGGTGGGAATTTTCTCAAATGCATTTTTTTATGCCTACACTTCAAAACTATCTTAAGAAAGATCTAGGTATTCATCCAGATGTAGTTGATTTGCTGTGTGTCCGGCCGGTTCCCGAAAACAACGCATACTGGAAGAGGCGTAAAACCTACCTATCTCAAAGCCCGGGCTATTTATTTATTCCTATTCATTTAGACTTGCTTCTAAGAAGTAATGTTGGTGAATCTGTTCTCTCAGAGACGCATTTGCTCTTGATTGAAAAAATCCTGCATAGTGCGGCTTGTCAGGAGGCAGGCAACATCACCTACTTACAACACCTTGAAGAGTGCCGCAAGATTCTGCAGGAAGCAGGAATAGCCGAAGGAGAAATACGAAAGATTGAAGCCTCCTTGATTAATCGGCCATTCACGTTATTTCCTGAAAAATATACATCACTTCGAAGAGCAAATTCCTTTTTGTATTCAGCGGCACTATTTCCAAACCATTACAATCTCTTTTTTCATTATTGGGAATGCGTGATGCCTTTGTTTCTTTTCTTGGATGACCTAACTGATCTGGCTGAGGACTTAGCAAACAAATCAGAAAATTGTCTTCTGGACTCCTCCTCCGTTGAGAATAATTTCTTTGCTCTCCATTCTATAATTGCAGAGTCAATCATACCACTTGAGGTAGTCAATTCAAAACTCTATCAAGAGCTTAATAACCTGCGACAAGAGGCTGTTGCCAGCACACTTGGTGCAGTTTTAATATCTGGAGGCAAACACTAGCAGTTGTCATCAGTTGCTGGCTACAATAATCCACATCTTATCTCCTTTTTCTTTGGTTCGATCAACAAAAGAATCTTGTTGCTTCACAATAGTGAACCCCGCCTTTTTAAGATCTTCCAATGCAAAGTTCATTCCCAGCTCATGCTTTCTTTCCTGATCTGCGCGCGATGCATTTCTACGAGTGTCTGCAATTGCCTCGCATAAAACAAGCCGTCCACCGGGCTTCAGTGAGTTTTTGATATGCTGTAATATTTGATCATGCTCAACCATTTCATGGTAAGTATCGAGAATGATTACGGCATCCAGTTGGTTAACAGGAAGCTTCGGATCATCGTAGTCGCCTTTAATAGCTTGCACATTTTTGATATTGCGTTTGGCGAGAATTGCAGTGAGCTTGTCAAGTTTTGCCTGTTCCACATCAACCGCAAATACTTTACCCGAAGCACCGACCACAGACGATAATTTTATGGTCATGTACCCTTCGTGGCAGCCCACATCGGCCACCTGACCGGAGGGCTTCAAATTTAAATACTTGATCAACTCTTGGGCTTTCTGCCATTTATCCCGGTCTGCCCAGGCACTTTCACTATAGACATTTTTCCAGGAATCCTGACCCCTTGTTTCATGAGCAAGGAAAATCACTATTAAAATGAAAAATCGGATCATGTCTCTTAAACGGTTTTTCTCATCATAAGATGTTAAATACTTCATAATAGATTTTATAAATTACTAGCTAGTGTAATTATTCCAGCTCACGGGGTACTAACTCCCAAAACAACTCAGCAATGAATCAGCGTAAAAATAAATGGATTGCCCTAAGTCTAACAATCCTGGTTTTCATTGGGCTAAAAGAACCGGCAAGTGCTCAACAAAACAACAAAAAGGCCTTGCTATGGGAGATTTCCGGCAATGGCCTGAAAGAATCTTCATACCTCTTTGGCACGTATCATTTACTTACGGATTCGTACCTCGCGGAAACTCCCGAAATAAATACCCCTTTTAAATATGCCAAAGGCGTGGTGGTGGAGATGGTTATTGATTCTTCCAAACTGCAAAGCATGGGTATGATGGCCATCATGCCCGATAAGAAAATCTCAGAATTGATTTCACCTGAAGATTTTAAATTAGTTTCTTCTGAGCTGGAGAGTCTGATGGGTGTCAATTTGAAGATGATGGATCAGCTAAAACCCATGTCTGTGATGGTGATCATGACCCTCATGTACTCTCAGAAATTAAATGAAGCAACGTTAAAAAAATACCCGGGTTTGCCCATGGATTATCACTTTGCAGCTGCTGGAAAGAAAGCCGGAAAAATAATCACCCCGCTTGAAACAATGGAAGAGCAACTGAATTTATTGTACAACCATCTTCCCGTGCAGGAGCAAGCCAATCAACTGGTAAGCTTTGTAAAACAAAAGGAACTTGCCGCGAAAATGCAGGTAGATTTAAATACCTACTACCTCGCAAAAGACTTAGAAAAACTCTATAGTATGTTGAAGGAAATGCCTGATGAACTGGGTGCGAGCGACTATATGCTGAAAGACCGAAATGTAAAATGGATGAGCACGCTACCGGACTTAATGAAAAATGGCTCGCAATTTATTGCTGTGGGTGCTTTGCATTTGGCTGGACCGGATGGCCTGATAACATTATTGCAGCAACAAGGTTATAAGGTAGAGCCCGTGATCAAGTAGCTCGCTGGCCCGCATCCGATGGCGCATCCGCACGAACAGGAATTTACGGAACTCATTGATCAGCACAGGGGGATTATTTTTAAAGTAATCCGTTTGTACGTTAATCATGAAGAAGACGAACGGGATTTGTTTCAGGAAATACTTTTTCAGGCATGGCGGTCCTACCCCAACTTTAAGGGTCAGTCCAAATTTTCAACCTGGCTCTACCGGGTAGGATTAAATACGGTACTAACCTTTAGGCGAAGACCCAGGCTGGTTGTGCCTCATGAAGATCTTTCCGTTCTAAAGGTATCCATTGATGAAAGAGTTCAACCCGAAGAAACGGAAGCCTTATACATCGCGATTCGTGATTTGAATGAACTTGACAGAATGATTGTTACACTTCACCTGGATGGGTATGAAAACGAGGAGATCTCAGAAATATCAGGCCTCACCAAAAATAATGTGGCCGTCAAATTGCACCGTATCAAAGAAACACTAACAAAAAAAATGAAAGCTTACTAGCCATGGATTTAAAAGAAGCATGGAAAAAATTAGAATCAGATAAGCTCAGTAAGCCTGTGTTAGGGTCGGTGCATATTCAAAAAAAATCAAAGCACCCCGTGCAGAAATTAATTTTGCTCTTTAAAGCTACGCTCGGGTTTGCCATCGCCTTTGAATTGGGATTTATTTACTTATTCATAGTATCCCCTCAACCCATTGTAAAAGTTTTTATGGTGATCATGATTATCACCTATGCGTTTTTCTTTGTGTTGAACTACAAAGTATTGAGAAATATTCAACATTCCTTCCGCCTCGATCTCAACCTGAAGGGCACACTGAAGCAAGTGTATGACAATACCATGTCTACCCTGGCCTTTCAGCGTAAATCTTCTATTATTATTTATCCGCTCGCTGCTACTGCCGGCTTCTTATTAGGGCTATCAATCGAAAAAGATGCTGCTTTGATGATGCAAAAATGGCAAGTGCAAGTGGCATTACTCATTTCGATCCTGATCCTTACGCCTGCGAGTTATTACCTGGCTAAATGGATGGAAAAAGTCAGTTATGGAAAGTATCTCACCCAACTTCGCGATCTGATAGATCAATTCGATAAGGAAGAAGAATCCGCTTAACTTTACACCATGAAGAAGTTATCGCTGCATGAACTCGGCCGGATTTCTATCGATCAGTTTAAGGAAGCGGAAAAGATACCTGTCACTTTATTGCTGGATAATATTCGCAGTCTGCATAACGTAGGGTCTGCATTTCGAACTGCCGATGCTTTCCGGATTGAAAAAATTTACCTTACGGGAATCACGGGCACCCCACCTCATCGTGAAATTCAAAAAACTGCCCTGGGAGCATCCGAATCTGTAGCGTGGGAATATTCGGAACACACCGCACAGGCCATTCAGAAATTAAAAGCCGAAGGCTATACGATTGTTATTGTAGAACAAACTACTGACAGCTTGCCGTTGCAAACGTTTTTTGCTGAAAAAGAAAAAAAGTACTGTTTAGTCTTTGGCAATGAAGTGCATGGCGTGAGTGAAGAAGCGATTGCCCTTGGAGATTTAGCGCTTGAAATTCCGCAACTGGGCACCAAGCATTCCCTCAACATTTCAGTTTGCCTGGGGATTGTGGTTTGGGAAGTTTTTAGGAAGACGAAACTTACATAGTCAATGGTTGCTCGTTACTGGTCGCTGGTTTGATTAGAGTAATCGAAATGATTTAGTCAGATCTACCAGCCACTAGAAGCCAGCAACAAGAAACTATTTTACAGGCACCAACCTATTTACTGTTCCAGGATTCTCGGTGGTAACATAAATATACCCATCCGGGCTTTGTTCAACGGCACGTACGCGGCCAATTTTCTCCAGCATTCTCTCTTCAGCAACAAATTTTCCATTGGCCAATTCAACTCTGGCAACTAATTGAAATGCAAGTGCACCTACCAACAAGTTACCTTTCCAGTTTGGATACTTATCGCTGGTAACCATGGTCATCCCGCAAGGTGCTATAGAGGGAACCCAATACCGAACGGGCTGCTCCATGCCTTGCTTTTCAGAAATATCTGAGATTGGTTTGCCATCATAATTTATACCCCAGGTAATAACAGGCCAACCATAATTTTTTCCTTTCTCTACTTTATTCAACTCATCACCACCTTTTGGTCCGTGTTCATGATCCCAAAGTGTGTTCGTTGCCTTATCAAAATAAAGGCCTTGTGGATTGCGATGACCGTAGGACCAGATTTCAGGTTTTGCCCCTGGGGTATTTACAAAAGGATTGTCTTTAGGAACTCGCCCATCTTCATGAAGTCGCAGAATTTTACCCAGATGATTCGTTAAGTCCTGTGCATTCTCCTTTTTACCGCGCTCCCCTGAAGAAAAGAAAATGTATCCTTTACCATCAAACACAATGCGCGAACCGAAGTGAGCTCCTGAACTTGATGTTGGCAAAGCCTTGAATAATTCTTCAAAATTGGTAAGTGTATTTCCTTGCAACTTAGCACGAGCAATTACGGTTCCACCACCGCTACCATCCGGCTTTGCATAGGTCAGATAAATCCAGCCATTTTTTGCATAATCCGGATGCAGTTGAATATCCATAAGCCCGCCTTGGCCGTTGGTATATACTTTTGGAACACCACTAATTTTTTCGTTGAGCAGTTTGCCATCCTTAATGATCCGGATTTCACCACCCTTCTCGTTCAACAAGATTCTTCCATCGGGCAAAAAGGCAATGCCCCAGACACTCTGAAGCTCAGCGGTAATCGTTTCAAATACAAATTTTTGCTTTTGGGTTGTTATCGTTGAGCCTGCTATCGGTTGGGCTTTTACAGCCATAGCAAGTCCAATAACTATTAAAAAAATCAATACCTTTTTCATTGCCTTCGGGTTAACACTGGCAAAGATACAGTTATAAACTGTGGATTGAAATTTCGTACGGCTTATTCATTCCTCAATGTTTCACTTGGGTTGATCACTGCAGCCTTCATGGCCTGATAGAAGACCGATAAGAAAGCAATCATTACTATCATCAAACCCGCTCCAACAAATACCAACGGATTGATGGGTACCTGATAGGCAAAATCAGCAAGCCATTGATTCATTGCATACCAGGCAAGGGGCAGCACCAAAATAAAAGCGATTACAATTAAGCGAGAAAAATCTTTCGACAACAAAAAGATGATTCCGGAAACAGAGGCGCCTAATACTTTGCGAACACCGATTTCTTTTTTGCGTTGCTCGGTCATAAAAGCTGTGAGTCCCAATAATCCCAGACAAGCGATAACGATGGCCAGCGTTGCAAACGCTCCGATTAAAACTCCCGTGTTTTGTTCGGCTTTATATTGTCGTTCAATGGTTTCGTCAACAAACTGATAAGTAAAGGGATAATCGGGTGCTAATTTTTTCCATTCGTTCTCAACAATGATAAGTTGATCCTTCAAATTTCCTGCAGAAAACTTTATCGACATGCACCACATGTTGCGTGGATCGATGCGGAGCACCAAGGGTTCTATTTTTCGATGTAAAGAGCGGTAATGAAAATCCTTAACAACGCCAATAATCCGACCAGCCGGATGTCCATCTAACGCACGCATCGGTGTGCCGATGGGTTTCTCCAACATTAGATCTGCCACTGCCGACTCATTAATCAAATAAGCCTCGGTAGAATCCGTGGCAAACTCAAGCGATAAGTCGCGGCCCTCTACCAATTCAAGTCCAAATGTTGTTAGATAGTCATAATCCACAATCATGGTATTCATACTCCGTTTTGGAATATCAAGACCTGGAAAATCATACTGCCACGTAGAACTTTCCATACCCGGAGTGCCATTTGAAAAAGTTACGGATCTGATAGATGAGCTGGCTAACAGACTTTCCTTAAACACATCTTTCTTATCCCACAAAGCCATGGGTGGATTCATATACACGATGCTTTCCTTATCAAAACCGAGATTTTTATTTTGAATGAAATTCATCTGTTGATACACAATCAATGTACCGATCATCAGAAAGGCTGCCACCCCAAACTGCAGTACCGTAAGTACTTTCCGCAATCCTGCATTTCCGGAAGAGCCCACCTTACCTTTTAAAACCTGAGCGGGTACAAAGGAACTTAGGTAAAATGCAGGGTAGCTACCAGCAATAATTCCGGTAAGCAAGCCGGCAATTACAATATAGAGCAACACACTATTCGGCCCGAGATAATTGACCGACAGTTGCTGACCGACCAAAGAATTAAACAAGGGCACCAGCAATTCAAGCAGAATAATTCCAATCACCAGTGAAATAGAAACCAGGATAATAGTTTCACCCAGAAATTGTTTTATCAACTGATGCCGAAATGCCCCCATCACTTTACGCAGACCCACTTCCTTGGCACGTTTCATGGCGCGGGCCGTTGAAAGATTCATAAAATTGAAACAGGCGATGATGAGAATTAACAAAGCAACCGCAGAAAAAATATAGACATAGTTCATGTTTCCATTGGCCGTATCTGCTTTGATGCCTTCCGTGAAATGAATTTCTGGTAGCGGCTGCAACCAATCGCCTAATGCCTGATCATTGAACGTTTCTTTACGGGCTTCAGTAAATTTTTTGTCGATGCGCTTTGCAAGCCCATCAAGATCTTTTTCACCGGGGATGAAAAAGTAAGTGGAGTAATTCCAGGCATCGAGGCTGTTCAAAAATTGATCAGCTGGATATCCGTATTGGTCCTGCACCATTTTCGCAATGGTCTCGAAAGTGGTGAGGTAGGTAAACTGCAAATGCGAGTTGGCTGGAACATCCTCAAACACCCCGGTAACCTCGTAGTCATAGGCATTTTCATACCGGATAATTTGCCCTACGGCATCGCCATTCGGGAAATATTTATCAGCCACCGATTTGGCTATGGCGATCGTGCCGGGCCGGTCGAGTACCGAATTGGCATCACCTTGTACTAACCGAAAGCTAAAAATCTTAAAGAAGTCTTTATCGGCAATAGAAAGGGTTTTGGCATCCAAAAAAGTATCACCTTTGCGAATCAGTGGACGCTCATTCACATCTGAAAAGCGGGTAAACATTTCTACCTCCCGAAAACTCTCTGCGATCAGCGGGCCAAACCCGGAAGGTAACATAGTTTGCATACTTACCTTACCCTCGCGCTCTCCGCGGGGTATGTAACGATAAATAGATTCTTTATTGTTGTGAAAGTTTTCGTAGCTAAGCTCAAACCGAACATACAAGGTTACGAGCAGGCAGCAAGCCAAACCAATGGCAAGGCCGAAGATATTGATGGATGTATAGCCCAGGTTTTTATATAAACTGCGGGTAGCTATCAAAAGATAATTTCTCAGCATGCACGAGGGTTTTATTATAAGACGCAAAAAAGAAGAGCAAGTTGCATCCTGCCTTTTACTTAATCAATTTTGCCGGTCAAAAAACCTGAATCTAGTATCCAGTATCCTTAATTCTTCGCACCTTTGGCAACCCATATTTCCTAATACGTGAGCAACGATCGTTATAATCAACGCGGAGTATCTGCCAGCAAAGAAGATGTGCACCAGGCCATAAAAAATCTGGACAAAGGCCTCTTCCCAAAAGCATTTTGCAAAATTGTGCCCGATCTTCTGGGCGGTGATCCTGCTTATTGTACTGTGATGCATGCTGATGGAGCGGGAACAAAATCATCGCTCGCCTATATCTATTGGAAAGAAACCGGGGATCTTTCTGTGTGGAAAGGTATTGCGCAAGATGCCATCATCATGAACATCGATGATTTGTTATGTGTAGGTGCAACGGGGCCTATCTTACTTTCCTCCACGATTGGCCGGAACAAAAATCTTATTCCCGGAGAAGTAATATCAACTATCGTTAACGGAACCGAAGATGTTTTGGAAATGCTGCGCAAGTATGGCATGGAAATCCATAGCACCGGGGGCGAGACTGCTGATGTAGGTGATCTTGTCCGCACGATTATTGTCGATAGCACCGTAACGGCACGCATGAAACGCGAGGCCGTAATTGACAATGCAAACATTCAGGCTGGCGATGTGATTGTAGGATTGACTTCGTATGGTAAGGCAACGTACGAGCATGAATACAATGGCGGCATGGGCAGCAACGGACTTACCTCGGCTCGTCACGATGTGTTTGATCATAGTTATGCACTAAAATATCCAGAAACATTTGATAAAGCGGTGCCTGATAATCTGGTCTATTCCGGAAAATATAAAGTAACGGATGAAGTTCCGGGCGTGTTGGTAAATATTGGAAAGTTGGTGTTATCCCCTACGCGCACGTATGCGCCTGTGATGATTGAAATTCTAAATCATCTTCGAGAACATATACACGGTATTGTGCATTGCAGCGGAGGTGCACAAACCAAAGTGCTGCACTTTATTGATAAGCTTCACGTGATTAAAGATAATCTGTTTGAGATTCCGCCCCTCTTTAAAATAATCCAGGAAGAATCAGGCACTGACCTAAAGGAGATGTATAAAGTATTTAACATGGGGCATCGGATAGAGATTTATGTTCCCGAACACGTTGCTCAGCAAGTAATTGATCTTTCAAAGCAATTTGAAATTGATGCACAAATTATTGGAAGAGTTGAAGATTCTCCTGAAAAAAAAGTGACTCTTATTACTCCACAGGGTAAGTTTGAATATCTATAAACTACGGATTTCAGAGCTTCACATCCCCTGCAATATCTTTCAACTGAATCGAAAGTGCGTGTGTACTAATCTGGATTTCACGCAAAGACATGCCCAACGAAATTAAAAGCGCAATTAGCGATGCCCCAAAAATATACTTGGCAATAAGTTCTTCTCCATAGAATAACGAGAACATACACAATACACTTAGAAAAAGTGCTGCAATGCTGAACAACTGCATATCGCGAATAAGCCGTAACCTGATTTTCAAATTTCGAATCTGGTCGGCCAATCGGTTGTCCTCCTTATCCCGATAGTCGTTGGCTAATTTTCGGATCAGCGCAGCCACCGCCAGAAACCGATTTGTATAGGCCAGCAAAATAAGTGAGACGGTGGGAAAGAGTAATGCGGGTGTTGTCAGGGTGAGTTCCATATTCACATTTTGTGAAGGCAAAGATAGCCTGATATCCTTCACATAATTTGTTACTTTTGATTTAACCTAATGGTTGAATCAAAAGATGAGAATACTCATCAATTTTTGTTACCAAGGATTAAACGATAAATCTTGAAGCATTCCTCAATTCTTGAAATCTGTCTCGACCCGGGCCAGGGTGGCCTTGAATTATATTTTCATCGTTGCGCACCCATGCTGCGCACTAGAGGTTATTCCGTTATAACAATTAGATCTCAAGATACTTTTTTAGCGAACCAGTTGAGCAATCCCACGGGTGACGACCTATTATTTCCCCGACTGAATAACCTGCTTCGCTGGACACATGCTTTCCGGATTGCGGGAATTATTCGTAACCGAAACATCCAGGTAATACATGCTCACCACCGAAAAGATATCCTGGTGGTTGTGTTGGCGAAACTGTTTTCATTTCGAAAAGTCAGGATGTTTTTCACACGTCAAATGCCCTTGCCGCATTTCAAACGCGATCCGTACCACCGATGGTTATATGGTCAATTTTCCGGAATCATTACCATTACTGAAAAGCTCAAACAAGACGTTATTGAAAAAATACCCATTAAGCCAGAACTTGTTCAACGACTCTATTACGGAGTGCCGGCACCAACAGCTGTCACACAACAGGAACGACTCGACTTTCTCTCCATCTCATCAGACACTGACATAAATATTGGTGTTTTCAGTCGGCTAGAATATCAAAAAGGACAACATCTTGTTTTAGAGGCTTTACAAATTCTTGCAGCCAAAGGGCAATATCCCAAACTGTACATAGCCGGAAACATAAGTGAAAAAAATTATGTACAGGAATTGAAGCAACGAATAGTTACTTACCAACTGGAAAAACAGGTTGTGTTTAAGGGCTTTCTAAAAGAACCGCAGAAGGCAATGCAATGCCTGGATATTTATATTCTTCCCAGTCGCCATGAAGCTTTTGGTCTTGTATTGGCCGAAGCCATGCGATGTGGCGTTGTTGTGATGGGGGTTAATGCCGGAGGAGTACCAGAAATTATTGAACATGAACATACCGGGCTACTTTTTAACTGGGATAATCCCACTCAACTGGCAGAGCAAATTGAATTCTTAATTAAGAATCCTGAAGAAAGAAAAAAACTGGCACTGCGAGGTAAAGAAAAAGCTGATCGCAACTTTGAAGAGTCCATTCACTTCGACAAACTTGGCAAAATCCTGAGCAATCTACCAATTGAGTAATTACAGTTGATTGTAGTCACTACTTTTCATTAATTTAAAATCTTTCCTAATTCATTAAATGTCTTCACTATGTATCGGCTCATCATTACGTTTCTTTTGACCAGCATTACAGTAGGTCAACTTGTTGCTCAAAAGAAGAACAATACACCTATTGCAAAGAAACCTCTAAGTCATACTGTCTACGATAGTTGGAAAGAAATTCCGTACAAGGCGCTAACTCCCGATGGCAACTTTGCAGCCTTTACCCTAAATCCTCAAGACGGAGACGGAAAGTTAATTTTGCATAATATTAAAACCAATGCTCAGGATTCTACTAAACGAGCTTCTGAAATCACACTTACATTTGACAGTCGTTTTGCCATATTTAAAATCAAGCCTCCACAAAAACTTGTAAAAGACCTGCGTAGACAGAAAAAGAAAAAAGAAGACTTGCCCAAGGATTCTTTGGGCATCTATTCTTTTACCACTCGTAAAACTGAGAAAATTGCTGATGTAAAATCATTTAAAGTTCCTGAAAAGTCAGGTGGCGTCTTGGCTTATCAGTTGGACGCAAAGAAAGAAGAAAAACCAAAAACCGGTGAAGCCCCAAACTCTGATCCCGGCAAAAAGCCCAAGAAAGTAAAAAAGAATTCTGATGATAATGGCTATACCCTGGTTGTAAGAAACTTTGCTGAGGGCAAGGAAAAACAGTTCGGGTTTGTCCAGGACTATACGATTGCAAAATATGGACAAGGCTTGTTGTTCACATCCACGGGTAACGATTCAACTATGAAAGCAGGAGTATATTGGTATAATCTTCAAACGGAAGAACTCAAGACGCTGCATGAGGGCAACCCTAAATTTAAATATAAGGGGTTGTCGATCAGTGAAGATGGTACACAGTCGGCCTTTTTGGTTGATACTGATACAACCAAAGCACTGGTACGGCATTTCAAACTCTATCATTGGAAAAAAGAGTATGCTTCCGCTCAATTACTGGATGTTGAAACCTCAATGGGCATTCCGCAAAATTGGATCGTAAGTGAACATTACGCGCCTCTGTTCTCAAAAGATGGCAGTAAACTATTTTTTGGTTCGGCTCCAAAACCCGTTGTGCAGGACACCACATTATTAGCCGAAGAAATTGTAAGTGTAGAGGTTTGGCGGGGTGATGATGCTTATATCTATCCACAGCAAAACCGGCAGTTAGAAAATGAAAAGAAGCGTTTCTACCTGGCAGTAATTAATCTTGCTAATAAAGAACTTCTCCAATTGGCTGATCGCGAGGTGCCTTTAGTAGAAATAGGAAATGAAGGAAACGCTGGCATCTTTCTAGGCGAAACCAATGTTCCTTATCGCAAAGTCATTACATGGGAAGGCTCTGCCTACAATGATCTCTACGTGTATAACATGGAGACTCGATCCCGCAAACAAATTGCCACGAAAATTAAAGGCAACGCAAGTTTATCTCCCAAAGCAAACTTTGTGTATTGGTTTAGCCTCCCGGATACAGCCTGGTTCTCCTATTCCATTGCAACAGACCGCACAACAAAACTTAATCAAGGTGTTAAAGTAAAATTTGCTGATGAAGAAGATGATCATCCGGACTATCCCAACAGTTATGGAGCGGCAGGTTGGACGAAAGATGACCAACTGTTAATAGTCTATGATCGCTATGACCTGTGGGCATTTGACCCTGCGAACAACAAAGTCCCGGTCAATCTCACAAAAATAGGCCGTCAGGAGAAAATCGTATTCCGTTACGTAAGACTTGATGCAGAAGAACGCTTCATCGATCCATCCAAAGAACTATTACTTTCCGCATTCAATGAAACAACAAAAGCCTCTGGCTATTACAAGCTTTCTTTGAAAGACGGAAAGCTAACCAAGCTTTTAATGGATGATTTTCGTTTTACCGGAGTGACAAAAGCCAAACAAGCCAATCAGATTTTATTCACCCGCGAAAGTTTCCGCGAGTTTCCGGATGTGTGGGTCTCTGACTTGAATTTATCAGCACCGAAGAGAATCAGCGATGCCAATCCTCAAATGAAAAATTATTTCTGGGGCAGTGTAGAATTAGTGAATTGGACTTCGTTGGATAATATTCCGCTTACCGGGTTACTGTACAAGCCGGAAAACTTCGATCCGAAAAAGAAGTACCCGATGATTGTGTATTTCTATGAGCGGGAAAGTGATAATCTACATGGCCACATCACACCTAATCCACTTCGTTCGGCCATCAATCGCACAACTTATGTGAGTGATGGGTATTTGGTTTTTGTTCCGGATATCATTTACAAAATCGGATTTCCCGGAGAGAGTGCACAAAACTGTATTATGCCTGGCGTGACTCAACTTATAGCCAAAGGTTTTGTTGACGAAAAAAATATTGGTATCCAGGGCCATAGCTGGGGCGGCTATCAAATTGCTTATTTGCTTACACGCACAGATATGTTTAAAGCGGCTGAAGCCGGAGCACCCGTTGCCAACATGATCAGCGCTTATGGAGGAATCCGTTGGGAGAGCGGAATGAGCCGGATGTTTCAATATGAAAAATCGCAAACGCGCTTAGGCGGAAGCTTGTGGGAGAAACCCATGCTGTATATCGAAAATTCACCCATCTTCTTTGCAGATAAAATAAAAACTCCGTTGCTGCTTTTACACAACGATGCCGATGGAGCCGTGCCCTGGTATCAGGGCATTGAAATGTACATGGCGATGCGCAGACTCGATAAGCCTGTTTGGATGCTCAATTACAATGGCGAACCGCATTGGCCTGTGAAGCGTGAAAACCGGATGGACTTTCAAATCCGAATGAAACAATTCTTTGATCATTATCTTAAAGAATCACCGTTGCCACCCTGGATGAAAGAGGGTGTGCCGGCCATTGAAAAAGGAATTACGAAGGGGTATTGAAAATTTTTAGCCACAGATTCACAGAATTGAATTAGTGAATCTGTGGATTTATATAAAGGTTATTACTTCAACAACAACTCCTCTACTTCGCGCCAGTCATTCACACGTTTAAAATGATTGAACTGCAAATTGTGCGGGGCCGAGAACAGCAACTTCTCCCCATTAAATGTTTCGAGATTGTGCGGAAGATCGTCAATCATATAGTCGCCATGTACAATGTTCTTTCTTCCACAAAAAACGAATTGTTTCCAGTGAAGAAAAGGAAAGTGCTCATTCAGCCATTCCAGTTTTTCAGGTAAGGAGTTGGGGAACTCCATGGCAGATGACACAATGAAAACCTCGTAGTGAGCATTAAGCTCTTTCATCACTTCCTGGCTGTAAGGGTTCACATCCATCGTTCTGAAAAAGTCCTTGCGAAAAGTAAAATTATAGACAGCATCATGGTTGTCCGGAAACCGCTCCATTTCATCCTTATGATTCATCGACTCACGTGGCACCCGAATGCCAAACTCTCTTTCGTAATAATTGATGAACTGCCCGGTAGCATCGGCCAATACATCATCCATATCTACAATTAATCGCTCCATAGAACCGGTAATGTTAGTTAAGTTTTGGAAATTCTGAAATTCTTCAGATTTGACCACTAGCTTAAAAGAAATATTTGAAATGGGAATATTTTTTCATCCACCACTGTCTAACATAAAAAATCACTTGGATTTCATACATTAAACCATGGATCAGCCAGATGACGAGGTATTAATAGAAAAATCCAAAGAGGGCGACATGGCGGCCTTTAAAACGCTGGTCGTGCGGCATGAAGGTCAGGTAGCGGGTGTTATTCGTTCGCTTTTAGGGACAACTCCCGAAGCCGAAGACGTAGGGCAAGAAGTATTTATTCGGTTTTATGATGCTTTGAATAAATTCAGAGGTGAGTCAAAAGTAAGCACGTACCTGGTACGGATCGCGATTAACTTATCGCTGAATGAACTTAAAAAAAGAAAAAGAACCGCCTCAAGATATGCCTCAATGGAAGCTGCTGATGGAATAAAAGGAATTGAAGAGACTCTCGATTTGAAAGAGCACCTTCAATATGCCTTTGATAAACTGGATCCTGATTTTCGTGCGGTAGCCACCTTGCGCTTGATCGAAGGCTATTCCACAGAAGAAACGGCAGGAATATTGGAAATACCCCTTGGTACCGCACTATCGCGATTAGCAAGGGCCCAACAAAAATTACGATTGTCTTTAACTAAAAAATTAAGACCATGAACGATCAATTTTCTGAACACGAAGAACTTCTGCTGCGATCGTGGGATGCGCCAGTCTCTGCCAGAGAACGGGATACGCTTGCAGAGGTTATCCAGAACAACCCGGCAATCCGTCAGCAAAGCGATCAATATCAAAAGATCCGTACCATGCTGTTGCGTACGGAACCCGATTCGTTTGGGCCATTTTTTGCCGAGCGCATTATGAATATGATTAAACAACGAACTCAGCAAATTGACTATCTGATTTTTTTCTTCTTTAAGAAATATCAGGTCTTGTTGGTGGGTGTGTTGGTAGCCTTGCTGGTTTCCAACATGCTGCTGACTGACCAACTAACCCTGAAAGGAATCTTTGGATTAGAGCAGGAAACAACAGAAGATGTTTTCTCAATTGATTTGTACGAAAATCTAATTAAGTAATTATGACAACGGATAGGAAGAGAGCTTTACTGATGATTGGCGTAACACTGATGATTGGTATTTTGATAGGTGCATTGGGTGTTGGCTTATGGGGTAAACAATCCCGCAGAGGTGGAAAGTCTTCGGCCAGCTGGCGACAGGATGGAAAAGAAGCTTTTATGCAGCGTATTATTAAGGAAGCAAATGCAGATTCAATGCAAGCCAAACAAATGAAACCACTGATGATGGAAACCATGGCACGTATTGATAGTTTACAAATGGAAACAGATAAAAGAGTACGTGCCGTTCTTGTTTCCTTTGAAGAAAAACTGAAGCCAGTCTTGCGTGAAGATCAGTTGAAAAAACTGCAGGAATTCCATCGAAGAGGGCGAAAAGATAATGCAGACAAATAATGACAACGAAGATTTCAGCAAACTATTAAATAGCTTTTAATCCAAAATCACTACACATCTTTATGAAAAAGAAAATAATTCTCGCAATGCTCGGTCTCTTTTTATTATTACAATTTATCCGGCCCGAAAAAAATTTATCCGATGACCGCACTCGTGACATTTCTACTAAATATCACGTTCCCTTGCAGGTAAATTCAATTTTGCAATCTGCTTGCAACGATTGCCATAGCAACAAAACAACCTATCCCTGGTATGCTGAAGTGCAACCGATGGGCTGGTGGCTTGCGGATCATGTCAATGAAGGAAAAAGAAAACTTAATTTATCAACCTTTACACAACTTCCCATTGCCGTTCAAAATCATAAATTAGAAGAAGTGATTGAAATGGTAAAAGAAGGTGAAATGCCTTTGGCCTCCTATACATACCTCGGCTTGCATCCCGAAGCCAACTTAACGAATGAACAGCGGGCGTTGATTGTTAGCTGGGCTGAACATCAGATGGATTCGCTCAAGGCAACTTACCCACCCGACAGCTTGGTGATGAAAAGAAGGACACCCCCACAGGGATCGTAAACTAAATGATTTCAGAGAAAATGAATGACTCTTTAATCATTGTCATTCTTCTTTAACTCGTTGCGGAAATATCGTTCATCATCGTCCTCGCCATCTTTCTTAATCAGCGCACCTATTTCCAGAATCTTGAATTCAGTTCTGCGGTTGCGTTGACGACCGTCTGGGTTATCGCTTCCATCAGGATTGGTATTACGCGCAATGGGTTTCGATTCGCCATACCCTTTAGCCACTAAACGTGCGGGATCTATTCCTTTTTTAATCAAATAGGTTACAGTTGACTCGGCTCTGCGTTGTGAAAGCTCAATATTATAGGCATCCGATGCCACACTATCCGTATGGGACCCCATTTCAATTTTAAGATCACTGTTATCATTGAGTAATGTCACCAGTTTATCCAATTCTTTAGCAGCATCGGCACGGATGTAGGATTCATTGTAATCAAAGTAGATATTCTCTAACACAAAGATCTTATTACGTTCTTTGCGATCCAGCACCAGGATAGTATCAAGTGTAATCGTAGTTACCAACTCTTTCAAAGACTCCAGCGGCACTGATTTGCCAACAGTTGTGTAGTTCTGTCGCTTGGTGATAAATCCATCAGTCTCACCCAGTAAGGTATAATCTTCATTTTCGTATACCCGGAACAGGAACTTACCATCATTACCCGTGACAAAATCCTGCATAACTTCCCCCTCTGCATCGAGTAAGGACACCATGGTATTGGGGAGAATTTCGCGGGTACTGTCTTTGCGAATCATATAGGTAATGCCCTGCAAGTAGTAGTTAACAACTTTCAGGTTTGGGTCTTCATTCACAAAGGTGTAGATATCATCATCCCCTTTGCCACCATCCCGATTGGATGTAAAAAATCCGCGATCGGGTTTAAATAAAAACATACCAAAATCATCTGCGGGCGAGTTGACGGGTTGCCCTAAATTTTCCACCACTGTTTTACCATTGGCCCGGTTAACGACAAAGATATCCAGCATACCATAGCCAGGGTGTCCGTCAGACGAAAAATAGAGTTTGCTATTCTCCGATACATAGGGGAATAACTCTGACCCGGCTGTATTTATTTCCGGTCCCAGATTTCTTACTCTTCCAAAACGTCCGCGGCCATCCATTTGAGCAGAGTAAATATCAAGACCTCCAAAGCCGCCTTTCCGATTCGAAGAAAAATAAAGTGTTCTTCCATCGGGACTCATAGCCGGAGTGGATTCCCAGGCATCCGGTTGGTTAATATTTATAGGTGTTGGTTCAGACCACTGTCCGTTACGAAAGCGGGATAAATACAAATCCACATCCATCGCCCCCTTACGCCTGCCATTATTTCCTTTTGCAAAAATCATGGTCTTGCCATCAGGTGTAAACGTTATGCAGCCTTCGTTGATGTTGGATTCGTTGATAAAACCAGGCAGAGGCGTAATCGTACTCACATTAACATTGGCACCATTCGTCTCGGCTTTATAAAGATCTGTAAAGGGCGTGCCGGTAGCTTCATAAATTTTTGCATTGCTGCGCGAAGAAGTGAAGTATAGTTCGTTATTCGAATATACCGGAGCATATTCCGTGAAGGGTGTATTGATGGCCTCCAGGTTTTTTATTTTGTAATAACTTTTCTTCTGTGCAAGCTTGTCAAGATAGTTGATGCCGTCCAATTCGGCCCGGGCCCTGTCTTTCATCTTCTCATCCTTCGTGTCGCTTTCCAATCCTTCCAGCACCGAGCGCGCTTCATCATACTTTGAATTAGCCTGTAAAGATTTGGCGTAGTATAGTTTTATGGAATCCGAATTCACACCCTTTCCTCCGGCTTTGGCATAGAATGGCTCAGACTCCTTGATGCGATTCGACAGGCGATAAGATTCGGCAATGTAGTAGTTGGCTTTTCCGTTGTTTGGATCTTTGCGGGCAATCCCCTTGTAATAATCAATTACACTCTCATACTTTCCGTAGCGAAAAGACTTCATGGCTTTTTTTTCGGGACTGCATGCAGCCAGAAGTATCAACCCGATTACAACGAAAAGCAATCTCATGCCCATGGTATCTTTCAAGACGCTAAAATTACAAAAAATTAAATGCTATTGGATTAACGTTGTTTTAGGTAAATATTTTACCATCCACGACTTTTCTACTGGAATTTGCCAATGTAATTCAAATTCACTCCTGGTGGCGGCCAGGGTATTGAATGTAATCGAATTGGAGTGTAGTAGGCCAGAAGTAAAAGCTGCTTTGATTTCCGCAAGCGGTATTCGTGTTACCTGATCATTTAACAAAAATGGAACAACCGATCGATCCAAAAAATCAACTCCAATGGCTGCTTGGATTTGTCTTAGCAACCCTACCGAGCTGTCAATCGAGCAACCGCTTGGATTGTGGAAGTCTTCATCCACAGCCATAACTATAAACTGATCATTTGAGATTTTAAAAGAAGTCCTTAATGGCTGTCCATGAGCAGCCCATTGCGCACAAAATGAATGGAGCAACTTACTTACCGTTTCATGCTCTGATGCCGACAATGCCCGCTTCCCCAGATAGACCCACACCCTGCTTTCTGCTCTTAACTCTTCAAAAGGGATATACATTACTTTGAATTTAATTCTTATTCTCGGAACCTATCAGTCATTCTATAAACCTTGCGCTTCAGCAATTAGTTCGGCCAGATCTTTTACCTTCACTTCGGCCTCTTTCTCTTTACTTTTCACCCCATCGGTAATCATAGTCATACAAAACGGACACGCTACCGCAATGGTGCTGGCTCCTGTTAACAAAGCTTCTTCGGCTCGCTCAACATTAATGTCCTTGTTTCCCTTTTCCGGTTCTTTAAACATTTGTGCTCCGCCTGCCCCACAACATAAACCAGTCGTGCGGCATCGCTTCATCTCCACCAAATCGGCATCCAGCGCCTGAAGCACTTCACGTGGGGCTTCATAAATATTGTTGGCCCGGCCCAGATAGCATGAATCGTGATACGTTATTTTTTTTCCTTTAAAAGCTCCACCGCCCGTCAATTTTATTTTCCCATCGTTGATCAATTGCTGCAAATACGTGGAGTGATGAATCACTTCATAAGTTCCCCCCAATTCGGGATATTCATTCTTAATAGTATTAAAACAATGTGGGCATGCCGTAACAATTTTCTTAATGTTATAGCCATTCAATACCTGAATATTGCTCATGGCCTGCATTTGAAAAAGAAATTCATTGCCCGCTCTTCGTGCCGGATCGCCCGTGCAACTTTCCTCGGTACCCAATACAGCAAACTTAATTCCTATAGTATTTAAAATTTTAACAAAGGTTTTGGTCACTCGCTTGGCGCGATCGTCAAACGAACCGGAACACCCAACCCAAAAAAGTATTTCGGGGGATTCGCCTTTGGTGGCCAGTTCGGCCATAGTGGGTACATTCATTTTTTAGTACTCGTTATTAGTTACTTTTCGTCTTTAGCCCAATTAAACCGATCTGCTGAAGAAAATTTCCATGGCGCAAAGCTTGTTTCAATATTCTGAAACATACTATTCCATTGCGCTGGCGAACCGGACTCTTCCATCGCCACATAGCGTCTTAATTCCAAAATTATTTCCAGCGGGTTAATCATTATCGGGCAAGCCTCCACACAGGCATTACAACTTGTGCACGCATTTATTTCTTCTTTGGTGATGTAGTCGTTCAGCAATGTCTTTCCGTCATTCAATCCCGGCCCACCGGCTTTCAAACTGTTCCCCACTTCTTCCATCCGGTCGCGGGTATCCATCATGATTTTGCGCGGAGAAAGTTTTTTACCCGTTAGGTTTGCGGGGCATTCGGCTGTGCATCGGCCACACTCGGTACACGAGTAAGCGGCCATTAAATTATTCCAACTCAAATCATTGATATCTTTTGCTCCAAATCGTCCGGGCTCGGCAGGTGTGGTAGCAGGTGCGGTAGTAAGGCCTAACATCGACTTCACCTCATTGGTTACCACAGGCATGTTGTTGATGTGGCCCTTCGGTTCAAGCTTGGCAAAATAGGTATTGGGGAAAGCCATGAAAATATGCAGGTGCTTTGAATAGGTTACATACAAAGCAAAGCCCAGAATGCCGATGATGTGAAACCACCATGCGAAACGTTCAATAAAAATCAGCGTTGTTGTATTTAGATTTTGAAAAAGTGGAATTAAAAAAGAACTGAAGAACAAACTGCCGGTGGCTGTATAATGATCATCGCGGGTTTGTAAAATCTGATCCGTGGCATTCATTGTCAGAATAGCTGTCATCAAGACAACCTCGGTAACGAGAATCAGGTTTGCATCCAGTCGAGGCCATTGAGTCATCTCGGCTGACTGAAAGCGGGCTACTTTCAATACATTTCTGCGTAGTAAAAAGATAACACAAGCCAACAGCACGGCTACGGCTAAAAACTCGAATACATTCATCAACACAGTATAAAATCCACCGAGGTAAGGTGCGAAGATCCGATGTGATCCAAGAACTCCATCGATTACAAACTCGAGCACTTCAAGATTGATAACCAGAAAGCCCACATAAATAAAGAAGTGTAAGAAGGCGGGAATAAATTTCTTGAACATCTTCTGCTGGCCAAACGCAATCAACATCGTGTTTTTAATACGCTGGCCCGAATCACCTTTTACCTCGAAATCTTTACCTAATCGGATATTATTTCGTATTCGTAACACGCGCTTCCGGATTAGAAAGACAGCAGCTGCCAGAGTAATGATGAAAACAATTTGCTGCAATACAGCCATAGCACAGAATTTAGGCGGAAGTTAGTTTACGCTATCGGTTGAACCAATATTTTACTACAAAACCCGAAAAATTGGGGTCATGTTTGCTCCAAATCGAAATTTCCATACTTTTGTGGCCCGCCTGATAAAACAGGCCCTAATTAAGGTGACGTAGCTCATCCCGATAGCCATCGGGAGGTAGAGCAAAGTCGAAAGGGTGACGTAGCTCAGTTGGTAGAGCAAAGGACTGAAAATCCTTGTGTCGGGGGTTCAATTCCCTCCGTCACCACATAAATTCTTACATAGCCCTCTCTTTAGAGAAGGGCTTTTGTTTTTTTGTGCCCATGGATAACTGGTTAAACTCCGCTCTTTCTCGTACAATATTTACGTACGCGGCACAAGGTTTACTAGGAGTATTCCTATTTTTCCTCTTTCAGCATTTTTCTCGCCTCTATCAACGCAAATTTTTATCTACCTGGGCGCTAAGCTGGGCGGCCTTTACTGTATTCATGGCCTCAACAGCATTCATCACGGCAATTAGTATTGATCAACCCCGCGGCTCAATACGTATGTTGCTCACAGTCATTTCTATGTCGGCCTGTTATTGGCACGTTGCCTTAATTCTTTTAGGGAGTTTTGAATTGACTAGACGATGGACTATTTCACGAAAGCAATTAGTTATTCTTTTAGGATCTATTCTGCTACTCTCTATTATCTTGGTTTTAATCAAAGCCGATGCTGCAAATGGTGCATCTGTGCGCTATGTTATTCGGATCGGAATAAAATATCTTATTGCCAGCGTTTGCTTCTTTTTTGCAGGAGCAATAACCTTACGCGATCCTAGGTTTACACGAGGCATTGGGCAAAAAACGATGGCTGCGGGGTTTGTTTCGTATGGATTACTTAATTTTTATTATAGCGCAATTGTATTTTATAATGTTTTAATTAACACCTCCTCATTCCCTGTTTTCTTTGGATTAATTGAGATGTTTTGTATTTGTATCATCGGGCTAGGTATGTCTATATGGCTACTGGAAGATGAGCGTGACAAACTTAGTAAGACCAACCAGGAATTAGATAGTTTCTTGTATAGTGTATCGCACGACTTGCGCGCACCACTAGCCTCGGTTTTGGGTTTAACAAACCTTGCAAAGCTAGAAATAGACGACCCCAAATCCACCGAGTACATGGTGATGATTGAGCAGCGCATAAAGAAGCTGGATTTGGTTATTGGTGATATCTTACAACTTTCGCGCATTTCGAAAGCAGAGCTGAAAACTCAACTAATAGATTTTAATGAACTACTCAGCGATGTCATTGCCGATGTTAAATTTAACCAAGGCGCCAGTGCTATCACGTTACGATATATTTCCAATAAAAATAATGTCTTTATTTCTGACTACGATCAGGTCAGGATCATCTTAAGTAATCTCATCGCGAATGCCGTGAAGTATCATCGAGTAAACCAACCTGACCCCTATATAGAAGTGCTTTTTAATAAAAACAATTCTCAGATAGCCTTTAGTGTTGGCGATAACGGTGAGGGGATCGAGGAGGAAAGTAAAGACAAAATTTTTGAGATGTTTTACCGCGCGTCCACCAGTTCTAGTGGAACCGGGTTAGGTTTGTATATCGTTAAAGAGGCCGTAAGCAAAATGAATGGAACAATTAGTCTCCATTCCCAGTTTGGAAAAGGAAGTATTTTTAAAGTAGTGCTTAGCGAAAATCAGCAAGAGCCACAGCCGCAACCCACGCTGTAGTCCAGGCTGATTGAAAGTTAAAACCACCTGTCTCGCCATCCATATCCAACACCTCTCCGGCAAAAAATAACCCGGGCACTTTCTTACTCTGCATAGTGTTAAGGTCAACCCCGGTCATTGCCACTCCTCCACAGGTTACAAACTCTTCCTTGAAAGTAGTTTTGCCTTTTATCCGAAAAGGACAAGCATACAATAACTCAATCAGTTTGTTGATTTGTTTATGCGACAACTCGGCCCAGATTTTTCGATCTTCAATTCCGGACTTAATGCAAAGAAACTCCCAAAGTCGCTTGGGCAATCCGAACATGGGATTAACCAATGCTATCTTCTTGCTCTGGTTCTTGAGTTGCATAATTTGATCGCGCACTTCCGCTTCAGGCAATCCTGTCCAGTTGACCAACACGGTAAACGTGTAGTGCTGTTCATTCAGATAGACCGCAGCCCATGAAGAAAGTTTTATAACAGCCGGTCCACTCAGGCCCCAATGCGTAATCAACACGGCACCTTGTTGAGAAAACTTGGTTCCGGCAATTCTTACTTCACCATTGGGCACGGTAACACCCATCAGGTCTGTAAATTCTTTTGCAGAATCATTAAAGGTGAATAGAGACGGAATTGGGTTTATAATTTCATGTCCCAGATCTGCTAACCACTGATAGTTTTCAGGTTTATTGTACCCACCTGTTGCAACCAGAATTTTTTTTGCTGTGAAATTCTCTTTCGTGCAAACTATGAAGTGATCTTCCTTTCTTTCAATTCTATGTACTTCTGAATTGAATTTTATTTCAATCCCCAAACTCTTGGCTACTTGTAAAAAGCAATCGATAATAGTTTGTGAGTTATCGGTTGTTGGAAACATCCGCCCGTCCTCCTCAGTCTTTAGCTCTACACCATGCTGCTTAAACCAATCTACCGTATCAGAAGCCTGAAACTGATGGAATAAATTCTTGAGTTGACGCTGGCCTCGTGGATAATGTTGTGATAACGATGCGGGGCTGAAACTATGATGCGTAACATTGCAACGACCTCCACCCGATACTTTTACTTTCGATAATAGCTTGCTCGTTTTTTCAAGAATAAGAATTCGAAGATTTTTATTCCTTTCAGCTGCATTGATGGCACCGAAAAAACCTGCAGCACCCCCGCCAAGTACAATTACATCAAAATAGGCTTTGCTGGCCATATCAAGTGGACACTGCTATGGAGGCTGCCTTCATCACGCGTTGGTTTACAAACCAAATCAACACAACAGTTATGAGCGTTGTGGTGGCTACCACATACCCGAGGGTGTCGTAGTGCAGCAGCTCCCCGGAAGTAGATTGAACAACAATCAGTCCGGCTGCATAAGCTGCAATACCTCCTGAAATTTGTTGCACCGAAGAATTGATGCTCATAAATGCTCCACGATCTGACTGATCGGGCACTCCCGAAATCAATGCCTGTGATGAAATCATCCGTGCCGAGATACCCATGAACATAATTATGTTGAACACCATCACCAGCCAGAGTGGTGTTGGTCCGAGGTTGCAATAAACAATTACAATCACAATCGTAATTATCGACCCCATAAAAAAAGTCCTGTACTTACCCCAGCTATCACTAAGCCGGCCAATGAATGGACCGGAGATCATTGAAAAAATACCCGTTACTGTATACAATAGCGGAAGACTATCCGGAGTGATTTTCAGATTGTTTACGCCAAAGACAGTACCGAAAGGCATCATCATAAATCCCCCTGTTGCCAATAAAGTAGTCGCTGCAAAGGTTTTCAGATAGACCGAATTGGAAGCTGTTTTAGCAAGATGGACGAATGCATTTCGGTTCGATTTAATTTTTAAGTGGCCGTCAATGGGTTTCAGATAAATAATAATCGTGGTCATGACTACCCCACTTAACAACACAATCATGATAAAGGGCGAGTGCCAACCCCAAAGATTGGCAAAATACAAACCCACCGGCAACCCCAACACCTGGCTGGATGCAAACGCCATCTGCACAAACCCCATCACGCGGCCCCGCACCTCTAAACGAAACAAGTCAGTTATTATGGCTAACGTGATAGACCCAATAACTCCACCGAAAATTCCAGTAATCGTGCGTGCAAGCAACAGCATAGGATATGTGTTAGCTAACCCACAAAACAAGGTGCCTGCTATAAAGCCAGTATAAAAGAAAATCAATAATTTCTTACGATCATATTTATCAGCAAAGCCTGCAGCCAGCAAACCCGACAGGCCCGCACTAAAGGCATAGGCCGAAACAACCATTCCGAATTGGGCCGGGGTGATCTTTAAATCGGGCATTAAAAATGGACCGAGTGGAGAGAGCACCATGAAATCCAGAATGAGTGTGAATTGCAGAATGCTAAGGATGGCAATTACAAATACTTCGTATCTCGAAAATGTTTTAGCTTTCATGTGCCAGTTCGGGGAACTCGTATCTGCTCTTAGCTTTTACATTACATCTACCTGGCCCCGAAGCAAATCTTCGAATGTATCCCGCCTGCGGATGAGCTTGGCTTCTTTGTTGATAATCAATACTTCGGCTGGTCGTAATCGTGAATTATAATTTGAGGCCATAGAATAGCCGTATGCACCTGCGTTTTTAATTGCCAGTAAATCGCCTTCGCGTACTTCGTTTAATTTACGATCGGCACCAAGTGTATCGGTTTCACATATGTTACCTACTATCGTATACACTTTTTGTGAACCCCTTGGATTGGAAACATTCACAATCTCGTGGTAAGAGTCATACATCATCGGTCGTATGAGATGATTCAATCCTGAATTAACTCCGGCAAACGTGATAGAGGGGGTTGGCTTTACCACATTGGTTGTAACAAACAAATAACCCGCTTCACTCACCAGATACTTTCCGGGTTCTATCCACAATTCCAGCTTGCGGCCATAACTGTGATAAAACTCCTTAAAGGTTTTACTCAACTTCAACCCGAGATCATATACGTTAGTAACCATGTCGCCCTCTTTGTAGGCAACCTTAAAGCCCCCACCAAAGTCAATGAATTTAAGCGCTGGAAAATCGCGGGCAATGCCAAATAGGATCTCCGCCATTTTTATAAACACATCGGTCTCTGTTATTTCCGAACCTGTATGAATGTGCAAGCCATTAATAACTATTTTATGTTGTTGAGCCAGATCCATGATCTGCGGAAGCTGGTACACTGAAATACCAAACTTGGAATTGCTGTGACCTGTAGAAATCTTGTAATTCCCTCCTGCCATGATATGCGGATTTAATCGCACACAGCAGGGATATGTACTGCCATACTTCTTACCAAATTTCTCCAACACAGAAAGATTATCGAGATTGATGTTCAAGCCCAGGTCAACGCCCGCCACGATTTCTTCAAAGTCGACACAATTAGGAGTGAACATGATCTCACCCGGAGTAAAGCCCGCGCCTAAAGCAATTTGCGCTTCCTGTATGGACACAACATCCACACCTGAACCATGCTTCTTCAGTAGTTTTAATATGGAAATATTGGTAAGCGCTTTGGCGGCATACTTCACACGAACATCCGTCTCCGAAAATGCGTTCTTCAAGGTCTTTAATTGATGAATCATTTTCTCGCCATCATATACATACAGGGGGGTGCCAAACTCCTTACAGATCTCAGCGACATCCAGTCCTTGAATTGTATAGACTCCGTTGGTAAGTTCCATATAAAATAAAAGTTCAAATATATCAGTTGGGAGCCGACCGCTCTATGACTTACTCAGACTTTATTTGGCTTTGGTTCTTATCTTCGTGCCATGAAGTTGTTTTACAGACATTCCGGACAAGGCAAGCCATTGATTATACTTCATGGTCTTTTTGGCACATCCGACAATTGGTTTACGCTGGCAAAAGTGTTTGCCGAACACTATTCGGTGTATCTGGTTGATCAACGAAATCATGGGCAGTCGCCACAAAGCGATGATTTCAATTACAAATTGCTTACTGAAGATTTATCTGGTTTTATAAACGAACATCATCTGGATAAGCCTCACATTATAGGCCACTCCATGGGAGGAAAAACTGCCATGAACTTTGCTGTAAAATATCCCACTCAATTGGATTCGTTGATTGTAGTGGATATTGCACCCAAACAATACCCGGTTCACCACGATCATATTCTCGAGGGATTACACACTATTAACCTGCAGACGCTTACCTCCCGCAATGAAGCAGATCAGATTTTGAGTACTCATATTCCCGAGCCGGCAGTTCGACAATTCCTCTTAAAAAATCTATCGCGCACCAGCGATGGAAAATTTGATTGGAAAGTAAATCTCCGGGCAATTGATGATCATATTGAGGAAATTGGCGATGGAATGCAATTCCCGGGAACTTTCGAAGGCCAAGCACTTTTCATAAAAGGGGCTAACTCCAATTACTTTAAACCTGAGGATGATCATGCCATTGTGAAGATTTTTCCCAAAGCAGAATTTGTCACACTTGATACAGGCCATTGGGTTCAGGCGGAAAAGCCAAAGGAGTTTGCAGAAACTGTACTGTCTTTTTTGAAGAAAGTATAAATGCCCGCAATAGGAAAATTATTTCTGATCCCTAATGTTATTGCTGAGTCAACTCAGGAAGAAGTAATACCCGCATCCGTTAACCACATCCTTCCAACTATTTCACATTTTCTGGCAGAGGACATTCGAACGGCAAGAAGGTATTTGAGCAGTTTGAAAATCTATCCCTCTATTGAGGCGCTTCACTTTCAGGTTTTGAATAAAGATACCAAGGCAAATGAACTGCCTGGTTTAATGTCACCGCTCACAGAGGGCTTTAATCTTGGAGTAATTTCAGAATCGGGCTGTCCGGGTATTGCTGATCCCGGTGCCCTGGCTGTTGATTATGCCCATCGCAATAAAATTCAGGTTGTACCGCTGGTCGGACCGTCCTCCATCTTGTTAGCCTTAATGGCCTCGGGGCTAAACGGTCAACGGTTTGCTTTTCATGGTTACTTGCCCGTAGAGGGAAAGGAGGCCGCACATGCAATCAAGGAATTGGAAAAGGAATCAAAGCAAAAGAATCAAACTCAAATTTTCATAGAAACTCCGTATCGCAATAATTCAATCTTTGACCACCTCCTTAAGAATCTTCATGCTGAAACCAGGCTAACGGTTGCAATTGATCTTACAGGTAAAGAGGAAAGAGTGCAAACTCAATTAATCCGCGATTGGACAAATCAAAAAACATCATGGCCTAAAAGCCCTGCAATTTTTCTGTTTCTGGCTTAAGTCCATTAATTCAATAGCCTATCCCTTGTCATATTATCATACTTATTATCTTTGCCCCCTTAATTGAAAATATAATCCCACTATGCCTTATTTATTTACCTCTGAGTCGGTTTCTGAAGGTCACCCAGACAAAGTTTCCGATCAAATTTCTGATGCTCTCATCGATTACTTTCTTGCCTATGACCCCAATTCAAAAGTTGCCTGCGAAACCCTGGTGACTACAGGTCAGGTGGTGCTTGCCGGAGAAGTAAAGTCCGAGGCTTATCTGGACGTTCAGGATATTGCCCGCGAGGTGATCAGGAAGATTGGCTATACCAAAAGTGAATACATGTTCGAAGCCAATAGCTGTGGTATTTTATCCGCTATTCACGAACAATCATCCGATATCAACCAGGGGGTTGAGCGCAAAAAGAAAGAAGACCAGGGGGCTGGCGATCAGGGAATGATGTTTGGTTATGCGACCAACGAAACAGATAATCTGATGCCGTTGCCGCTGGAACTAGCTCACTTGCTTTTAAGGGAATTGGCGGTCATTCGCAGGGAGCAAAAAGTTATGACCTACCTACGCCCCGATGCAAAGTCGCAGGTAACGATCGAATACAGCGATGATAATAAGCCACAACGTATTGATGCTATCGTAATCTCAACCCAGCATGATGATTTTGCAAAAGACGCCATCATGTTGAAAAAGATCAAGGATGATGTAATCAATATCCTTGTTCCACGGATTATGAAGAAACTTCCTAAGCGTGTTCAAAAACTCTTTGGACCGGATATTACCTATCACGTTAATCCAACTGGCAAGTTTGTAATCGGTGGACCGCATGGTGATACCGGATTAACCGGCCGAAAAATTATTGTTGACACCTATGGTGGAAAAGGTGCACACGGAGGTGGAGCCTTTTCAGGAAAGGATCCTTCCAAAGTAGATCGTTCTGCCGCTTATGCTACTCGTCATATTGCCAAGAATATGGTTGCATCAGGCTTGTGCGATGAAGTTTTGGTGCAGGTTGCCTATGCAATTGGTGTTGCCAAACCTGTGGGATTGAATGTAAACACCTATGGAACTTCGAAAGTGAAATTGAGCGATGGAGAAATCGCGAAGAAGATTGAAAAAATCTTTGATATGCGTCCTTACTTTATAGAAGAAAGATTCAAACTGCGCACACCCATCTATTCTGAAACTGCTGCCTATGGTCACATGGGCCGGGAGTCCAAAATCGTTGAGAAAGTCTTCAACAAAGGAAAGAAGAATGAGAAGAAAGTGAAGGTTGAGTTATTTCCCTGGGAAAAACTGGACCATGTGGAAGCAATCAAAAAAGCTTTCAAATTGAGTTAATGATTCATGTTGCAATAAACAAAAGGGCTCCGTAATCGGAGCCCTTTTCTTTTGTTACACTATTGATAGATTACATACGACCCTCGATTTCCTTCATTTTAAACTTCGTTAATTGAGCGCGAAGTGCCTCTGTAGCCAAATCCGTAGCAGCCTCAAACGAACGAGCCTGTTCTTTGGCAAAAAGTTTTTGTCCGGGAACATTCACTTTTATCTCTACCGTCTTATTTTCAATTCCTTCATTATTCAATCTCAAAAACACTTCACCGTCTACCATGCGGTCATAAAACGTTTCTAGTTTGTCAACCTTCTTTTGAATAAAGTCGATAAGTTTTTGATCTGCATCAAAATGAATGGAATGTACTTGCAGTTTCATAGGGACATTTAGTTTAAAAATTGAACATAATTTAATTCTGAATCTAAGCTCCTGAAAGGAGTGACAATCGTTTTACATAGGCTATGCTTTTGGGTGTGCCTGATCAAATACTTTTTTTAATTTCTCCATGGAGTTATGCGTGTACACCTGGGTTGCTGCCAGGCTGCTGTGACCTAATAAATCCTTCACCGCATTAATCTCAGCCCCTTTGTTCAGCAAATGAGTCGCATAGGTGTGACGCAAAACATGTGGGCTCTTTTTTTCAACCGTGGTAAACAACTTCATGTATTTTTTTACAGTGCGGTTTACCAGCATAGGATACAGGGGCTCACCTGTTGCAGTTACCAACAAATACCCATGATCTGACTTTTCAACTCCCTGATTCCTCACGCGCACATAATCTTTAATCATTGAAACGAGTTGTGCTGAGAAAGGGATTACTCTTTCCTTATTTCTTTTCCCTAAAACTCGAATTGTATGATCCTTATAGTTCACATAGTTCTCTTTCAACGTAATCAGTTCGCTTAAACGCATTCCCGTTCCATAAAAGAGTTCGAGTATCAATCGATCGCGCACACCATCATGACCATCCGGAAACATAACGTTATCCAGTAGTTTTATGGTATCATTTTCATTTACAAAGTGAGGGAGTTTCTTTTTGGTTTTCAGGATCTTGATTTTAGCCATCGGGTCACGGGCAATTATTTCCTGCCGCATCAGAAACTTATAATAGGATCGCAGGCATGCTATTTTCCGATTTATCGAAAGAGCATCCAGTTTTGCCTCCACCAGACTTACAATCCAGGAGCGGACAAGTCCATAGTTGGCATCCTGAATTGGCGTATTCGAAAATTCAGCATGAAGGTAGTTTTGAAATTGGTGAAGATCGGTTTGGTAGGATTGAACCGTTTTAGGGCTGTATCTCTTTTCGAACTGTATATATTTCAGAAATGAATCAACCATTATCTACACCCACCCTGCTGTGTAAAGTACAATGTAAAAAAAAATCCTCCCTGGCAAAAGCCCAGAGAGGATTGTTTATGAATGTCTAACTAATTCTTAATAGTTATCGGAGGCGTACATCTTTTGCTTATAGGCAGCACGAATGACCTCGTGTCTCCTCTTAACAGAAGGCTTGGTAAACGATGTTCTTGACCTTAATTGTCTTAGAACACCTGTTTTCTCAAACTTCTTTTTAAAGCGCTTTAGGGCTTTATCAATTGATTCGTTCTCCTTAATGTTGATAATCAGCATCTTTTTACTATTTGGGCTGCAAATATGGTGGTCTTAATTCACTTGCGCAAGTTTTACTTCAAAATAGCACGCGAAATCACCATTTTTTGAATTTCCGAGGTTCCCTCACCGATGGTACAAAGTTTTGCGTCACGATAGTACTTTTCAGCCGGGAAATCTTTGGTATACCCATAGCCTCCAAATATCTGCACCGCGTCATTGGCAATTTCTACAGCAATTTCGGACGCATACAATTTGGCCATTGCTGACTCACGATTAACGCTTTTGCCTTTATTCTTTAAATCAGCTGCGCGATAGGTAAGTAAAGAAGCCGCTTCAATCTTAGTAGCCATCTCAGCCAATTTGAATGAAATTCCCTGAAAAGCCGAGATGGGTTGATTGAACTGGTGACGCTCTTTTGAATACCGAAGGGCCGCCTCAAAGGCCCCCTGCGCAATACCCAGACTTAACGCAGCGATAGAGATTCTTCCGCCATCCAATACTTTGAGTGATTGAACAAAGCCCTCACCTTCCTTTCCGATAACCTGACTTTTATGTATGCGGCAATCTGTAAAGATTAATTCTGCGGTTTCAGAAGCACGCATTCCCAACTTATTTTCCTTTTTCCCGGATGAAAATCCGGGTGTTCCCTTTTCAATAATAAAGGCAGTCATGGCGTGTGAGTCTCCTACTTTTCCAGTGCGTGCAATTACTACTGCCACACTCCCAGATCTGCCATGCGTAATGAAATTTTTCGCGCCATTTAACACGTAATAATCGCCATCCTTAACCGCTACCGTTCTCATGTTGCCTGCATCTGATCCGGTATTGGGTTCTGTCAGGCCCCATGCACCTATCCACTCGCCCGAAGCAAGTTTTGGAAGATACTTTCTCTTTTGTTCTTCGTTGGCGAACTGCAGGATGTGACCTGTGCACAAGGAATTGTGCGCTGCCATAGACAATCCAATAGAGCCATCGATCTTTGATAGCTCTGCAATAGCAGTTACGTACTCTGCGTAGCCAAAACCAGACCCACCATATTCATGAGGCACCAGCACCCCCATTAAGCCCAGACCGCCCATTTTATGAAACAAGTCAATCGGAAACTCCTGACTTTCATCCCATTCCATCATACGCGGTTTAATCTCCTTCTCGCCAAAATCGCGCACCATCGTGGCAATCATCTGTTGATTCTCTGTCACATCAAAATTCATCACCTCTTCTGCCACCATGGTCATTTTATTTTTAGGATTAAGAGAGCAAAATTAATACATAAATTTCAATACCCAAACGAGTGTTAGTATGGATAATGAGATGTTGCAAAAATCACAGGTTTCAAAGGCTTTAGAGAATATAAAGCCTATTTTTGTGCCCGAATTTTAAATACACAAAATGAAAATCGCTGTTGTTGGAACCGGATATGTAGGACTGGTAACCGGAACTTGTTTTGCTGAAACAGGAAATACTGTAACCTGTATAGACATTGACTCGGAAAAAGTAAAAAAGCTTAGCAGTGGCAAGATTACTATTTATGAACCTGGTCTTGAACTTCTTTTTGAAAGAAATCTGAAGCAGGGCAGACTTTTATTCACCACTAATCTCGAGGAAGGCATTAAAGATGCCCAGATTATATTTCTGGCACTTCCTACACCTCCGGGTGAAGACGGTTCGGCTGATTTAAAATACATTCTTGGAGTAGCTCAACAATTAGGTCCGTTGTTAAAACAGTATACTATTGTTATTGATAAAAGTACCGTACCGGTTGGAACAGCCGATCGGGTAAAAGAAAAGATAGCCGCAGGAACTTCTGTCGAATTTGATGTTGTCTCCAACCCTGAGTTTTTACGCGAAGGTGTGGCGGTTGAAGATTTCATGCGCCCTGAGCGGGTTGTAATCGGAACCTCTTCAGCGAAAGCAAGAAAAATAATGGAAACACTCTACGCGCCTTTTGTGCGCCAGGGAAATCCTTTGGTGTTTATGGATGAGCGTTCGGCTGAACTTACCAAGTATGCCGCAAACTCTTTTCTGGCAACTAAAATTTCCTTCATGAATGAAATTGCTAACCTGTGCGAGTTGCTGGGTGCCGATGTTGATTCCGTGCGCAAAGGAATTGGAACCGATAGTCGGATTGGAAAGCGCTTTTTATTTCCCGGCATTGGATACGGTGGAAGTTGCTTCCCCAAAGATGTTCAGGCGTTGGCCAAATCTTCTGCGGATGTGCGTTACGACTTCAAAATTCTGGAGGCGGTGATGCGAGTGAATGCAGACCAAAAGACAAAACTTATACCTCGCATAAAAGATTACTTCCGGGGAGATCTGAAAGGGAAAACATTCGCCTTATGGGGATTGTCCTTTAAACCTCATACGGATGATATCCGCGAAGCTCCTGCCCTCTATAACATAGAAGAACTTTTGAAAGCTGGTGCCAAAATCAAAGCACATGATCCTGAGTCGATGGAGAATGTGAAGGGTTTGTTGGGTGATAAAATCGAATTTCATGAAAGCCCTTATGACGCAGCCGAAGGTGCCGATGCAATTTTTATTGCAACGGAATGGCCCGAGTTCAGAACGCCTGACTTTGATAAACTGTCAGGCAAACTCAAGAATAAATTGATCTTTGACGGTCGCAATCTCTATGATCTGGCCCAGATGAAAGAGTTAGGGTATACTTATTTCAGCATCGGACGCGAAACTATATATGGCTAAGAAAAGAGTTTTAATAACAGGCGGAGCCGGATTTCTAGGCTCACATCTTTGTGACCGGTTTATAAAAGAAGGCTATTCGGTAATAGCCATGGACAACCTGATTACGGGGGATCTCAGAAATATTGAGCATCTGTTCAAACTTCCGGATTTCGAATTTTATCATCATGATGTTTCGAAATTTGTGCATGTGCCCGGAGAGTTGCATTACATTTTACATTTCGCTTCTCCCGCAAGCCCGATTGATTACTTAAAGATTCCGATTCAAACTTTAAAAGTAGGATCACTCGGAACCCATAATTTATTGGGACTGGCGAAAGCAAAAAAAGCAAGGATCATCATTGCCTCCACTTCCGAAGTTTATGGTGACCCGACTGTGCATCCTCAAACTGAAGAATACTACGGCAACGTAAATACTGTTGGGCCTCGTGGTGTCTATGACGAAGCCAAACGTTTTCAGGAAGCCATCACCATGGCCTATCATACTTTCCATGGCCTGGAGACTCGCATTGTACGCATCTTTAATACCTATGGACCACGGATGCGACTAAATGATGGCCGTGTACTTCCTGCCTTTATCGGGCAGGCACTGCGAGGCGAAGACTTAACTATTTTCGGAGATGGTTCGCAAACCCGATCGTTCTGTTATGTAGATGATTTGGTAGAAGGAATTTACAGGCTACTCTTGTCTGATTATGCGCAGCCGGTCAACATTGGAAATCCGAATGAAATTACCATCAAGGACTTTGCTGAAGAAATCATCAAACTAACAGGCACAAAACAAAAGGTTGTTTATCACGATCTCCCAAAGGATGATCCTAAGCAACGCCAACCCGATATCAGTAAGGCTAAAGCCATTCTTGGATGGGAACCAAAAGTATCCCGGTCGGAAGGATTAAAAATCACCTACGAATATTTTAAGTCGCTTCCGCAAGACGTGTTGTATCAACGGGATCATAAAAGTTTCGATAATTACAACCGGTAAACCTGATAGCGTTTAGCTATTTGCTAAAAAGTAAAAATCAATTACCTTTGCAGCACTTCTTGGTAAAAATCAAAAGAGGGGACCCGAAAGTCCCCTCTTTGTTTATAGAAATTTGATGGAAATCGCTCAAAACATAAAGGAATTAGCAGAATCGCACGTGACAGATGCGTCTCTTTTTGTTGTGGACGTTATTGTGGGAAAACATAAACCCCATAAAGTTTCTGTGATTTTAGATGGCGACAAAGGTGTAACGATTGATGATTGCTCTACTTTAAGCCGAGCATTGTCCGAAGATCTGGATAAACTGGATCTCATTAAAGAGAATTATACGCTCGAAGTGGGGACTCCTGGCCTGGATCAACCCTTGAAGTTGAAAAGGCAGTATGTTAAAAATAAAGGCCGCGGGCTAAAGGTGCTTCGAAAAGATAAGAGTACCGTTCAGGGTCAGTTAACAGAAGTAACCGAAACGGAAATTGTGCTCGATGCTGAAACCAAAGTGAAAGGAAAAAATAAAATAGAAATTAGTCGTACTGAAATACCCTTTAGTGAAATAGAAAAAGCAATTGTAATAGTTTCTTTTAAATAGTGACAACTATGGATACCTCCACATTAATTGAATCGTTTGCCGATTTCGCCAAACAAAAAAACATTGATCGCCCCACCATGATTCGCATTCTGGAAGATGTATTCCGGAATATGATTCGTAAAAAATACGTGGAGGATGATAACTTCGACATTATTGTGAATGCCGACAAGGGTGACCTGGAAATCTGGCGTTTCCGCGAAATTGTTGATGATGATTCAGAAGACATTTGGGAGCATGACAAAATCAGCTTATCCGAAGCACGGAAGATAGAGCCCGATTTTGAAGTAGGCGAAGAAGTAGCTGAGGAAATCCATCTCGAAGATTTTGGCCGCAGAGCAGTAACCACCGCACGTCAAACATTGATGCAAAAGGTAAAGGATCTTGAAAAAGATATCCTTTATCAAAAGTATAAAGATCTGGTTGGCGAAATTATCACAGGAGAAGTCTATCAGGTACTAAGCCGTGAAGTATTATTGATTGATGCTGAGGGCAATGAGATCTCGATTCCACGCAACGAACAAATACAAAAAGATCGTTACCGCAAAGGAGAAAACGTGCGGGCCGTTGTTCATAAAGTTGAAATGGTGAATGGTAGCCCTAAAATTATTTTATCGCGCACAGCGCCTGAATTTATCGAGCGCTTGTTCGAGCAAGAAGTACCTGAAGTATACGATGGCTTGATAACCATTAAGAAAGTAGTTCGCGAACCAGGCGAACGCGCTAAAGTGGCTGTTGAATCATATGATGATCGCATCGACCCGGTGGGTGCATGCGTGGGAATGAAAGGCTCGCGGATTCACGCTATCGTACGCGAACTTCAGAACGAGAATATAGATGTAATCAATTACACTGAAAATCTTGAACTCTATATTCAGCGTGCTTTAAGTCCAGCCAAAATAGTAAGTATCAAAATAGATAAAGAAAATAGTCGTGTTGCTGTTTACTTAAAGCCCGATCAGGTTTCGTTAGCCATTGGAAAGGGAGGCTTGAACATTAAACTCGCCAGCCGGCTTGTGGCCATGGAAATCGATGTGTTCAGAGAAACGGATGGCCAGCAAGAAGAGGATGTTGATCTGGATGAATTCAGCGATGAAATTGAAAGCTGGGTGATTGATGAACTAAAACGCATCGGTCTTGATTCTGCGAAAAGCGTTTTGAATCTAAACAAAGAAGAACTCGTGCGCAGAACAGACCTGGAAGAAGAAACTGTGGAAGGTGTTCTCAATGTGTTGAAAAAGGAGTTTGAATAAGGCTTAACAATAATAAAATCAACGTAAAATAATTTAAATAGCGATATTTGAGCATGGCAGAAGAAAAGATGATAAGGCTGGGGCAGGCATCTCGCAAACTCAATGTGGGCCATAATACTATTTTGGATTTTTTGGCGAAAAAAGGGTTTAGCGTAGAAAATAATCCGAATGCAAAGCTTTCGCCCGAGCAATTTGCCATGCTGTCAAAAGAATTCGCTTCTTCAGCATCCGAAAAAGCGGAAGCTTCTGGGCTAACCATCGGGGTTAAGCATGAAGTGCCACCTGGTAAGACAGAACCGGAAATTCATCGTAAGAAGAAGGATGAAGAAGAAAGTGTTTTAATTAAAAATCTTGGGTCGAAGGATATTGTAAAACCTAAAGAAGAACCCAAGACGGAGAAAGTAGAACTTGAAAAGCCAAAATTAGAAGGCATAAAAGTTCTTGGCAAAATTGAGCTTGAGAAGAAGAAGCCTAAGAAGGAAGAAAAAGTAGAAGAAAAACAACCCGAACCTGAGAAAGAGATCGAAGTTCCTCCAGTTCCTGAAAAACTTGCCGAACCTGAATTGGAATTAATCAAAGCCAGGGCTGGCAGATTGCAAGGATTAAAGGTGGTTGATAAAATCGAATTACCGGCTGAGAAGAAAAAAGACCAACCCGTTGCTTCCTCTGACATTAGCAAAACAGCAGGTCAGAAGCGCCCTCGCAAAAGGCTACCGAATGCAACGGATCAGGGCCGACCTTCTTCACCAGCCGGTCAGCCGCGTGGTCAACAAAGACCTTTTCCTCCCCGTCAGCAAAAAGCAGAGCCAACGGATAAGGAAATTCAGGATCAGATTAAAGCTACCCTTGCCAAGTTGAGCGGCAATCAGAAGAAATCCACTGGAGCTAAATACAGAAAAGAAAAACGTCAGGCCGTTTCTGAAGCAGAAGAGGAACGTCTATTGCAGGAACAGGAATCTTCTAAAACGTTAAAGGTATCAGAGTTTATCTCGGCTAATGACCTTGCCTCCATGATGAATGTGTCGGTGAATGACATTATCTCCACCTGCATGGGGCTGGGTATGTTTGTGTCGATCAACCAACGTTTGGATGCAGAAGCAATCACGGTGATTGCCGATGAATTTGGTTATGATGTTCAGTTCATTACCTCTACGGAAGAAGAAGTGGAGGCGGAACAAGAAGACGAATCAGAAGAAGATTTGAAAGATCGTGCTCCGATTGTAACCATCATGGGCCACGTGGATCATGGTAAAACCTCGTTGCTGGATTATATCCGAAAAACAAAAGTTACAGACTCCGAAGCGGGTGGTATTACGCAGCACATAGGTGCTTACGATGTTACAACCAAGAACGGAAACAAAATTGCCTTTCTTGATACACCCGGTCACGAAGCCTTTACAGCGATGCGTGCCCGTGGTGCCAAACTTACAGACATAGCAATTATAGTGGTTGCGGCTGATGATGATGTTATGCCACAGACTAAAGAGGCAATCAATCATGCTCAGGTAGCTGGGGTGCCAATTATTATCGCCATTAATAAAATGGATAAACCAGGAGCAAATCCTGAAAAAGTAAAAGATTCCCTTTCAAAGATTAATATACTCGTTGAAGACTGGGGTGGTAAATACCAATGCCAGGCTATCTCGGCTAAATCCGGATTAGGTATTGATGAACTATTGGAGAAGGTATTGTTGGAGGCTGAGATCTTAACCCTTAAAGCTAATCCAGACAAACCTGCTATCGGTTCGATCATCGAAGCCTCACTGGATAAAGGTCGTGGTTATGTAACTACGCTGATGGTGCAGGCCGGCACATTGAAAGTAGGAGATATTATGGTGGCTGGTTCAAACCATGGTCGTGTTAAAGCCATGTTTGATGATACGGGTAAACGTGTATCTGAAGCTGGCCCTTCCACACCCGTTCAGGTGTTGGGTCTTGATGGTGCCCCACAGGCCGGTGAAAAGTTCCAGGTGATGGAAAGCGATCGTGAAGCACGTGAACTGGCTAACAAACGCAGTCAGATTTTGCGTGAACAAAGCATCCGCACCAAGAAACATATTACACTTGACGAAATTGGTAGACGTCTTGCAATAGGCTCATTCAAGCAATTGAATGTAATTGTAAAAGGTGATGTGGATGGATCGGTAGAAGCGTTGTCAGATTCTTTGTTGAAACTTTCAACAGAAAAAGTAGCGGTAAGTATTATACACAAGGCAGTGGGTCAGATCTCTGAATCGGATGTACTGCTTGCTTCAGCATCCGATGCAATTATCATTGGCTTCCAGGTTCGGCCTTCGGTTGCTGCCAGACGAATTGCAGATAATGAAGAAATTGAAATTCGATTGTACTCTATTATCTACGATGCCATTAACGAAATCAAGGCTGCCATGGAAGGTATGCTTGAGAAGGAAATGGAAGAAGTGATTGTGGGTAATGCTGAAGTACGCGAGGTGTTCAAGATTTCAAAAATTGGAACGGTAGCGGGTTGTATGGTAACCGATGGGTATGTAAAACGTAACAACCCAATCCGATTAATTCGTGATGGTATTGTCGTGTACTCTGGTGAGATGACTGCCCTGAAACGATTTAAGGACGATGCGGCAGAAGTTAAATCAGGTTTTGATTGCGGTATCAGTATCAAAAATCTTAATGATATTGAGGTTGGTGATGTAATTGAAAGCTACGAAACCCGCGAGGTGAAGAAGATATAGTTCTAGGGAGCTAAATAAAAAACCCGATCATACATGGTCGGGTTTTTTTATGAGAAGAAAATAGGGCTAAATGTAAGTTGACTAGTTATTGAAAATTATCCCCGCAATGGGGCAAACATTTCTTCGCACACAATTTTGTTTTTTACATGCGCCTCTAGCCCTGTCATGGTATGAGGTGTTTTATCTTCTACACATTGCTCAATCACTAGATGAGGAAAAACCTTCATCGCTTTAAATTCCCGTACCAACCTCGGATAATCAATATCACCATCGCCAAAGGTTTCTGTCCATATGCCATTGGATGACTGCCGCAAATGCAATTCTGCCACACGCTTTCCATATAATTTTAAAACGTCAAACACGGCCACGCTTGAGTCGGACGAACCGCGAAACACCCAGTGCACATCAAAACAGAAAGAAACATGCTGGGGATTGGTGTTTAGCATGATATGATGAAACTCCCTGGCTCCGGCTAAAAATTCAGGCGAATGCGTATGATAGGCAAGGGTAATTCCTATCTGCCGCAAGGCAGCACCCAATCGGTCCATGCCTGCCGCCTGAATCATAAGTTGGGCATCTGTTTTTAATTCATCACCTCCCCAGCGTATCGGGTCGGGATTGGTGACAATAATTTTGGTTCCGATCTTCTTTGCTTCACCAGCAATCGCCATGATTCTATTAATAGAATTTTCCACCTCATCTTGCTTGTGCATAACGCTGCCCACATAAACGGATGGCATGGACAGGTTGTATTTTTTTAACACAGGTATTAATTCAGCAACCTGTTGGGCTGTATCAAGCCCAGGTTCGTAAGCTTTGATGCCCGTTTTAGCAAACTCGGCCATACAAGCATCCAGATCTTCGCCCCAGTTTTTATTTTCACGACCGTAAAACGTTATCCAGTTATACGAATTACAGGAGATTGGAAATTTGTTGGCCTGGCTATCCTTAGTGGTGCTTTGATTTAAAACAGATAGCGCGGTGAATCCGGCCAACGAATGAATAAACTGTCTGCGATTTGATGTCATACTATTTTCTTTAATGCTTTCTAAAGTAGGTAAAGTTTAGATGTTAGTCACAAAAAAAGCCTGACCAAAATTGATCAGGCTTCTCATGTAGTCAAAATTAATTACTTATTAAAAGCATCCTGCACGCTTGGAGCGTTTTCAGAACCCGCGGCTGCTTCAAAGCCTTTCTTCACACTAAAATCTTCACCACCTCCAAACAGGTTTAAGGCCATGCGCTTAAAGAATCCCCGAACGTATGTGTTGTACTCGCGCACTGTTTCATTATAACGCTGACGGGCTACGTTAATTCTGTTTTCTGTGCCTTCCAACTGCGACTGCAACTCCTGGAAATTCTCCGTAGAGCGAATCTGAGGATAAGCTTCAAACGCCAGGTTGATAGCCGTATTGATTTTTCTGCCTGCAATTTCCAGATCTTCAGGAGTTTTCGCCCCAACAATGCCTGCTCTGGCTTGTGTAACCGCTGTGAGTATTCCGCGTTCGTTTTCTGCAGCCTCTTTCACAGTAGCCACCAGGTTGGGGATCAGGTCGGCTCTGCGCTGATACGTAGCCTGAACATTACTAAATGCTTCATTTACTTTTTCCTGACTTCCCACAGCACTATCGTAAACGCCCGTTCCCCACATAAAAAATCCTCCAACAAACACCACGATAACGCCAACAATTATTAAGGTTGTGATTAATCCTTTGCTCATAAATTTTGTTTTTATTAGGCTGCAAAGCTACGTATTTATGGTCAATTGTATCAAGCTTCTATTTCTGGTGTTCTTGCTACAGGTTGGCTGCAAAATAGACCGCGAGAAGGAAGTAGATCGTGCCAAGTTTCAGTTTAAAATTGGCGCAGACGCTAACCTATTCTTCCGAAATGTGCGCCAGATTTATTATGATCGCTCCAGTCCGGATGGAACCTGGCAAGCTTACCGTTTTAGTAATCGCTACACAGGAAACGATAGGCCTGTAATTGAGCCTGTGATAGTTATCAACTGGTTGAAAGATGAAGCTTATTTGCTCATTGATGCTAATGACTTATTGAGCGAAGAAGATATGATCACCATCACAATTTCGGATTCACGTACCCATAAAACGGATACCCTTTACTTAAATCAACGTGGCCGCGAACGTATGTTGGAATTCGGGAGTAAGTTGTACGAAGCCATTCAAGCCAACCAAAAAGTAGCAGTAAAAAGCAAGGAAGAGTTTGTTCCAATCTTAACTGAAGAAATTGATCGCGAAGCTTTTAGAATCACGCTAAGTGACTTCTATCGGCTTACCCGGGTATTTTAACTTTGAGTATTCGCCTTAAGCCATAGGTTCATGTACTCTCTGTCTGGGTCATATTTTTTAGCCTGGCTTTCGATGTTAAAATAGCGGTCCTCGCGCGGATCATTTCCTACCCCGGCCACATAAGCCCAGTTAAGCCAGTTGCTACAAGGATCATAATCAATTAATTGGCTTTCGAACCAGGCGGCACCCCAACGCCAGTCAATTTTCAAGTCGTGGGTCAGGTAGCTGGCTATATTTTGACGGCCCCGGTTTGACATAAATCCCGTAGCCGAAAGTTCCCGCATGTTGGCATCAATAAAGTCCACTCCAGTTTGTCCTAGTCGCCATGTTTCGAATACCTGAACATCCTGTTTCCAGGGAAATGATTTCTCCCGTATACCTTTCTGACTGAAAATTTTTGATTCATATTTCTTAGCCGTAAACCGAAAGTAATCACGCCACAGCAATTCAAAAATTAACCAATAGGTTGAATCATTTTTGATTCGTTGAGCTTCGTATTTTTTTACTTCGTTATAAATAAATTTTGGCGAGATGCATCCATGCGCAAGTGCGGCTGAAAATTTCGAAGAGTAATTTTCTCCAATCAGTCCATTGCGGGTTTCCTTGTAGTGCTTGAGCAAATCTTTTTTCCAAATGTATTCCTGAACCCGGTTTTGCGCAGCCTCTTCCCCACCAGAATAATTAATCACTGTGCGGGCATCTGTTATAGAAGCTGTGATTCCCAATTGTTCCAGTGTAGGTACCGGATTGGTTTGTATGGCAGGGAATTTTTTCGCTGCTGGTAAAGCAAATAAAGGACGCACTGAAGACTCCCGCTCTATTTCTTTTCTGAACTGGGTAAACATGTCAGGCAACCGTTTGATGGGCCAGGGAATATCTTCGTAATGAATAAGGGTGGAGGTCCAAAATTCCTTAACAGCCACGCGTCTTGGCTCCAGGTTTTGCCTGATGTTTTTCAAGATCGCTACCTCTTCAGTCGTTACCTCCTGTGAAGTGTAGACGGCAGAAACATTATAATTAACTACTAATTCAGGTATAATAAACTCCGGTAAACCTATTTTTATGAGTAAATCAGAACCTGCCAGCTGCAGTTGGTTCTTTAAGGCCGCTACCGACTCGATTAAAAAGTTTGAACGGAAGAAACCGGTTCGGGGAAAGTCAAGGGGGTGTTTTTGAAATTGGCGAGGGTCAAAGACATAAAAGGGTATTACTGTGTCGCCTTGCTCGCAGGCACGAAACCAGGTCTCGTTATCCGCGAGGCGGAGATCATTTTTAAACCAGGCTAAAATTGTTTTGGAAGACACGTTGTACTTAACCCAACCTTGCGCGAAAGGTTTTTAGATATACTTGGTGTTTGAACCATCTTCATGACAGATACTCAGTTTGATAAAAATAAAAAGGGAAACCGACTGGGTTTCCCTTTTACAATTTCACTATAAATTTTAGGAGACCAAACTCTTTTCCATTAAGAACTCAGCGATCTGCACTGCGTTGGTGGCTGCTCCTTTGCGTAGGTTATCCGATACCACCCACATGTTTAATGTATTGGGTTGAGATTCATCTCTTCGTAAGCGACCCACAAACACTTCATCTTTGCCATGTGAGTTAATGGGCATGGGATAGATATTGTTTTTCACATCATCTTCCACCACTACACCAGAAGTTTTCTCAAGGATAGCGCGCACTTCTGCCAAATCATAATCCTGATGAAATTCTACGTTTACCGCCTCCGAGTGACCCCCGATGGTAGGGATGCGCACCGTAGTAGAAGTTACCCCAATCGTCTGATCCTCAAGTATTTTACGGGTTTCGTTCACCATTTTCATCTCTTCTTTGGTGTAGCCGTTATCCAAAAATGAATCGATGTGCGGCAACACATTCATGTCAATTTTATGAGGATAAACTTTCATGCCGTTGGTGATGCCCTGACGTTCTTCCATCATCTGTTGCACAGCATCTTTACCCGTGCCTGTTACAGATTGATACGTAGAAACTACAATACGTTTGATCTTATATTTTTTATGCAAGGGTGCTAATGCCATCACCATTTGTATTGTGGAACAATTAGGATTGGCGATTATTAAATCATCATTGTTCAAAACATGCCCATTGATTTCCGGTACAATCAGTTTCTTTGTCGGATCCATACGCCAGGCTGAAGAGTTATCGATTACGATCGTTCCTTTATCAGCAAACTTAGGTGCCCATTCCAGAGAAGTTCCGCCTCCTGCCGAGAAAATAGCTATCTCGGGTGCAAGCGCCACTACTTCATCCATGCTCTTAATGGAATATTCTTTACCCTTAAATTTTATCTTCTGCCCTACCGATTTGGCAGACGCTACTAAATACAATTCATCAAACTCCACGTGGCGCTCTTCCAGCACCTTCAGAACTTCCTGGCCCACCAGGCCGGTTGCTCCCACTACGGCTAATCTCATTTTATTATTATTTTTATAAGAGTGCAAACATACTTTTTTGAACGCAAGAGTTGAAAAAAATATTCATCATACCCGAATTACTTTTTATCGCATTCGTTTGTGGTGCGCAGGTGAGTGATGATTTTACCGATGGTGACCTAACGAACACTCCGGTGTGGACACCCGATCAGCCTGCTAATTGGATAGTTATCAATGGCCAGTTACGTTCAAACTCCTCTACCACCAACTCATCATTTTACATTACTACCCCCTCTGCGAAAGCTGCAGATGCCCAATGGGAATTCTTTGTGAATCTTCAATTCAATACTTCCAGCGCCAACTTCGTGGATGTTTATTTGATATCTGAACAATCTAATCTTTTAAGCGCTTCCAACAATGGGTATTTTGTTCGTATCGGAGGCACCCCCGATGAAATAAGTTTTTATAAACTCACTGCGGGCACAGCCACATTGCTGATCAATGGCACCGATGGTGTTACGAATAGCTCCAACAATACACTGCGGATAAAAGTAATCCGGGATGTTAATAATCTATGGACTTTGGAAAGAGATGCCACCGGAGGCATCAATTATGTGCTGGAAGGAAGCACGAATGACGATACATTCACTACAAGCAGTTTTTTTGGAATTAGAATTCAGCAATCAACCGCTAGTTTTTTCAACCGGCATTTCTTTGATGACATCTATGCTGGTGAAATTATATTGGATGCTGAACCTCCGTTGCTACAACAACTTCAGGTGCTTTCTGAAAATCAATTGTCATTAACATTCAATGAAAAGTTAAATCCAGCATCAGCGCAAAATACTACTCATTATTCCGCATCCCTGGGTGTAGGCAATCCAGCAAGTGCGGTACTTCAGGCCGATGAGGCCACCGTTATTCTTACTTTTTCGCAGAACTTCGCAAATGGAATTAGCCATCAACTTACCATCACGGCCGTGGCCGATCTGTTGGGCAATAGCGTCACTTCTATTATCACACCCTTTTTGTTTTTTCAACCACAACCGGTAAATGCTAAAGACATAATCATTACCGAAATCTTTGCCGATCCAACACCGCAAGTCGGATTACCTGATGCAGAGTTTATTGAATTGTATAATCAAAGCAGCAATCCGGTTGACCTTGCCGGATGGAAATTTTCTGACGGCAGTTCTACGGCAACATTTCCCTCACACATGATTCTACCCGGTGACTATAGAATCATAACTGCGAGTTCAAACGCAGCTTCGTTCACTTCATTTGGAACTACAGTAGGTGTTAGTAATTTTCCCACTCTCAACAATGGGGGAGAAGCACTGACGCTCAAAACCTCAACCGGACTTTTAATCGACTCGGTGAACTATGCTTTGAGTTGGTATCGCGATACCGACAAGCAAGAAGGTGGCTGGAGCCTTGAGTTAATAGATCTGAACAATCCCTGTGGCGAGGAAGATAACTGGACTGCATCCGAAGATGTGAAGGGAGGCACTCCGGGAAAAATCAATTCGGTCAATGCAAATAAACCTGACTTGACGGGCCCGCAGTTGGTTTCCGTTGCTGCCATTCAAGCCAACGAACTACTGCTGGTCTTTAATGAGAAACTTGAGAAGCCACTTAGTATTACGTTATTTTCCATTGAGCCCAGCATCGAAATTTCTACTGCCGTCTTCACTTCCCAATCTTTAAAGCAAGTGAAATTGAAGTTAGCCGAAAACCTTGCACCCCGTCAATTGTATACAGTTACAATTGCCCACTTGCGTGATTGCAGTGGAAATTTTATTCAACCAGAAGCCAACAAGTTATCCTTTGCGTTACCGGAAATTGCAGAACTAGGAGATATACTACTTAATGAAATTCTTTTTAATCCTCGCCCGGGTGGTGTAGACTTTGTAGAGATCATTAACGTATCTGAAAAATATCTCAACCTTAAAAACTGGTCGTTGGCCAACCGGCCGGATGGCGCCATCATCAACAATCGAACAATCACAACTCAAGATCTGATTATAGCTCCGGGTTCATACCTGGTTTTCACCGTCAATGCTGCAACACTTAAAAATCAGTATCCGAATTCGCAAGAGAAACACTTTGTTCAAACCACAGTTCCTTCGATGAATGATGACAGCGGTTCTATTGCGCTGGTTTCTAATGATGGAATACTCATGGACTATTTTATCTATTTAGATGATTATCACACACCCCTTCTTAAAGACAAGGAAGGCGTTTCACTTGAACGAATTTCAATTTCAGAATTTACCAACACAGCAACCAATTGGAAGTCGGCAAGTAGCGCAGCCGGATATGCCACCCCGGGTTATCTCAATTCAAACTCCCGACCAGACTCTTTTGTGGATGAAAATGCGGTGACAATAGACCCTGAAGTATTTTCGCCCCATGTACCCGGTCAGGATTTCGCAAAGATCAATTACCAGTTTGATCAGGGTGGTTTTGTCGCCAATATTAAAATTGTAGATCAACAGGGAAGGCTGATCAAAGAAATTGCCAACAATGAAACACTCAGCATAGAAGGGTTCTTTCGGTGGGATGGCGACCGCGATGATGGCAGCAAAGCCCGCAGGGGCTATTACTTTGTCTGGGTGGAGGTGTTTTCCTTAGAAGGCACCTTGAAGAACTATAGGAAAAGGGTAGTTATTGGTCAATAAATCGTGCTTTCTAAAGACAGGCAGATTAAAGTTATGGGCCTTGCTAATTAATGCTCTTGCATTTTTTGTTTCAACCCCTAGCCCGTATTTTTGCACATCTTTTTAAAACCTTTAAAAAAGGACTGTTTTATGGCCAAATCAAAGAAAAAACCAGCCAAGCCGGCTAAGAAAGTTGTAGCAAAGGCTAAACCTGCCGCCAAGGCAAAAAAAGTAGCTCCAGCGAAATCGAAAAAAGCAGCCAAGAAAGCACCGACCCCTAAAAAAGTCGTGGCCAAAAAAGTAACGCCTAAAGCAGCCCCTAAAAAGGTGGTTAAAGTTGCCAAGGTTAAAAAAGAGCTTAAAAAAGTTGAGAAACCAGTAATGAAAACGGCTACAGAGCCAGCTCCAAAAAAAGAGCACAAGCCGATAGCACCTCCTATAAAGATCCCGACTACCCAATTGCATATTTTCCCCATTATCAGTCAGCGCCCCATAGCACACAAGTCTACCAAGCCTTCAACGATGCCGGAAGATAAAACCCGTTATAGTGCTGAAGAATTAAAGGAGTTTGAAACGCTGATCATTGGCAAGCTTGATAAGGCCAAAGAAGAATTTCGTATTCTGAAAGAAACGTTAAATCGTAATAACGATGCCGGTACGGATGCAACCTCGGGTGGCAATACCAAAGTATTGGAAGATGGAGCAGAAACTGCAGAAAAAGAAAACCTAAGCCAATTGGCAGCACGTCAATTGAAATATATTACCAATCTCGAAAATGCCTTGGTGCGTATCAAGAATGGTACCTATGGAATTTGTTCCGTTACTGGCAAATTGATTCCGAAAGAACGCCTGATTGCTGTGCCTCACACCACGCAATCAATCGAAGCGAAAATGATGAAACAAGATTAACCTCACCCCTTCCCCTCTCCTCAGGAAAGGGGTGACTTCATAATAAATCAAATCAAAACTTTAGACGTTTCTCTTTCATAAGGTTAAGGAGCACGACATACAAATTAAACAAATGGATTTCTTACAAAACCACATCGAGGCACTAATTTTTTGTTCACCTACACCGGCCAAGGTAGATGACATTAAAGCATGCTTATCTGAAATGTTTAATGCCGATGTGCCTCAGGAAGATATCGCAGGAGCATTACAACGAATTGAAGAGAAATTTCAAGGCGATGAATATTCCTTTCAATTGTTTAAGACCGCAGGTGGTTATCAGTTTTTAACCAAGCCCGCTTATCAAACCAGCATTGGCATCATGCTGAAGCAACAATCGAAGAAAAGACTTTCTACCTCGGCCATGGAAACGCTTTCTATCATTGCCTACAAACAACCGATCTCTAAAACAGAAGTAGAAAATATTCGGGGTGTAAATTGTGATTATGCCATTCAGAAATTACTCGATAAAGGATTGATTGAAATTCTGGGCAAAGCTGAAACGATTGGCAGACCGTTACTCTATGGCACCAGTGCAAAATTCATGGAGTACTTTGGCATTAACGACATCACGGAACTACCAACGCCCAAGGATTTTACAAGCGAAGTAAATACCATTGGCGAAACTCCGGAAAATCAATAATTGATAAATCGGTTCCTCCGGTCATCAGCCAACGGAACTTCTTTTATAAATATATCCGACCTTTAGCAAAGGCTAATTGTCCGTTCGAACAATTAGCTAATTAAAACAACACTATGGCACGTCCAAGAAAATCATCATCCGGTAAAACTTCATTCGGCAAACGTTCAGAAGCCGAAAAATCATTTCGTGATAAAAAGAAAAGATCGGGCCGGGGTGATGATCCGCGCGGCAGTTTCCCTCCGCGGGGAGATTCAGAAAGTCGTCCACGTACTTCACGCTTTGGCGGAACCGGAAGTAAACCTTCTTTTGGCAAGCGCGATGGGGATTCAAGCGAGCGACCAAAACGCTTTTCAAAACCCTTTGAAAAAAGAGACGGGAGCGCCAGTGGACCTTTTAGAAAAAGATCTTCCGATTCCTTCCAATCGCGCACAGACGGCCCTTCACGATTTGCTAAGAAACCATTTCAAAAAAGAGATGATAGTGGAAGCGAAAGACCTTACAAAAAAAGAGAGTCAGGCCCATTTGAACCACGTTCAGACAAATCTTCCGGCTTTGGTAAAAAGCCTTTTATTAAACGCGAAGGCAGTGGTGACGAAAAACCCTTTAGAAGAAGTAGTTCTTTGGGATCACGCCCTGGTAGTGCGCCACGATTTGAGAAGAAGTCATTCGATCGCAAAGATGAAAGTGGTGATAGACCTTTTAAGAAAAGAGAATCAAGTTCTTTTGATTCGCGCAGCGAACGACCAGAAAGAACCTCCGGATTTAAGAAGCCCTTTGTAAAACGGGAAGATAGTGGAGATGAGAAGCCATTTAAAAAAAGAGAATCACCTTCGTTTGACGCGCGACAAGAAAAACCGCGTTTTGAAAAGAAGCCTTTTGCACGAAAAGATGACGAAGTAAAACCATTCCGCAAAAGAGAATCGGATGAACCGAATTCGGGAGAAGATAAATCCTTCACCAAAGGCAGCAACTATGGACTCCCCTACAAACGAAAGCCTTTTGATAAGGCTCGCGATATAAAATCAACGAAGCGAGCCAAAGCCGAAGAAAAACCAAAGAGTGATTCTGATCTGATTCGTTTAAATAAATTTATTGCGAACAGTGGTGTTGGAAGTCGCAGGGAAGCCGATGAACTCATAAAGATGGGATTGGTTACTGTGAATGGCGAAACCATCACCGAGATGGGTCATAAAGTTAAGATCACTGATGAGGTACGTTATGAAGGCAAAAAACTTAAAGCAGAAAAACCTGTTTACGTTTTGCTAAACAAACCCAAAGGATTTATTACTACTACGGATGATCCGCAAGAGCGCAATACGGTAATGAACCTGGTGGCCGGTGCCGGAAAAGAAAGGATTTATCCGGTAGGTAGACTGGATAGAAATACAACCGGATTGCTATTGCTTACCAATGATGGCGACCTGGCGGATAAACTTACACATCCATCTTATAATGTAAAGAAAATCTATAAAGTAGAGTTGGATAAACCGCTCACGAAAAACGATTTCACGAAAATACAGGAGGGCGTACGATTAGAAGAAGGAAAAGCACTGGTAGATGATCTTGCTATTATCGGTGACGACAACAAGGTAGTGGGTATTGAACTACACATTGGCTGGAATAGAATTGTGCGTAGAATCTTTGAATCGCTCGGGTACGAAGTGATGAAACTAGATCGCGTGGTTTATGCCGGGCTTGACAAAAAAGATCTGGGCCGTGGCGAGTGGCGATTTCTCAAACCGGAAGAGGTTGTTACGTTGAAGCATTTTAAATAGATTTTCTATTATTCTTTGTATAAAGCGACAGATCAGATTGAAATGATCTGTCGCTTTGTTTTTTACTCACTCTTTAAATTTTCAACTGGCTTCACGAACGTTGCGCGTATGGTTTGTGATCCTACTGTCAGCACTCCGAAAAAAATCAGTACCAGCACCCCCGTAATCATTACCGTCCAATCCATGGTTACATGATAGGCAATCATTTCCAACCAAAGGTTGTTGATGAAATAAGCGGCTGGTAAACCAATTGCCACCGCAATACCCAACATGGCCAGAAAGCCTTTTGAGAGTAATAAAATCAAAGCTCTACTACTCGACCCCAAAACTTTCCGGATCGATATTTCCTTGATGCGAGTCTCCGTGGCATACGTAGCCATACCCAACAACCCGAGGCACGAAATCATAATAGCGAGAAAAGCCACCACACCTACTACTTTCACAATATCACCAAAGAAGATATTGTAGATAGTTTCGATTTCTTCCTTCATGGATTTGTAGTCAACCTTCATAGCGGGGTTTACTGCAGCCCAGGCTGTTTCTATAGTTTCGGCTGTCTGGGCAAAGGTGCCCGTATACTCCACTTGTAGAATACTGAGTTGAGAGGGATTGTATCGCAAAATCATCGGTTCAAGTTTTTGCATCAGCAATTGATGATTGTAATTTTTCAACACACCAATAATTTGCACTTTGGCGGAATCAACATCCATAATTAACTCCTGACCAAGTGCTTCAGCAGCGTTGTCGAATTGAAAAGTGGTGAGTGCCTCCTCGTTTACAATGATGAAGTTCTTATTGGATTCACCGGCTGTAGCTTCGAAATTTCTTCCGGCCAGTAACGTCAGTTTCATATTGCTGATATAATCTTCATCCACAGCGTAGTAGGAAACATTCATCCAGTTTTTTTCTTCTAAATTCTTTTTAAAACCCATACCATACGTGGATCCTGCGGCAGGCACATGTGATGAAGCCGACACACTTAAGACATTGGCGTGTTTGAGCAATTCCGTTTTGAGCAGTTCCGGTTTAGTGCCATTGAGTCTTATCATCATTTGATTCTCTGATTGAAATCCAAGATCAGCCTTGATGAAATAACGCAACTGATTAAACACTACCAGCACGCTCAGGATGAATATCAGCGAAAGCGTAAATTGAGATACGAGCAATGCCTTCCGCAAGCCCATGCGGGAGAAGAGTTTAACATTACCGATGTTCTTGAGCACCTTCACGGGTTGGAAACCTGAGAGTACAATCGCTGGAAAAAGGCCTGCCAAAATGCCTACCACCAACGCAAACACGGCAAAGGCAGCATACACATACAGGTTAGCTTCCAAATCCCACTTCATTACCCGGGCAAAATTCAGTTGCAGCATGACGGGTTTCAATAAAAGGACCATAGCTACAGCAATCACCAGAGCGAGGAAAGCCGTGATGATCGCCTCCGACAAAAACTGGGTAAAGATTTGCCAACGCATAGCGCCTGTGGCTTTGCGGATGCCTATTTCTTTAGCACGCGTCAGCGATCGAGCAATGGATAGATTCGTAAAGTTGAAGCACGAGGTAAGCATCACCAAAGCAGCAAGCCCTGCGAAAAAGTAAATAAACAACCATGGCAGAAAAGGACCTATCGGGTTATTTCGCATCGGGCCTGGCGTGATGTTCATCATCGGCTGAAGCTGAAACTTCGCCTTGTTCACATCTGGATTCGTGTTTGGGGCGATGTGTTTTTTATAAATCTTGTCGAAGTAAGGTAAGATGTCTGATTCCGTCTTGCCATCCTCCAACATAATGTAAGTCCATGTTTGCCAGTAGTTGTGCCAGTTCTCCGAATCTTTTCCTAAAATACCACTAGCCTCCAGGCTCTTCACCGTAGCCATGCTGGCGAGTGCCTCAAACACGATATGCGATTTCTTGTTGGTTTCTTTGAGCACACCGGTCACATTGTAAACTCCCTTATCGCCTACTTTAACAGTTAGACCAACTGGGTTTTCTTCCTTGAATAATTTTCGTGCGGCCTTGTGGGTGAGTACTACACTAAAAGGTTCTTTCAATGCGGTGAGTGGATCGCCATATTCCATTTCATATTGAAACACCTCAAAGAATTCCGGATCGGCAAAATAACCGCTCAACGGGATGTTGACATTCTGATCAAACTCAATCCATGGATTGCCAAAGCCACGCTTAATGCGAACGACTTTTGCAATGCCCGTATAATTATTCCGCAACTCCTCTCCTAATGGGTGAGCAGAGGTGGCCGTAATGTTATCACTGTAGGTTCCATCGCCATGAATCACCTGGCTGTTGATGCGGTAGATACGATCCCGGTTGGTATTGAATCGATCATATGTCATCTGGTCAGCCACCAGCATCATAATGGCCATGCAGATGGTCATACTCACAGCCAATCCGAAAATATTAATGAATGAAAAGAAGCGATGGCGAAGTAAACTTCGAAAGGCGGTTTTAATGTAATTTCTGAACATAGCTATGTTATTAATATTCCTTTTGTGGGGAAGTATAGTGGGTAAAGAGTTTGAGTTCTATAAAGAAGTTACTTTTTCAGCGACCATTTATAGGTGTAGGTAGCTGCATTTTTTTTGAGGCGGTAATGCAACTCGTCTTCCGTTAATTGAAGTAATAGATATTTTACTTCCTCATCGCCTGTCTTCATAATGAGCGTTCTGTTGTTTTCTATCCGCCAGCCACCACTCGTCATTTTTTGTATCGGGTCGGATGATTTCCACGTGCCATCGTTAAAAAACTGAAGTTCTGTTTGGTCCGCCAATGAGGTATGCATTCCCACTCCCGACATCTCATCCGATTTTATTATCCAAATTTTATTTACCAATAGCTCGCTTTTATTGGCTTGCGATAAAGCAACGTTAGCCAACATGACATAAACGAATAAAAAACCTATCTTCTTCATGCACATTAGTTTACGTTTTTCCTGACTATAGAATAATAAATAAGAAACCCGAGCGATACGGAAACTGCAAACAATCCATACGGAAGCGGAGAATCCGGAGTAGTCGGTATAAATTCCATAAGCACCAGCGAAAGACCGGCAAAGAAAATGATCAACCCCCACTTTAGGGATGAAAACTTACCATCGGCAGTATGTTGTTTAAAAATGGCTTGTGTGTCATCATTCACAAATCCCTTGTCTATCATTTTCTTTTTAAGAATATAATCCGTCATCACTTTTGTAAAGAAAAAAATGGATGCGCCAAAACTCCCAATGATGGCTATCGGCATTAATACTTCGTTGTTAGTCATATTGATTTATTTACTTGGTTTTGGTACGTAAGACACAGGCCTCAAGGTTAATGTTGCAGAGTTTTAAAAAAAAGATCGTGTATGCTGGACTATTAGGCCCCAATCTTTCGACCAGCCAGTCACATTTTTTTGACTAAATTCCTGCAACATTCGTTGAACCCTCCGTGTCTAACCCCAAAATGATCGATGACAAGGCGCTGGTCTCACAGGTTTTAAGCGGAGATAGGCAGGCCTTTCGTTTGCTAATCAAGCAAAACGAAAGACTGGTGGGGCATATGATCGCCAGGCTTATCGATCGGCATGAAGACCGCGAGGAATTGTGCCAGGACGTTTTTTTGAAAGTTTATGAAAAGCTGGGGGAGTTTACCTTTCAGTCGAAGTTGAGTACGTGGATTGCAACCATTGCTTACCGGCACGGAATCAACCATCTGCGCAAGCGAAAGATTTTGATCAGTGACTTGCCTGAAGAGGAAAGTAAAATGGAACGGTTTATCGCAATTGACGATGCCTCGGAATCTTTAGCCAATCAGCAATTGGACGACATGGTTCTTCAACTGATCGAAAAATTACCTCCACAATACAAAGCGATTCTCACGTTGTATCATGTGCAGGAGATGAGTTATCCGGAGATTGTTGAAATAACCGGTTTGCCGGAAGGAACGGTTAAAAATTATTTATTCCGGGCCCGGCAACTATTGAAAGAAAAAGTAAAGCAGTATCTTGGCAAAGAAGAAGTTTTATGAAACACGAGGAAGAGTTACAAGATCAGATTGAACAGGGCTTAAGAAACCCTGATTCAGAGGATGCGCTTGCTTATCAGCGTGTTTTTAATTCTCTAAAGAAAGAACCCGACTTTCATGTATCGCTTCCCTTTGCCGATAGGATAGTAGCACTCATTGAAAAAAAAGAAGACCGAAAAGATTACTGGTGGATTGCGGCTGGTATTTTTCTTTCTGTTATAGCTCTGATTGTAGCTTTGGCCTTAACGAAAGTTAATTGGACTACTGGTGCATTCACCTTCATTTCTGAATACTACGGATTGGTTTTGTTTGGTATCGCCTTCATTCTGATGTTGCAATGGGTGGATAAAAAGGTAATTAGAAAACAATTGAATTTGCGTTAACTCAAAAATTTCCACTAACATTTCCAAAAAATATCTCGCCCCGATGGGGCTAACTAACAACCAATAATTTATCTCTACCTATATATCGTCCCTATGGGACTTGGGCTGCTTGCCGGTTAGCTAATTATCCAAGCCTCGAATTGGCGAAATATTGGTAACAAAACAATCGTTGCCTTCATGTTCCGTAGGAACGAAATATTATTGAAATCGATCCTTCCTTTTCACCACCCATAGAAATTCAGTAACCTTTTTTACCTTGAAGCGGTAACTAAGGACTGTTTAACTAAAACCCCATGAATAAATTCTATCCCCCAATTTGCGCCATGTTCTTGTTATGGACCATCCAGACCTTTGCTCAGGAACCCAAGAAAGAAGAGAAGGCCGACACTGTAAAAAAGGAAACTCCCAAAAAGAAAAAGGACTTACCACTGGAAGTCGGCAGACGCGTACCTATTAAAACCAATGAAGGTACCTGGATGAGCCTGGATGTTAGTCCTGATGGCAAAACCATTGCCTTCGATTTTCTGGGCGACATTTTCACGATGCCTATTACGGGAGGCAAGCCGGTTCAATTCACCTCCGGTATGGCCTTCGACTCACATCCAAAATTCAGTCCGGATGGTACGAAGCTATTATTTGTTTCCGATCGCAATGGCGGAGAGAATATCTGGTGGTTTACCCTCGATAAAAAAGATTCCTTACAGGTAACGAAGGGAAATGTTGAGCACTACCAATCGGCTGAGTGGACCCCCGATGGCAACTATATTATCGGATCACGTGGTACGCGGAATTTAAAATTGTGGATGTTTCATAAAGAAGGTGGTTCAGGCGCCCAACTAATCAGCAAGCCCGACAACCTCAAAACAGTTGAGCCCGCTTTTGGTCCGGATGGTCGTTATCTCTGGTATTCACAACGCAATGCAGCCTGGAATTACAATGCTCAGCTCCCGCAATATCAATTAGCAATTTATGATCGCGAAACCGGTGAGACAGAAACTGAAACAGCCCGCTATGGTTCTGCCTTTACGCCTACGCTTTCGCCCGATGGAAAATGGCTGGTGTATGGTTCACGACACAATGATCAAACTGGTTTAATCATTCGTGATTTAAATTCGGGAGACGAAAAATGGCTGGCGTATCCTGTGCAGCGGGATGAACAGGAATCCATTGCGCCCATGGGCGTTTTGCCCGCTATGTCATTTACTCCGGACAGCAAAAATTTAATTGCTTCCTATGGCGGAAAGTTTTATAGCATTCCGGTCGCTGGTGGAGCAGCGGTTAACATTCCCTTCGAAATAGATACAGAATTATTATTGGGCCCGCTGGTGGATTTTAAATATCCCATCAAAGATGATAAGGATATGATCGTCACGCAGATTCGCGATGGGGTAGTATCGCCAGATGGCAAACAACTTGCCTTTACTGCGTTGAACAGACTATACACGATGGATCTGCCATCCGGCACTCCGAAGAGAATTACCACCAATAACTTTACCGAAGCACAACCTGCGTGGAATGCTGATGGAACTCAACTGGCTTGGGTAACGTGGGAAAACAATGGCGGTCATCTTTATAAAATCAATTTCAAAGTAAAAGGTGCCAAGCCTGTTAAGCTGACATCCAGCGCTTCCTTTTACAGCGAACCGGCCTGGTCGGGTAATAAAATTGTCTTTATGAGGGGCACAGCCCATAACTTCAAAGAAAGCGATGGGCCATTTGCTTTCTCCAGCCAGGAAGATATTGCGTGGATTAGTGGTGATGGCGGTGCCGTAAATTTTATTGCCAAGTCAAAAGGACGAAGCAATCCGCATTTTACAAAAGCTGGCGATCGCATTTATTTTTATAGTGGCCAAAAAGGATTAGTGTCCATTCGATGGGATGGCACCGATGAAAAATCGCACCTGAAAGTAACGGGTATTATGACCTACGGATTTGTTGCTGAAGAAAATCATTGCATGTTGGTGGAGTCGGCAACAGAACCTCAACGCGAACCTTCGAATGCGGCAGTTATTCTCATTGCTCCGGAAGGCGATCAGGCACTCGCTAAAATTAACAATGATGTATATGTAGTTACCATTCCAAAAATTGGTGCTGAGGCGCCCAAGATTTCAGTGGCTGATCCCGCGAACTCATCATTCCCCGCCCGGAAACTCACCAAAATCGGAGGCGAATTTCCAAGCTGGAGTAGCAATGGCAAAAACGTTTACTATTCATTAGGCAATGCATTCTTTACTTATAACATCGATGACGCAAAAGCTAAAGAAGAAGAATTGAAGAAAAAGAAAGCAGCCGAAGAAAAAGCGAAAGAAGAGAAAGCGAAAGAAGAAGAAAAAGAAGGCGACAAGAAAGAAGATGACCTGCCTGCCGGACAGGCAGGAAAGAAGGATGCCGCTAAAGATGATAAGAAAAAGAATGAAGGCTACAAGCCAACTGAACTGAAGGTAAAGGTAACCGTTCAGAAAGACATACCATCCGGAAAAATTCTTTTGCAAAACGCCCGCATCATTTCCATGAAAGGCGATGAAGTAATTGAACGTGGCGATGTGTTGATCGAGAATGCCCGCATCAAGCAAGTCGGTGCGGCCGGCTCTATTTCAGTGGATGGTTCGGTTAAAAAAATGGACCTGAGTGGCAAGACAATTATTCCGGGCTTTGTAGATACGCATGCACACATGTGGCCGGCCTGGGGCATCCATAAATCGCAGGTGTGGGTGTATGCTGCGAATCTTGCTTATGGGGTAACCACAACGCGTGATCCCCAAACCGCTACTACGGATGTACTAACCTATAGCGACATGGTTGAGACCGGAGAAATCATTGGTCCGCGCGTTTATTCCACCGGTCCTGGCGTTGGTTATTGGATGTACAATCTGAAAGATGCTGATCAGGCTAAAGATGTGTTGAAGCAATATTCAGAATATTACAACACCAAATCAATCAAGATGTATCTCACGGGAAATCGTCAACATCGCCAATGGATAATTCAGGCTGCCAAAGAACAACAACTGATGCCAACAACAGAAGGCGGTTTGGATTTCAAACTCAACCTGACCAATCTGATCGATGGTTATCCGGGTCATGAACATGCTTTCCCGATCTATCCGTTGTATAAAGATTTTACGACAGCAGTAGCACAATCAAAAATGACATACACCCCTACTTTGCTGGTTGCCTATGGTGGACCGTGGGCTGAGAATTTTTACTATGCAACAGAAAATGTAAACGGTGATCCAAAATTAAATCACTTCACAGCTAAATCTGAACTGGATGCAAAATCGCGTAGAAGACCAGGTTGGTTTATGAAAGAGGAACATGTATTTGAAGATCATGCGCGTTTTGTAAACGACCTGGTGAAAGCGGGTGGTAATGCCGGAGTTGGTTCACACGGTCAATTACAAGGACTCGGTTATCATTGGGAATTGTGGAGCATCGCTTCCGGTGGTATGAGCACTCACGATGCGTTGAAGGTCGCCACGATACAAGGTGCCACAGCGATTGGGTTAGATGGTGATGTAGGAAGTATTGAAGCAGGCAAGCTGGCGGACTTAATCATCTTGGATCAAAACCCACTGATCAACATTCGCAATACCAACACGGTTAATAAAGTAATGAAGAATGGTCGCCTCTATGATGGCAACACCTTGGATGAAGTTTATCCTACTGTCAGAAAGGCACCTTCGTTTGAAAAAGATCAGGTGAGTCCGCAAGCCGGATTGCCTGGAGTTAAGTAAATAGTTCTTTTTCTCTACGGAAAGCCTCCTTCAGGAGGCTTTCCTGTTTTATAGGAACACTTATGTTTATTCCTTGTTAATGAAACATGCTAACAACGATCATCTTCCCGCATCAACTTTATAAAATCAATCCAGCTCTAAGTAAGGGTGCGCGCGCTGTCCTGATCGAAGATTCTTTATTTTTCAATCAATACAAGTTTCATAAACAAAAGCTTGTTTTACACAGAGCTTCCATGAAGGCACATCAATCTTACCTTGAGAAACAAGGGTTTGATGTAAAGTATGTTGAGGCTAAGAATTCGGATCTAAAAAAAGTCTTTGCCAGGTTAAAAAAGGATGGAGTAAGCGCTATTCATTATACAGATACGACCGATTATTTGCTGGAGCGCAGAATTAACCGCTATGCAAAAATCAATGGCTTAGAAATCAAAAAATATGCTACACCAAATTTTTTAACGACCCAGGAAGAACTGACGACACTCTTTGCCAAAGAGAAAAAATACCTGATGGCGAATTTTTATATCAAGCAACGCAAGCGATTAGACATCTTAGTTGAGAACGGAGAACCCGTAGGTGGTCAATGGAGTTTTGATGCTGACAATCGCAAAAAAGCACCCAAAGGATTGAAGCTCCCTGAAGTGTATACGCCTGCCAAAAATAAATTTGTTGATGAAGCAGGACAGTACGTTGAGCAGAATTTCCCACACAATTATGGAGCAGTAAATGTTTTTGGCTATCCCACCACGTATGTCGAAGCCGAAAAAGTGTTGGAGGATTTTTTACTTCATCGCATGAAAGACTTTGGTGCCTACGAGGATGCGATCCTGAAAAATGAATCCATTCTTTTTCATTCTGTACTTACGCCCGCCTTAAATATAGGATTACTAACACCACAACAAATACTCGACAAAACTTTTGATCTTCATAAGAAATTAAAATTTCCGCTAAACAGTCTTGAAGGTTTTATACGTCAGATTATTGGCTGGCGCGAATTCATCCGGGCTGTCTATCTCCGCGAAGGCGTAAAACAGCGAACAACAAACTATTGGGGGTTTACGCGGAAAATTCCGGCATCTTTTTATGAGGGTACAACCGGTATTGAACCCATTGATCAAACGATAAAAAAAGTTCTTCAAACTGGCTATTGTCATCACATTGAACGGTTGATGGTGCTGGGAAATTTTATGCACTTGTGTGAATTCGATCCTGACGAAGTTTATCGCTGGTTTATGGAATTGTTTATCGATGCTTACGATTGGGTGATGGTGCCTAATATTTATGGCATGACACAATATGCCGATGGCGGCCTGATGACGACTAAACCCTACGTTTCCGGCAGTAACTATATTTTGAAAATGAGCGACTATACAAAAGGCCCTTGGTGCGAAGTCTGGGATGGGCTTTACTGGCGCTACATCGACAATCACAAAGGGCTTTTCGCAAAAAATCCACGCATGAGCATGATCGCGAATCTGGCAAAAAAAATGGAACCCCAAAAAATGAAAGTGCATCGGGCCAATGCTGAACAATTTCTGAATTCGCTGTAACCACCGCTCCTCTCATCATAGCGTCCTGCATCTGACTCTCCCGCAAGGGTATTCCACTCAAAATAATTTTATTCAGGTTAACATCCTTTTGCTTAATTTTAAATCTGATGAAAAGATTTTTAGGCATTACATTTTTGAGTTTACTCCTCCTTCAGGTTGCGGGGTGTTATGTCTATTTCATAGTACGGCTCGCAGCCATCCGCACCGAAATGCGGGACCAACTCAAATATCTTCCAGAAGATCAACTTACTTTACTTACCCTCACACCAGAAGAATACCAGAACGCAAAAGTAGATGACCATGAGGTAAAGGTAGACGGCAAAATGTTTGACATTGCCCGCATGAAAACTACCAAAAATCATGTTTTGATTTATGCGGTTCACGATGAGGCAGAAGACAACCTGCTTTCTTTTTTGGAGGAGATAACGAAGCGATCCGGTAATGATAAAAAACCCGTGCCGTCACAAGTAGTTCAATTAATCACGTTGATTTTTATTCACCCAGAAAATCAACTTCCTGTCAATAGTTCGATAGCATTAATTCATGCAACTGAATATACAAGATCATTTCTCGCTTTCGATCGCATGATCGATTCCCCACCACCACGAAACTGATTCCACTCCTTTCACTTACATGCATGTCTTGAATTGACCATCCCCTGGGGTTATCTCAGGTAAAATGAGTTAACTCATCAGCCTTGCCTTATTCTCAATTTAAAAATATGAGTGATGAAATCATTTTATACAATTATTCTATTATACCTCTGTAGCTTTCCCTCGTTGGCACAAGAAGAAAAAGAAACCATCCAATCATCCTATCTGGATGAAGTGATTATTTCTGCAAATCGTTGGGAGCAAAATCTCAGAGAAATTTCGAACCGGGTAACGAAAGTAAACGCGCAGCTCATTCAGTTACAAAATCCTCAGACCAGTGCCGATTTACTCGGCCTGTCCAATCAGGTTTTCATCCAGAAGAGTCAACTGGGGGGTGGGAGCCCTATGATTCGAGGGTTTGCTACTAACCGAATCTTATTGGTTGTCGATGGTGTGCGTATAAACAATGCCATTTTTCGAAGTGGCAATTTGCAAAACGTAATTTCATTTGATGCCAATGCAGTTGAAGAGACCGAAGTCATTTTTGGTCCGGGTTCCGTGATGTATGGCAGCGATGCTATTGGTGGGGTGATGGACTTCCATACCTTGCGTCCCGGATTTTCATCAAGCGATAAAACAACCTTCAGCGGAAACGCCTTCGGTCGTTATTCATCAGCCAATTCAGAAAAAACCGGGCATGTTGATTTCAACATCGGCCTAAACAAATGGGCTTTTACTACCAGTATTACTTATGCCGATTATGATGATCTGAAAATGGGATCCAAGGGACCTGTGGAATATACTCGGCCTGATTATCAAGTACGCGATGAAAACGGAAACGACATCGCGGTAACCAACCCTGATCCCAATGTGCAGGTGCCGACTGGATATAACCAACTTAATCTGATGCAAAAAATCCGGTTTAAGCCCAATGATAATTTGGATTTCACCTATGGCTTTCATTTCTCTGAAACCTCCGATGTGCCGCGTTATGATCGATTGATTCTAAAAAATAGTTCAGATGTATTTACGAGTGCCGAATGGTATTACGGTCCGCAGACATGGATGATGCATGCTTTCACCATGAGCGTTACAAATAGTACAAAACTCTTTGATCAACTGAAAGTGACTGCCGGGTATCAGGACTATTCAGAAAGCCGGCATAACCGCAACTTTACCGGTAGTAATCGCAATCGCATGAACGAACGTTTCGAAAATGTAAAAGCATTTTCCCTAAACATTGATCTCGACAAGCAATTGAATGCGAAGTCTACCCTATTCTATGGCGCGGAATATGTTAACAATCAGGTTGGCTCAACGGCTCAACGAAGAGATATTGTTACGGGCGCGATTTCACCGCTTTCCACCCGGTATCCGGATGGTTCCGAATGGCAGTCCATGGCAGTCTATGCAAGTTTGCGACACAAACTCAATGATCAATGGCTTATCAATGCAAGTACCCGCTACAATTATGTGTATACCTATGCTCCATACGACTTAACGTTTTTTGATTTCCCTTTCACAGAGGCTATTTTAAAAAATGATGCCCTTAACTGGAGCTTAGGTGCTGTGTATAGTCCAACGTCATCCTGGAAACTCTACTCCAACCTGTCGACCGGGTTTCGTGCACCGAATGTAGATGACATCGGTAAGGTGTTCGATTCGCAACCTGGTTTTGTGGTGGTTCCTAACCCGGAGTTAGAACCGGAGTATGCTTACAATGCAGAGGTTGGCTTTGCCGGAAAATTAAGTGACAAAATAACATTGGATGCATCCGGATTTTATACAAAGCTTACCAACGCAATCGTGCGTGGTCCGTACACGTTTAATGGTCAGGATAGCATCGATTACGATGGAACGTTAAGCCAGGTGCTAGCCTTACAAAATATAAGTGAGGTAACGGTAGCGGGTATTCAGGCATCACTTACAATCGATATAACATCTGCGGTGCAATTCTTTACGGTGATCAACTATCAAAAAGGGAAAGAGAAGTCTCCGGAGGATGGCAACTACTACTCACCCACTCATGTGGCACCGCTCTTTGGTTCCACTCAACTGATGTTCAAAAAACCGAAGTATCAAATAGTAGTATACACCAACTACAACGGCACGATTGGCTATGATGATTTAGCGTTGAGTGAGCGTGCCGATTCGCATCTCTATGCCAAAGATGAAAACGGAAACCCCTATGCACCATCGTGGACAACCCTCAACTTAAAGGGGTCATACAAGTTTTCTGATTTCATATCGGTGGATGCAGGTCTTGAAAATATTTTTGATAAACGTTACCGGTCTTATTCTTCAGGGATCAGCGCTCCGGGAAGAAATTTTATTGGAACAGTAAGAATTAAATTTTAAAAAACTAAAGGCGTCAGACCGCTTGGAGCGGTCAGACGCCTGATTATAGAAACTCTAACATATGATCATACAAAACCTAGTTCACCGTCTTCGTCAATTCCGCTCTATTCACAAATGGATAGGCATCAGTGTTGCCTTATTCATGCTTGTTACCAGTATTACTGGTGTGCTGCTGGGCTGGAAAAAAAATGTAGAATTATTACAGCCTTCAACACTAAAAGGTGGCACATTGGATGTTACAAAGTGGATAAGTTTTGAAAGAATTTCTCAGTCTGCATTGAGAGCTATTGATTCGGTTACAAACGAAAAAAATTCTATCGATCGCCTGGATGTCCGGTTTGACAAAGGAATTATTAAAGTATTATTTACGAATGGTTATTGGGAAGCTCAGGTGGATGCTGCTACCGGAAAAACCTTGTCGGTAGCCCAGCGGCATGCCGATTGGATCGAGCATATTCACGATGGGTCAATCATTAACGATTTCTTCAAACTTATCTACACCAATTACATTGGGTTCGGTTTGCTGTTTTTATCCATCACCGGATTTTGGTTGTGGTATGGACCGAAGAGGATCCGAAAAGCAAAGCAGGGTTTGTGAGATTTAATTTAACTCTCGCTCTTCTTACCCCGAAATTGTTTTGGCTTCTGATTGTTGTCTGCAAGTTCAACTATCTCCTCAATTCGTTTTTGTCTTGTTTCTTGTCGTTTGGCCAACACAAGCCATTGTAAAATATTCCGCTTATCAGATCTGCTTAAACTCAAAAAGTAATTCTTTGCATTGGCTCGCTTTTGAAATTCATTTTCCAGATCAGCGGGAATGACAAGGGCCTCTGCGTTATCTAAAATTGTCCATGAGCCGTTTTGCTTTGCCGTTTCCATAATATCGTAACCGGCCTGTGTCATCAAACCTGCCTCAATAAGTCGTTGAATCTTTTCCTTATTTACTTTTGACCAGACACTTTTTGCTTTTCGTTTGCTAAAAAACTGCATGAAGGCATCTTCGTTCAAAGGTCTTGTTTTACTGTCTATCCAGCCAAAACACAATGCTTCGTCTACCGCCTCGCTGTAAGTCACTGTTGGAATGGTCGACTTTTTCTTATAGTAAATAAGCCAGACAGATTGCTTTATATGATGGTTCTTCTGCAGCCATTCTCTCCATTCTTGCCGACTCTTTGGATAAAATGTTTCTAACTCTTTTTGCATTTAACATCCTCAGGTTTATGTCAACGTAGTCCAACCGAATTTTAGATCGCTTACTCAGACGCACTTAAACTCACCAAAAAATCCAACAAGGCCTCTCGCTTTTCAACAGTCAGGCCCGAAAGTAAATTCGCGAACATGAGTGATTTTGTTTCGTCCTCCATTTTTTCTATTTCGCTCTTCTTTACATTGATTACCTGATTGCCCACAACCATAAACTCCAACTGTTCTTTTTCAGAATTAATAACCCGACCCAATAAAATCGATCCATCTTTCTTTGTGATCCGCACACCACCCATTGTAGGCTTTATTTGTTTGGAGGGATATTCTATCGCTTCGAGGATCTCAGCCCTTGAAAAATTTTTAGCAACGTCCTTCAGGTTCGGCCCTAATAATTCGGTCTTGCCATCTACCTGATGGCAACCCAAACATCCTGTATCTGCGAATAATTGTTTTCCCATTTCAACAGAATTTTGAGAAAACATTATGCCTTCTTTGGGTCGGGTATAATTTCCTTTAGTCAAACTGGTTGAATCATAAATAAGTTTATAGAACCCACCCTGCTCTTTAAAAATTGCATTATACCAATAGTCAGCTTGCCCATGATGAGCCAGATAGAGATTGCCATCTTTACCAAAAGCGAGATCAGATATTTTTGGAGCATCGGCAATCGTGTATTCGACAAATTGATAGGTACTATCCGGCTGACGGGTTAAAACAACCCTGCCCACGGCACCGCGCGTCCAGCGTTCTCCAGGACCGTAGTAAGAAACAAAAAGATCACCACCTGTGCCACCAAAGACATTGTTCACTTTATTAAACTCAATGGACGATGGCGCTACTTCAGATATCAAACTGAAATCCGGTTTTTTCACCTTACCCGAATCGGCCGGATACTTTTTCTTATTATGACCATAGAACGAATACAATTCCAAACGATTCAATTCCTCGGTTGGATTTCCACCACCTTCATTGTCAATAAAAAATAAATCATCATGGGCGTTAAAGGCCATACCCGATACAGATCGAATCCCACTCGCCACCTTTTCAGATTTCTTTCCATCAGGAGAGATGCGAATGATGCTTCCGCGAAGTCCATCCGGATCTGGTGCAGCACCAGCATTCCATGAATCGGTAGTGAGGGCAACATACAGCCAACCATCCGGTCCGAATTGCAAACCGCTCGTCCACTCATAGGGATGTTCACTGTTGGGTATTTTATCGTAGAACATCCAGCTGGTATCTGCCCTGCCATCATGATTGAAATCCAGAAAGGCCCGGATCTGCTGGGCTGTTCCTACATAAATAGTATCACCCCAATACGCAAAGCCAGCGGGTGAGCGCAGTGCAAGTTCAGCAACATTACAGTACAAAGCGGTACTGTCCTCCAATCCATCTCCATCAGAATCATGCAGTGTGTATACTTCACCCGTCTGATTCATGGCATACATCAACTCATCAGGGCCTAAAGCAATTTGAATGGGATTACCCAGCTTTACTCCCTTACTGATGGGAAGTTTGACGGCTATATAAGGACCATATACTTTAACCGTGGTGTCCAGATACTTTTGATAGGTACTTGTGGATTGATCGGGGTTGCATTTCCAAAACGTGACTGCTACGATTAAAATAAGAATAGAAAGAGCAATGTTACGGGATAAAATCATAGAGTTATTAAGGCTTAGAAATGCATAGCTATTGTGAGTGCATAAACATACACGGTTCTGGAATAAAAGCCAAAAGATCAGTAGTACGCTAAATCCATTTTTTTCCCGAACTGCTGCATGTTACCGAGCCATGAAAATCAATTAATAAACTAAAATTGCAAGGCAACGCTAAAGGCTTGCTGTAGCGAATAGATATTGTTGTAGGTCGTTTTCATTTTCCACCGTTCATCTTTGCAATGACTCTGTAATCCAGTCCCGCAGATTCAACAAGTATCTCATCAAAGTCCTTAGAGTCCGTCACTCCAATTCCGCCCTCGGGTCGCAATTCAGTGTTGTCCTCGAGAACAATCTTGAAATTAAAGTCCTCAACGTTCGCGATTCCTTTTTTGTCAAACAGTTCTTGAATTTGTTTTTTATACTTTTTGTAATTCTCTGTCGGTTTCAAGTCCCCTTGAATTCCACCCATTGATTCATCATAAACCTTAAAGTCAGCGGAACCGATCTCTTCGTTGTCAATAAATAATGTCCCCTTCAAGTCTTAATTTTTGTTGTCCAATGTGTCCAATGAAAATGACCTACAACGTTTGTGTTTCTGCAGTGGTGCCTTTCCGAAGCCGCGTCCTGTCCCACGAAACGAAACGTTGAACGAAGATAAAACTTAAAACTAACCTGTCACGGCACCATTGCAGAAACATTTTGTTGTAGGTAGGCATGCCTACTCCACTTTATATTGTTTAAACAATTCATTTGTCCGTATTACTTTAAGATACTTCTCTTGTCCTTCGAGTTTGGTATTCATTTCAAAGTCCGGATTATTAAGGTCGAATAGTCCGTTCTCGTCTACATTAACTTTAAAACCGTAAAGTTCTATTGTTGCCATTTCTCCTCTTTTTTTCGAGTCAGTAATTTTTAATGTCGATATAGACTCAATTAATTCTCCTTTTATCTCATCAGTCTTGTATCTCTTGTCGAGTAGTACAATTAGGTCTTTGATTAATTCGTCATTGTCGGCAAGACCGGTGTAGAATATATGGGGTATAAGTTGTTTTATGGCTTCATCTGTTTTTCCTTGTCCGTCATATACTTTAGCGTAACTTCTTGACTTAAAGATTTTGTAAGCTGTTAATTCATTTCCACAAAAGTGTTCGTAAGGATATTTTTTGTCAAACAGTCGTACATATTTTTCTGCTTCAACATAGTTCTTTTCAGTTATGTAGATGTCAGCCAATTGCTCACAACTGAAATGTTTATAAAGGGCATATTGTGGCCCCATTAGTCCACGTCCTCCTGGGTCTTTTTCATTATAGTTACTTGCAAGGACTTCTTTAAAAACGATTTTTGCTTCATCTCTTTTTCCTTGCTCATTTAGGATATATCCGATGTTGTAATGAACTCTTGGTGATAATTCAGAATTTGGATATTGTGTCCTAAATTGTCTAAATACAATTAATGCAGAATCTAGTTCTTCGTCTTCGTGACTCGTCCTGAAAAAAGTTTACACTTTTTGGTTAGAAGTCCTGATTCAAATTTACACTTTTTAGTTAGTCCTGAAATCGCTTTACATTTGATTACCGGATGAAGC
>Ga0268299_1000370_pt1 | contig 150120 bp, 145 predicted proteins | sample NOBtaG_FD_193484 | JGI IMG/M metagenome (GOLD analysis project Ga0268299, IMG submission 193484) | Activated sludge microbial communities from bioreactor in Nijmegen, Gelderland, Netherland - NOB reactor | ecosystem: Engineered > Bioreactor > Aerobic > Activated sludge | place: Netherlands...
AGGGCCCTGCGCTTGTCGATCGCGGGCCGTCCGCCCTTGGGCGAAACCGGCGCATCGGGCACACGATCCGCCAACCAGTCCAACTGTTCATCCGTCAATCGCATCGCCATGCAAGGCTATTCGCGCCCCGCACGTCAACGGTTGCGCGGTTCTGGGATAGGCTCTAATGACCAATCAACACTAAGGCTCAATCGCGAAAAGGTGCCGTCGAAGCACTCTCCGACGCCGTACACAAGGCAGTTGGGGTTACTGGGCACCCAATGACTACACGGCACGGTCACCTGTCCGATCGCCGCACCGTGCACTCCAGCGAGCGCTAAGGTCATTCCAGCCAAGATCGCGCGCATCCTAGCTCCTTGGTGATAGGTGTTCCCGAGTACGCAAGAACCGATGCTAGGGCGACCGGCTGGTGCTCGTCGCCCGCCCGACGATGTGCAGAACCACAATCCTGCGTCGCATCTCGCCGCCGCAGCCCAATCCCAAGGCAACGGGCGGGCGTGGCGAAGGCAAGGGAGCCGCAGGACTCACCCAACCCGCCCAACGAGCACCACCGCGTGGGCCTCGATGGCCCGGCCCTCGCCGACGGCGTCCACCTTCTCGTGCGTCTTGCCCTTCAGGTTCACACGCTCCACCGGCACGCCGAGAAGTCCGGCGAGGTTGGCGCGGATGCGGGCCTTGTGGGGCGAGAGTTTGGGGCGTTCCAGCACCACGGTGCAATCCAGGTTCACCACGGCGAAGCCCGCGGCACGCACGCGGCGCACGGCTTCGGCCACAAAGTCGGCGGAGTTCCGCCCCTCGTTCTCCGCCGCGGTGTCGGGGAAGAGTTGCCCGATGTCCTCCGCGGCGATGGCGCCGAGCAGGGCGTCGGTCACGGCGTGGTAGAGCACGTCGCCATCGCTGTGCCCGACGGGGCCGACGGGCCCGGTTATGCCCTCGCGCCAGGCTCCCTTGGGCGGGTCGGGGAGGATGACGCCCCCGACGATGAGGGCCCGGCCCTTGCCGAGCGGGGGGTGGGGTTCGAGACGGTGGAGGTCGTAGCCGTGCCCGACGCGAAAGCCGGGATCGGGGCAGACGGGAGGCTGGTTGGGGGGTGTCTGGGCCATTGTGGAAGGGGGACGATGGACTATCCCCACGATAGGGATGGTTGAGGATTGGGGGCGGGCGGCCGATAAACTAGGGAACGTGCCGCGCGAGCGGTGCGTACGGAAGCCGGACGGATCCCGCCCCCGGACCTCGCGGGCGAAGCAATCGGAGCCAGACATGAATCGCGGAACCAAGGCAGGGCGGCTGGGCGGTCGGGTGGGGCTGGTGGCGCTGGCGGGGCTGGCCGTGGCGAGCGCCGGGGGCTGCTGGACGCCCGGGGGCCCGATGTCGAGCCAGGACCGGTACACCTACGTGAGCACGGAGTGGATGCCGCAGACGGTGACGATCGTGGACACGCGGACGCAGCAGGCGATCTGGTCGCAGGAAGTGCCGGCGGGGCAGAAGTTGGTGATGCAGTTCCGCGACAGCGACACGTACAGCGACAAGAAGGCGCCCGACCCGGCCTTCCCCGACGCGCTGGAGTGGGACCTGTGGCCCCGGGACAAGGAGTGGGGCACGCCGGCGCGGTTGTCGTGGGTGCCCAAGGCCGCGGTCCGGCGTGTGGACGTGAAGATGCGGGCGACGCCCGAGGGCGAGCCCGTGGAGCCGGATGGCCCGCCCCCGGGGACGCCGACGACGGCCAAGCCGGCGGTGATCGAGAAGAAGTGACGGCGCCCGGATCCAACGCCCCGCCGGAGCGCGCGGGGCCCGACTGTGGGAATCTGGGCGGGTGAAACCCCGGGCCGCGTTTCCCGAGCAAGAATCCGGCCGGGCCGGGTTCGGCTTAGCAGGAGGCGGCGATGCTCACACCTGGGATGGTTGCGCCTGTGCTGACACTCGGGATGTCCGAGGAGTGGATGATCTTCGGGGCGATCGCGATGGTGTGGATCATCGGGTCGGCGTCGGTGAAGATCGCGCGGACGATGGCCCGTGAGCGGACGCGGCGGGAGATCGCGGCGTACATCGCCGAGGGCTCCATGTCGCCCGAGCAGGGCGAGAAGTTGATGAAGTCGGGAGAGCGCGGCGAGGCGTGAGCCGGGGCAGCCCGGGTGACGGTCTGGGCCGCACGGGGCGGCGCGCTGGCGCGCGCCGGGCAGGGGGCGGGACAGGAGGCTGGCTATGTCGCTGATGCTCGCGGATTCGTCGGAGGTGGTGGCGGTGCTGGCGATCAGCGGCGGGCTGGCGGTCGCGATCGTGGCGATCATCGCGGGGACGATGAAGGCGAACCGGCGCGAGCGGGAGCGCGAGCAATCGCGGCGGGAGATCGCGGCGTACGTGGCCGAGGGCTCGATGAGCGCGGCGGACGCGGAGCGGCTGATCGCCGCGGGGCGGAAGCGCAAGGCGACCGACGAAGCATGAGTCCGGGACGCGACCGGGCGACGGCGCGAGGCCGGGCGGCCCACGCGTCGCGGGTGATCAGGCGGATTCCTTGCGGCGGACGCGGAGGTCCACGAGTTTGCGCCGGGCGTGCACGTCGCGCTCGTCGATGACGTACTCGGCGGACTGGTTGTCCATCTCGGGGAGTTCGTACATCAGTTCGAGCATGACCTCTTCCATGACGCCGCGGAGGCCGCGCGCGCCCGTGTCGCGGCGCATGGCCTTGTCGGCGATGGCGCGGAGGGCGCCATCGGTGAAGGTCAGTTTCGCCCCCTCCATCTGGAAGAGGTGCTGGTACTGCTTCACCAGGGCGTTCTTGGGCTCGGTGAGCACGTTGACCATCGCGTCGATGGTGAGCGGCATGAGCGGGGCGACCACCGGCAGACGCCCGATGAACTCGGGGATCATGCCGAACTCGATCAGGTCGTCGGGCTGCACCTGCTGGAGGAGCGCGCCCTTCTCCCGCGTGTCGTCGAGTTCGAAGGACTGATCGGTGAACCCGATGCGGGCCTTCCCGACGCGACGGCGGATGATCTCTTCGAGGCCCACGAACGTCCCGCCGCAGATGAACAGGATGTTCGACGTATCGACCTGGATGTACTGCTGCTCGGGGTGCTTGCGCCCGCCCTGCGGGGGCACGTTGGCGACGGTGCCTTCGAGCATCTTGAGGAGGGCCTGCTGCACGCCCTCGCCGGAGACGTCGCGGGTGATGGAGACGTTGCTGGTGGTGCGGCCGATCTTGTCGATCTCGTCGATGTAGATGATGCCGCGCTGGGCGGACTCAAGGTCGAAGTCGGCGTTCTGGAGGAGTTTAAGGAGGAGGTTCTCGACGTCCTCGCCGACGTAGCCGGCCTCGGTGAGGGTGGTGGCATCGCCAATGGCGAAGGGGACCTTGAGGATGCGAGCGAGGGTCTTGGCCAGCAGCGTCTTGCCCGAGCCCGTGGGCCCGATCATGAGGATGTTGGACTTGTCGAGTTCGATCGGCGCGTCCTCGCGCTCCACCTGCGTCAGCCGCTTGTAGTGGTTGTGGACCGCCACCGACAGGGCGCGCTTCGCGACCTGCTGCCCGATCACGTACTGGTCAAGGAACTCCTTGATCTGCCGCGGCGAGGGGACCTCGGTGAACATCGGCGCGGCGGAACTGACCCGCCGACGCTCCTGCTTGAAGATGTTCTGGCACAGGTCCGTGCAGTTGGCGCAGATGTAGACGTCGTTGGGCCCCTCGACCATCGGCCCGACCTCGCGGCTGGTCTTCCCGCAGAACGAGCAGGTCGTGAGCCTGCGCCCGCGGAAGCCCTTTCCGTCCTCGCTCGCCTGCTGCGGGCCTGGGGGCGTGCCGTCGGTGCCGTCGGGGCGGTTCTTGGCCATGTCGGGTCTCGAAGCCGGCCAGGCCGGCAGGGTCGGTGTCAGGTCGGATTCGAACAAGTGTATCGGTCGTACGGGGGTGGATCTCTACGCCTCCCCGCGCAGAATCAGCCGCGGCGGCGGATTCGTGCTTCACCCGGGGGTGGTTGCCCGAGTCCTTCCTTTCCCCCCTCATCCCCGCCTCTCGCCGGCCTCGTTCCCCTCGCTCCCGCGCCGGCGGCGGCGCGGAGCCCGGCCCCAAGGCGGGCTTTCGCCGCTTGAAACTCCGCCTCCGTCAGTCGGCCATCGTTGCGCATCTGGCGGAGGCTCTCCAGCACACCCGCGGCGGACCCGGTCGCGTCACCGCCCTCCGACAATAACTTCCGGCGGACCAGCAGCACCACCACGCTCAGCACCACCACCGCCGCGATCAGCACCCCGACCACCAGCAGCACGTCCACCCGCGGGAGAGCCATCTGCCCCAGCGCCGGGGCGGCCCGTTGAGTCAGCGTCGGCGCGGGGTCGAGCATGGATGAGCGGCGTGGTGCGGGGGCGGCCGGGAGATTGGCGAGGCACATCGGCCCGCGGACCGGATCAGTTCAGCCCGCGTTGCTCGACGCGATCGCTTCGCGGATGGGCAGCAGCAGGTGCTGGAGCACGCGCTGCTCGAGCAGACGCTCGCCCCGGGCGGCCAGCGAGCGGAGCGTCTGGCCGATCTCGTTGACGTCCTTGACAGGTCCGAACTTGCGGAGCGAGAGGTAGACGCTCAGGGGCTCCGGGGGCAGGTCGTTCTGCTCGCCGCGCCACGCGGGGGAGCCGGGCCCGCCCGGGGTGCGGGTCTTGACCTCGACCATCGCCTGCACGTCCGCCGAGTCCGTGAGGGCGAACCCGAGAACAGGGCGGCAATCCGTGGGGCGGGCGGAGGCCGCGTCGATGATCCGGCCCAGGGGCGTGTCGGCGAAGAGGGCCTCGTGCACGATCGCGTCGTGGTTGCCCGAGGCGAGAAAATCAAACCCGAACATGATCTCCACCTGGTCCACGTCGAGGGGGCTGATGGAGAGGAAGTACGGGGCCGTGTCGAGGACCATCGCGTGGAAGGCGTACGCGTCCTTGAGCGAATCAGGGTTCACGGTGCCGGCACGCACGCTGGTCTTGCGCATCGAGGCCCACCGCTGCTGCCCCTCAACCGGCTCGGACTCGAGCAGGTACTCCCCCGTGAGCCGGCGGAACCGGTCCATCCCGGGGTGCTCCCGGCGGAGCCGATCGAACATCGCCAGCACGGTCTCCCGGCTGGTCGGCAGGTCCATCTTCAGGTCCAGCCGCGAGTTCACGAAGTAGTCCGAGCACAGCGCACCGAGATTCTCTGGCATGTTCTCATCCTAGGTGCCGGGGTCCGCGGCCGTCCCTCGAATCGCCTCCGCAAGGGCCGCCAGCAACGCCTCGGGCTCGACCATGCGTCCCGCGCCGACGGTCCGGCACGCCTGCCATCCGGAGGCCGGGCCCACGAGCCGGAACCCGTCATCGGCCAGCGTTCGCGCGTTGCGCTGCGTGCTCGCCTGGCCCCACATCGCTTCATTCATCGATGGCGCCAGCAGCACGGGCGTCCGGGCGCGGTCGATGGCGCTGACGATCAGGCAGACCACGTCGCTCGTCAGGCCCGTCGCGAGGCGGGCCATGCAGTCCATCGTGCACGGCGCGATCAGGGCCGCGTCGACCTCGCGCGCGAGGCTCACGTGCTGCGGGTCGTGGCTCTCCACGTGCTCCCACGCCGAGGTGTAGACGGGGCGGCCAGACAGGGCCTGAAAGGTCAGGGGCGTCACGAAGCGCGCCGCCGACTCGGTCATCGCGACGGTCACCCCAGCGCCGGCCTGCGCCAGGCGGGAGACGACCCAGCACGTCTTGTACGCCGCGATGCCCCCGGTCACGCCGACCAGCACGCGCCGGCCCCTCAGCGCGGCGGCGACATCGCCCGTGGAGCCCTGGGGCCGGGGGTTGGACACGCTCATGCTCGGTGCTCCGCGTCCGCCCGTGCCCAGCGCCGTGTGCCGCGGGGCTGGGGAAGGCCGTCCCCGCTCAGGCCCGCTCGGCCGGGGGGAGCGTCGCCCGCAGGTCGGGGTCGTTCATGTCAAACTCGGGGGAGATCTTGTCCTGCAGGATCTCCTCCACCGCGATCTCCAGATCCGAGCGCCCGTTGCGGTCCACCATGGGGCGGGCGCCCTCCATCAACTGCAGCAGCCGCCGCTGGATCAGCGCGCACAACTTGAACCGCCCGCCCACCTTGTTGATGATCCCGTCGCTCTTGAGGGCTTCGATCATGATCGCTCCGAGGGTTCAGGGGCGTCGCCGTTCCGACGGCTTGGGGGATCCGGCACCCCGCGACCCGCGTACACCTGCTCGGCGAGCGGGGGCGGGCGGGCAGGCAAGGGTCCAAACACGGTTTTCCACGTGCCAATCGGTTTGGCGCAGCCCGGGAAGCCTGTATACTAGGCTGTCGATGGGGGTCGGGCCAGAATCCAACGTCCGGCGATGGCCGAGCACACCGCTCGGACCGGTTCCGGACCATCCACGCCTCGCCCCTTGCCTCGCCCCGCGGCAGTCCGCCGATTCGGGAGTGGGGTGCGGGGGTCTTCGCGGGGCCTCGGGAAGTCAGCGCATGCTCGTCAAGACGTGGTCGTTCGGGGACAAGGTTGTCCACGCGGGTCGCCCCGAGTGGGGCGTGGGGGTCATCGCCTCCGCCGTCGCCGAGGTGCAGGAGGGCAAGCCCTGCCAGCGGCTCAGCATCCGCTTCGACCGCGCGGGGCTCAAGACCATCAGCACCGCCCACGCCGACCTCCGCCCGGCCTCTGAGATGCCCCTCATCAGCGCCGAGCCCCCCAAGAGCGACGACCCCTTCGCCGCGAGTTCCTCGGGCCCGCAGGCCAAGGAACTGATGCTCAAACTGCCCGACGCCGCCTGCGACCCCTTCTCCACCCCTCGCGCCCGGATGGTCGCCACGCTGGCGCTCTACCGCTACTCCGCCGAGGGCGGGCCGCTCCTGGACTGGGCCTGCGCCCAGTCGGGCCTGAAGGACCCGATGACGCGGTTCACCCGGCCTGAACTCGAGGAACTCTTCCGCCGCTTCGCCCAGATCCGCGACGAGCACCTCCGGAAACTCGCCTTCGAGTTCAAGAAGACCGAGCCCGGGCTTCTGGCCGAGATGCTCCGCACCGCCCCCCGCGGCGCGCAACAGGTGTTGCGGCGGCTCGACCTCGGGCGCTGACCCCACGCCACACCCCGCACAGACGGCCCGCGCCGGTCGCCCCGCTTCCCGGTCTATGCCGCGCTGAACCCCCGCGGCAGACTCGCACACCCGTTCTTCTCGGACCTCCGACTCTGGCACGCCGGGCACCCCCGCCGGGCCCGCCGGTTGTTCCTCTTCCCTCGGCGTCGCCATCGTCCGGCGACCGCATCGGAGATCGCACAACACCAGACCAGGAGCGTGCCCCGTGAACGAGCAAGACTTCCAGCAGAAACTCGGCGACCTCATCGTTCAGATCAACGGGCTCGCCCCCGACAAGCGCGAACAACTCACCCGCCTCGCCGAGGAAACCCGCGATCGCCACGACCGGATGAAGCAGACCGTCGCCGACCTGCAGGAGTCGCTCGACTACCTCCGGCTGAGCATCAAGTACGTCCTCTTCGACCTCGAAGCCACGCGGCGCGAGAACGCCTACCTCCGCAAACTGCTCGACAAGCAGGCCTCCAGCGGGCCCGATGAGCCCCCCTCCGAGTAACCCGTCCCCCCCACCCACCCTCACCCCCCACTCAGCACTCGGCACTCGGCACAGGTCCGGAACACCTCCCTCGACACAACGCGACACGACGCACTCCACTGGCCGGCTCAGCGAGCCAGTCCGGGAAACCGGAGAACCTTCACGAGGGAGAGAGAGGAGCGGAGGAGAGAGTCCATCCGCCCCGTAACGACAAGGGAGAGGATCGCGGCGGGCTTAGGACGAAGCCGCTGCCGCCGCCTCTCCCTTGTTCGTTTTTGCGCCCGCACCGTCACCCGCGTTGGGCTCGCCCGCCAGCCCGTCGCGCACCAGCGCGATGATCCGCTCCGCCGCTGACTCGTACGTCAACTCCCGTTCGACCCGTCCGCGGATCCCGCCCACCAGGTCCGCACGCCAGCGGTCGTCCCCCACGGCACGCTCCAGTCGGGCCTCCAGCGTCGCCTCGCTCCAGAACGTGCTCTCGGCCAGATCCCCCAGGAGCCACGCAACGCCCGCGGGCTGCGGGACGCCGCCGTTCCAGTCCCAGGGCTCGCGCCGCCGGGCGTCGGTCATGGGGATCAGCCCGGGGGGCATGGCGAACTCCGCGACGTGGATTCGAGCCGCGCCGACCCCTGACAGCCCCAGCCGCTGGAGCAACGCCACCAGGGCCATCCCGCTCCAGTGGTCCGCGGCGGAGGCATAAGGCACGGGCGCGCCAGCGGGGCGCTCGGTCGGCGCGCCAACCTCTGCCAGACACGACGCCGCATACCCGGCAAGTTGGCACACCGCGTCGGGCGTGAGCCGGCACAGGGGCAGCCCGCCGGAGAGGGCGCACTCCATCACGCGCTGGTGCAGGTTCGTGTGGGGCGAGACGTGCAGTTGCGCCCGCGCCCCGGCGTAGGCGGCCCGGAGCGCCTCGCCGTGGGGCAGTTCGCCGCGATCGTGGACCGCGAGCGTGGGGTGCTTCGCCCACCCTCGCCCGTAGAGGTGGAAGCGCCACCCGCGCCGGCGCGCGATCGCCGCCGCCCACTCGAGCGTCTGGTGCCGGAGCATCCGGTCCAGCAGGGGCCAGGCGATCGACATGGAGACGCCGGTGACTCGGGCATCGTCGGCCGTCAGGCCCGCGCGGCGGAGGGCCTCCCGCGTCGCCACCAGCACACGCGACGCGAGCGTCTCGCCCATCAGGTCGTCGGCAAGGGTCGCCATCGACGCCGCGAGATGCTCCACAACCGCCGCGGCCCCGGGTTGGCTTGCCTCGGCGAGCATCCGCGCAACGAACTGGTCGGGCGTCTCGCTGTGGTGCGTGACGCACGCCACCTCGCACTCGAAGCGCGGGTCCGCCTCCCCCCCACCACCACTCCCGGGCCCTTGGCCGCTCGCGGGGGCCGCGAACTTCCGCCCGCTCGCCAGCACCGGGAGCGCCAGCGTCCGCGCCCCCACGCCCGGGTACTCGAACTCCGTGAAAAACGTGTGGTGCAGGTGCCCCACCAGAAAGTCCAGCGGCCCCTGCGACCGCCCGACCTTCGCGTCAAACAGGTGCGGCATCGCATCCTGCACCCAGCACACAAACGGGACGTTCGCCGGGATCGCTCCGCCCGCCAGCACTCGTGGATAGTTGATCAGCAGCACCAGGTCCGGCTCGAACTCGCGCACGGCCCGCGCGTAGCCGGCGGTGCTCAGGCAACTGCTCGAATCGGGCTCCGCCAGCACGCGGACCGCGCACCCCGCGCCCTCCAGCGCCGCCGCGATGTCGGCGCTGCTGTGCCGAATGAACGTCGAGTACCGCGTCGTCGGGATCAGCACCCGCGGCCTGAAACCCGCCGTCGCGTACCGCGCCGCCCACCACGCGCGATCCCGCCCGGCGTACAGCACCGCGGTCGCCGCCACGTCATCTCGCACGCGCGCCGCCTGGTCGGCGCTCAGCCGCGCGAGCAGGCCCCGCAAGACCCCTTCGCGGGCGCGAGCGGCCGAGGTCTCCACGCAGCGCTCGCCCAGGTCCGTATCGAGCCGCGCGCGCACCGCGGCCTCCAGCCGCGCCTCCGCTCCCTCACCCGCGAACACCTCGAGCCCCGCGTGCTCCAGCACCCCGGGATCGATCAGCGCCAGCGCATCGAGGCAAGCCCGCGAGTCCGCCTCACACACGACCACCCGAGGCACATACCCATCCGCCTGCGCCGGACGCGCCGCCAGCAGCGCCTCCACCACCCACGGCGGATCGAATCCGTCCACGTACATCGGGGGCACCTTCACCAGCGCTCTGGCAGCCGACGCCGACCCACCCCCGCCCGCCGCGACCGACACGGCCGCCTGCGCCGCGCGCCGCTCGTCGGCAAATCGCACCCACGCCCCGCGCCCGGTGGCATGCACCTCGCCAAGTGCCCTGCGGACAACGTTCCCATCGCGCGTGCAAAACCACGCTTCGCCCGCGGCGCCTGCCTTCCACGCCTCAAAAGCCGCCCGCAACTCGCCCACCTCGCACCCTCGCGCCGACAGGCTCTCAACACCCGCCGTCGCCCGCGCGACGCGCTCCTCACACCTCACCTCATCCGGCCCAAGCGCCGCGATGGCGCGCGTCAACTCGCCCAATCTCGGCATCTCCGCCGGCAGGCGTGCCGCAACCTCGCTCGCCGGGGTCTTCAGGCCCAGACGCAGATACGCCGACGCCAGGTACAGCGCCACCTCTGCGTCGCTTGGGTTGGCGTCGATCCACCGCTCGGCGACGGGCACGAAGTCCCACGGGCTGCCCCGCTTCGCCAGAACCAGCACGTCGGCACGCGCGCCGGGGCCCCCCACCGCCCCGGCCGGGGGAGATGGCGAGACGCTGGCCGCAGGCCCGGTTGGCGCAAGGATCGCGCGATTCATGCCACCCCTTCTATCGGACGCCCGCCCCGGATGCCGACAGAACCCGTACGGATCTTCCCAGATCCCCCGGCCGCCAAACTCGGGCGGAATCCGGGCCGATAGATCAGGTACCCGGGAACCGCTCGGCGTTCTGCCCCGCGAGCCCGGCCCCGATCGCGAAGACTTCGGAGGACTCATGCGTCTTGCTCAGGAACGTCGCCGGGCCGCCAGGATCGACGTCGCTCGGGCCTGCCGCGTGCGCCGACAGGCTGGCCTGGCCTTTGGGACGGCGCGCACGATCAACATGTCCACCGGGGGCGCGCTTCTGGAAGTCGATTCGACCCGACCCATCGCTCCGGGAGAGCGCCTCGCCGTTGCGGTTGCATGGGATAGCGGCCCCCTCGTCGGCTCATCCTCCTTCGTCCCGGCGCGGGTCATCCGCGCCAGCGACGCGGCAAGCGATCAGGGCACAGGCCGGCGGCAGCAGGTCGCCATCCAGTTCGAAGCCGCCGAGGCCGCCCTCGCGGCGTGACCCGCGGAGCCGCCCGCGCAGCCGGCGCGTGCAACCGGGGCGCGTCGGCGTCCGGATCATTCCACAATGTTGAGTCGCCCCCGGGCCGAGCGCAGAGGGACCGCGCCGGGTACCCTCGTTCGGGGCATCCAGCGTGGGGCGATGATGCGCGATGACGCGGAGCAACCGAGGCCGGGCGGATCGGACGGCATGGACTCGCCGCCGCCCGTCGGCGCGCTCCTTGACCGCCTTCGCGCCGGCGATCGGGAGGCCGCGGCGCTCTTCGTGCAGCACTATGGGCCGATGGTCCGCCGGCGCGTCCGCGGAAAACTCGGTGCCGCGATGCGCCGCCTCTTCGACTCGCAGGACATCCTCTCGACCGTGAGCCGTCGGCTGGACCGCTACGTCTCCTCGGGTCGAGTCCGCGCCGTCACCGAAGCCGAACTCTGGTCGCTCGTCCACCGCATGGTCGATGCGGCGCTGGTGGACAAGGTGCGCATCGTCAAGCGCCTCGGGAGGGCCGAGGCCGACGACTCGGACTTCGCCAGGCTCTTCCTGGGACGCCTTCAGCAGGCCGAGACCAGCGCCAACGACGGCGTCGAACTCGAACTCGACCGCGCCTTCGCCAGCCTCCCCGACCCTATCGACCGACAGATCCTCTCCCTCTGGCTCCGCGGGCACAAGCACCCGGCCATCGCGTCGGTCGTCGGGCTCTCCCACGACGCCGCACGCCAGCGCTGGCACACCATCCGCCAGCGCTTGCGCGCGACGCTCGCCCCACCCGCCTCCTCGCACACGCCCGCTCGCGCCGCTGAGCCCCCCCACCGGCCGCGGCCCGCGCCATGACCCCCCAGCCCGGCCAGCCCGTCTCACCCCCAGCCTCACCCCCCGCGTCACGCCGCGCGCCAGCCACCGCTCAGGCGGGGCCCGCCAAGACCGACGCGCAGCCGCCGACAGGCCCGGGGCTGCTCGATGCCGTCCGCGCCACGTACCGCGCCGCGGGCGATGCCGACTTCACCCTCATCGCCTCACGCCACTCGTGGACCGGGCCCGAGGATCTTGCCGACCTCATCGACGCCGACGGACGGGCCCGCCTAGAGCGTGGCTTCGAGGTGACGATCGGACGCTACCTGCGCGGCGAGCCGCGCATCGCCGATTGGCCCGTGCCCCTCGACGCCGCGATCGACTTCGCGCTCCGCTGGCTGGTCTCCAAGGGTCTCCCCGAGGCCGACGCCATCGCGCGGCTCAAGTCCCACCACCCGCGCTTCGCCCAGGCGATCGACGCGGCCCGGGAGGTCGGTCACGCCCTGGAACTGACGCGCATGCCGAGCGGCCTCGCCGGGCCCGCCGCCGCTGCGCCCCCGCTGACACTCCCCTGCGACGTCGGGCCGCTCTCCCTCATGGGCAAGGCGCGGTACAAACTCGTCCGCAAACTCGGGGCGGGCGCGCAGGGAACCGCGTACCTCGCCGAGGACCGCCAACTCTCCGCCCATGGGCAGCCCGCGTGGGTCTGCCTCAAGATGCTCGCCCCCCCACCCTCACCACCACCACCCCCACCATCACCATCGCCGTCGCCGTCGCCGTCGCCAGCGGCCGGCACCACGGGTACCGACGCATCATCGCGCAGCGAGGCCGGCGAGGCGACCAAGGCGCGCCGGATCAGCCATCCGTCGGTGGTGCGCGTCCTCGACCGCGGGGTCTTCCACGGGCGCGAGTACATCGTGTACGAACTCGTCGCCGGTCGAGGGCTCAGCGACTGGCTTGCCGCGCGGGGCCGCCGCATCACCCCGCGCGAGGCCGCCCGGCTGATCATCGACGTGGCCCGCGGCGTGCAGGCCGCCCATGCCGCGGGTGTCGTCCATCGAGACCTCAAGCCCGACAACATCCTCATCACGCGCGCGGGCGAACCCAAGATCACCGACTTCGGCGCCGCCGCGCTGGTGGACCGCACCGCGCTGGGAACAGTCGCCGACGGGAGCGGGCCCATCGGCAACCTGGCCTTCATGGCTCCCGAGCAGTTCTGGATGAGCAAGCACGCCGTCGCCCCCACCGCCGACATTTACGCGCTGGGCGGGTTGCTCTGGTGGCTCATCACCGACGACCTTCCCAACGGGAGCACCGAGGACGAAGTCCGCCGCCGACACGCGGGCCTGGCCGGCAACGCCCCGAGCACGCCGCCGCCACCCGCTCCCGCGGCACCGCGGCGCGCGGGCCTCGACCGCGACCTGCTGGCGATCTGCCGCCGCGCCATGGCCCCCAGCGTCCACGAGCGCTATGCCTCCGCCGACTCGCTCGCCGCGGACCTCGAAGCCTGGCTCGACCACCGCCCGATCCTCTGGACCAGGCCGCCGTGGAGCCGGGTGGCGCTGCTGGCCGTGCGCCGCCAGCCCATCCTCGCCGCCCTCATCGCGGCCCTGGCGATCCTGGGCGGCGTGACTGGGTACCTGATCCACCTGCTGGTGACCCTGGCGCGGGGCTGAGGGCTCGACGCGCCTCGAACCGGCGAACGGGGCCGTCACGCGATGCGCATGACGATCTTGATCCCCTCGCCGCTCTGCATCAGGCGGAAGCCCTTGGCAAACTCCGCCATGGGAACCTCGTGGGTGATGATCTCGTCGAGTTCCAGCCGACCCGACAGCAGCAGGCTTTCCATCTGGTACCAGGTCTCGAACATCTTGCGCCCGTTGATGCCCAGCACCGTCGCAGCCTTGAAGACGATGTGGTTCGTCAGGTCGAAGGTGAAGGGCATCGAGGGGATGCCCAGGAGGGCGGCGGTCCCGCCCATGCGCAGAGCCGCAAATCCGTCGTTGATGGCCGCGGGGTGCCCGGACATTTCGAGGAGCACGTCCGGCCCGTCGCCGCGCGTCGCCTTGCGGAGGTCCTTGATCCAGTCGGGCGTGGAGGACGTGGGCGTGACGGCCCGACCGCTCGGCTCCCGCGGGGGCGGCGGCACGTAGGTGTTGTACGCCTCGGTGGCGCCGAGTTTCTTCGCCAGCGCCAGCCGCGCGGGGTTCACGTCGGTCACGAAGATCCGGCTCGCGCCCGCGGCCTTCGCCACGGTGACGGCCATCAGCCCGATGATCCCCACGCCCGTGATGAGCACCGTCTTGGCGCTCACGTTGGCCGACATCACCGTGTGCACCGCGTTGCCCAGCGGATCCAGCACCGCGGCCACCTTGTCAGGGATGCGCTCGTGCACGGGCCACACGTTCTCCTCCGGCACGCAGACGTACTCGGCGAAGCACCCGTCGCGATCGACGCCCAGGATCTTCATCCCGTCGGCGATGTGCGCGTTGCCCGTCCGCGCGTTGTACCCCACCCCTGGCGAGATGTGCCCCTCCGCCGAGACGCGCAGCCCGGGCTGGTAGCGCGTGACGGCCGAGCCGACCTTCACGATAGTGCCCACGAACTCATGCCCGGTGACGATGCCCACGGGGATGCGCGAGGCGGCCCACGCATCCCACTCCCAGATGTGCCGGTCGGTCCCGCAGATGCCGGCGTGCGTGACACGGATGAGCACGTCGCGCGGGCCGGGCTCGGGCACGGGCCGATCGACAAGTTGCAGTTCCGGGCCCGCGTGGTGCTTGATGAGTGATCGCATGGTGGTGGGAAGCGTCGAGCGCGCGGCGGCCGAAGCCCCCGCGGCGCTGGTCGAGGATGTCGGTGCGGCGGTCATAACCGATCGTATCCGGGTAAGGCCCAACCCCCCTCCATGCCCGCTCCAAAGCACGACCGTGGGGGAGGGTTGGGTCCATTTCGAAACGCGACCGGAGAGAGCGTTCGCCGTTTGCGCTGCCGCGCGCGCCCCGGCTTGCGCCGGGGCCTCTGTTGTCCGCGTCGCTTGGGGCCTCGTTCTGGGGGTCGGCGTGTCCGTGTAACTCCTCGATTGCGCGCGCACCTCGCTGCCGGGCATTAGAGGGCCCGCTGAGCGGCCCTCGCGCAGACCCTCCGACCCCCCCACCCGACCCGTCAGAATCGATCCTGGGGCATCGTAGGGGAATTGGCCTTTTCTCACATGGGAAAAGCGAGTTTCCGCCCGCCTGCGCGCAATATGGTGTACACGCCCCCTATCCAGCGTCGCGGCGGGGGTGCCGGGCGCGCCCGCGCGCAATCCGCGCGACGGCGGCGCGTTTCGCGGAACCGCGCGCCTGTCCGCGGCGGATGCGGCGGCGAGCGGCCGGGCGGCGCTCCTGCGCGCTCACCGCGGAATGCCGTCGGCGGCTCTGACAGGCGCGATCTGCGCCGGCACGCCCAGCGCCCCCCTCCGCCTCGCTGCGCTCGGCACCTCCCCCGGTCTGGACCGGGGGAGGGTGTTGGAAGTCACGCTCCCTCTCGGTCGCGTTTCGTGAGGCGGTTTCGCTACGGGTCTGAGCCTGAGGGTCCGGGTGTGCCTCGGCCGCGCGGTCAGTTCCTCCGCGCCAGAACCTGAACGACCGACGCGTCGCCGGTGTGGTACTGGCCCTCGGAGACGTTGCGCGTGAGCGCGGCACCGTGCAAAATCTCGAACGGCGTGAGTTCGCTCAGCAGCGTGTCGAGCGAGGCCAGCAGGGCGGGGTCCTTTGGGCCGCCAGTGTGGCGAAGGAGTTGGTCGGGGGCGTACGCCTCGATGAGGATGAGCCCGCCGGGCCTGAGCCAGTCGTGGGCGCGGGCGTGGACGGCTGCGCGGAGTGCCGCCGGGAGGTGGCAGAAGACGGAGGTGACGAGGTCGAGGGAGCCGGGCTCGGCGGTGAACTCGGCCAGGTCGGCGGCGTGCGTGCCGAGGCGGAGGCCCCGCTCCCGGGCGAGGCGCTGGGCCTTGGCAAGGCCCACGTCACTCTGATCGACGGCGAGCACGTCGAGCCCGAGCGAGGCGAGAAAAAGGGCGTTGCGGCCCTCGCCGGCGCCGATATCGAGGGCCCGGCCGGCCTTGGGAAGGCGGGAGCGCATGGAGACGAGGAACTCGTTGGGCAACTCGCCGTAGACGAGGCCGTCGGCGGCGTAGCGGTCGTTCCAGAAGGTGGAGGACATGGGGAAGGGTAGAGCGGGGCGGGCGAGGCGAGGCGCGGCTCACTTCATGACGGGGACATGGTAACATCAAGGAATGGAACTGGCCATCAAGGAACTGAGTTACACGCTCGCGGTGGGGTTCTTCTTTTTCGGCGTCATCGAACTCACGTTCTACTTGCTGTTCGGCAGGCCGATCTGCCAGCCGAGTGTGGCGAACCAGTTTTCCCGCGTGGGATTGATCGGCTCGGTGGTGGCCCTGGTGTACATCGTGGGCCTCAGCATGGACGTCTTCTCGAAGAAGTGGGTCGGCAGAACGAATAACCCCCCGGCGATGACGATTCCTACACCGGGCACCCTGCTGGCGCCGGAGAAGGATCTGCGAGCCGCTCCGCTGTTCACGATCACGAGGCTCGCGGCGGAGCCGACCACCTTTGGGAAGGAACTGATTCGCGACCGCCGGTTCTCGGCGAACGGGGGCTTGGCGGGCGCGAAGATTGAGATGGCTATGGGGATGGGTGCCGCGTCAGGTGTGGCAGCCACTGGCGTGGTTTCGCCCGCGGACGCGAAGGAAGCAGCAAGCGCGCTATTTTATGCCGCGAAGAACCACGTGTACCGGTACCCGACGCACTTCGCGGAGCTGAAGGATGTGGAGAACAAGATTGAGTTCGTGCGTTCGGTGACGCTGTGTGCGTACGTGCTGGCGTGCACGACGTTTGCCCTCTATCTCGTTCGGATCGGGGTGGAGTGGACCATCCGGTCCTCGTTGCGGCATCATCGAACCCCGCCCCGCTGGCTGGTCGGGATGCCCAAGGCGACCGGTGCGCAGTGGGTCCTCGGCGCGGCCGTCCCGTGCCTGATGGCGCTCGCGATCTGGGGTGGTTCGATCGCGTTTGACTCGCTGGTCTTTGCGCATGCCAGCCGTGTGTACGGGTACTACCAGTCCACACAGCAACTTCCCTCTCCCGCTCCGTCTGGCCGCGGGGGCTCGTAGCGCATCGTGGCCCAATGAAAAGGCCCAGAGGCGGAGAGCCCCTGGGCCTTGATGGTGCGGTCAGTGTTGGTGGCTCAATAGTCCATGTCGTCCATGCCGCCGCCGGCGGCCCCCCCGGCCTTGGACTTCTTCTCCTTGATCTCCACGACGGCGGCGTCGGTGGTGAGAAGGAGGGCGGCGATCGAGGCGGCGTTCTGGAGGGCGACGCGCTCGACCTTGGTGGGGACGATGACGCCCATCTTCATGAGGTCGCCGTACTCGTGGGTGAGGGCGTTGTAGCCGAAGTTGGTGGCGGGGTCCTCCTCGACCTTGGAGGCGACGATGGACCCGTCGAGGCCGCAGTTGGCGGCGATCTGCTTGACGGGTGCGACGACGGCGCGGTGGACGATGTCCATGCCGATGCGTTCGTCGCCGCGGGCGTTCTTCTTGAGTTTGTCGATGGCTCGGCGGGCCTTGACGACCGCGACGCCACCGCCCGGGAGGATGCCCTCTTCGACGGCGGCGCGGCAGGCGTGCAGGGCGTCCTCCACGCGGGCCTTCTTCTCCTTCATCTCGACCTCGGTGGCGGCGCCGACGTTGATCTGGGCGACGCCCCCGGCGAGTTTGGCGAGGCGCTCCTCGAGTTTCTCGCGGTCGTAGTCGGACGAGGTGTTCTCGATCTGGTGGCGGATCTGCTCGATGCGGCCCTTGATCTCGGCGGGCTTGCCGGCACCCTCGACGATGGTGCAGTTGTCCTTGTCGATGGTGACCTTGGCGGCGCGGCCGAGGTCGGCCAGGTCGATCTTCTCGATGTCGATGCCCAGTTCCTCCATGATGGCCTTGCCCCCGGTGAGGGTGGCGATGTCGCCGAGCATCTCCTTTCGGCGGTCGCCGAAGCCCGGGGCCTTGACGGCGGCGACCTTCAGGGTGCCGCGGAGTTTGTTGACCACGAGGGTGGCGAGGGCCTCGCCCTCGACGTCCTCGGCGATGATGAGGAGGGGCGCGCCGACCTCGACGATCTTGTTGAGGAGGGGGAGGAAGTCCTTGGCGCTGGAGATCTTCTTCTCGAAGATGAGGATGTAGGGCTTCTCCAGCGTGCACTCCATGGTGGCGGGGTTGGTGACGAAGTGGGGGCTGAGGTAGCCCTTGTCGAACTGCATGCCTTCGAGGAGTTCGACCTCGGTGGTGAGGGACTTACCCTCTTCGACGGTGATGACGCCGTCCTTGCCGACCTTGTCCATGGCCTGGGCGATGATCTTGCCGATCTCTTCGTCCTGGTTGGCGGAGCAGGTGCCGACCTGGGCGATCTCCTTGGAGGACTCGACCTTCTTGGACATCTTGGCGAGTTCATCGACGAGTGCGGCGACGGCCATGTCGATGCCGCGCTTCACCTCGTTGGGGTTGGCGCCGGCGGTGATGTTCTTGAGGCCCTCCTGGAAGATGGACTCGGCGTAGATGGTGGCGGTGGTGGTCCCGTCGCCGGCGTCCTTGGAGGTCTTGGAGGCGACCTCCTTGACGAGTTGGGCGCCCATGTTCTCGTAGGCGTCCTCGACCTCGATCTCCTTGGCGACGGTGACGCCGTCCTTGGTGACGGTGGGCGCGCCGAAGGACTTCTGGAGGACAACGACCCGGCCCGAGGGGCCGAGGGTGACCTTGACGGCGCGGGCGAGTTTCTTCACGCCCTGGAGGATGCGTTCACGAGCGTCGGTATCGAAAGCGATCTGCTTGGCGGCCATGGAAAGTTCCTTTCTGAGTCGCGAGTCGCGAGGTGCGAGACGCGAGCGTCAATCCTTTGAGATGAGCGCGGCCTTGGTCTCCAGGCGACGAGCCACGGAGAGGCGGAGGCCGCCGATGATGCGACCGACCTCGGTCGCGGCGTTCATGAGCGACTCGAACCGCTCGTCGGTCAGATACCCGACATCGAGCGCGACGTACAACTGGGCCCGGACCTCCGCGCACGAAGCGCGGGCGACGGCCAGCGCCTGGTGGAACTCGCGGGGGTGCGCCCGCTCGAACCCCTCGGCAATGTTGGACAGGATGGACACGGCGGCGCGCTGGATCTGGTTCGCGAACGCGAAGTCCCGGGCGAATCGAGGCTCGCGCGTGGCCAAGTAAACCTCCTTGACCAGAACTCGGGCCTTCTGCCAGGCAACCAGGTCCTCGAACCGCTCGGCGCGAGCCCTCGGCGCGGGATTGCCGAGATCCGAACGGGTTCGACTCACTGTGGGCATGGGGACTCTCGCGACTCGCGACTCGACCCTCGCGACTTCAGTCGATGACGGCGAGCACCTCGTCCTCGCTCATGACGAGGAACTCGGTGCCGTCGATCTTGATCTCGGTGCCGGCGTAGGAGGAGAAGAGGACCTTGTCGCCCTTCTTGACGGTGAGGGGGATGAGTTCGCCGGTCTCGGTGTTGAGCGAGCCGGTGCCGACGGCCTGGATGGTGCCGGTCTTGGGCGTGTCCTTGGCCTTCTCGGGGAGGTAGAGGCCGGACTCGGTCTTGCTGGCGGCCTCGTCTCGCTTGACGAGGATCTTGTCGTGGAGCGGGCGGAAGCCGCCGATCGCGTTGCTTGTGGACTTGGCCATCTGTCGGATCTCCATGAAGGGAACTCGAACACCGAAAGACACCGGCTCGCCACGAGGCGGGCGGGTGGGACAGGCGAAGGATCAGACCGGCGGGCCGGCGGGGCCCTGGGGCCAGGAACCGCCGTAGAACTTGGTGAGGCAGCGGCGCATGACTTCGAGCATGAATTCGAGGTCGGCGGCGGAGCGATCGACGACGGCGAAGGCGCCGCAGCGGAGGGCCTCGGACATGCAGCGTGCGCGGTCGCGGTGCCCATGGGCGGCCTGGACAACGACAGTCGGCGGCGGCGATGGCAGCCGGGCCAGGAGGGCGAGGATGCGCGTGCCCGCTTCCTCGAAAGCGCCGCGGGCGGGGTCTTCGAGAGGGAGCGAGAGGTCGACCACAGCGAGGTGGACGGGAGTCTCGCGGAGCATGCGTTCGGCCTGCCGGGCCGTGCGTGCGCGGAGGGAGTGAACGCCGATGGGCTGAAGGAGTGCGGGGAGGCGGTCGGCCCAGGTCTCGCCGCGCCAGTCGGGAGCGGTGAGGAGGAGGTTGAGCCGGCCACCGGGGAGCCCGGGGGCTGGATTGGGTGAGGCCGCATGGAGGCCGGCGGGGGCATCGTCGTCGCCGGGTCGAGGGCCGCGCCCGGGGGTTAGGCGACCGGGATTCGGGCGGCCGCCGCCCCCCCCACCGCCGCCGCCGAGGGGCGAGAAGGGGAAGGATGGCGAGGGGTCAAGATGGGCCCGCGCGAAGAACATGCCGGGGGTCGATAGGCAAGAGCGGTGCCTCGGGAGGAGGGGCGGCGGGGCGCTGAAGGCGGTCCTTGGAAGCCCGGCCGAGGGGCGAATCCCGCGTGGGAGCGTGCAAAGCGGGGACCGGGGAGAGCGCGTGCACGCCGGACTCTGCCAGCGGTCTGCGGGGCGTGGAGGACGGTTGCCAAATCGGCAGGCGAACCCGGGCGCGGAGCCTCGCATGGAAACCCGAACACGACCCTTCCATGCTGGGAGACTGCGGCTAGACTGCGGCATGGACGCGATGCACTGGGTGTTGTTGGCAATCACGGCCCTGAGCGTGGCTGGGGCGGTATGGCTGCTGGTGCAGCGCGGGGGGCTGGCCGGCCGCGCGGCGACGGCCGAGGCGGAGGCGAGTGCGGCGCGGGAGCGCGCGGAACGGGCCGAGGCGTCGCTGGCGGCGGCGGCGGAGTCGCTCAAGGACGCGGGGCGGCGTGCCGAGTCGGCGCTGCAAGAGGTCGCCCGGCTCAACGAGCGCGTGCTGGCCCTCGACGCGGAACGGACCAAGGACGCGGCGGAAGCCCGGCGGCGACAGGAGGCGGCGCTGGAAGCCGAGCGGGCTCTGCACCAGCAAGCCGTGCGGGCCGCGACCGACGTGGCCGACGAGAAGTTGAAGGCGGCGGAGACGGCTCGGAAGGCGATCGAGGAGAAGTTGGCAGCATTCGACGGAAAGATGAAGGAGACGTTCACGGCCCTGGCCTCCGGGGCGCTCAAGGCGAGCAGCGAGGACTTCCTGAAACTCGCGACGGAGCGGCTGGGGAAGGTGAAGTCCGAGGCGACGGCGGAGATCGAGGCTGGGCGGAAGTCGATCGCGGAGTTGCTGTCACCCGTGCGGGAGACGCTGGCGGAGACGGACAAGAAACTCGGCGCGATCGAGAAGGAGCGCGGGAGTGCGTACGCCACGCTCTTGGAGCAGGTGCGGGCGATGCAGCAGGACAACGCGTTGCTGCGCGGGGAGACGGGGAAACTGGTCAAGGCGCTTCGGGAGCCGCAGGTGCGGGGGCGGTACGGCGAGGTGCAGTTGAAGCGGGTGGCGGAGTTGGCGGGGATGCGGGCGTACTGCGACTTCCGCGAGCAGGAGCACACGGTGAGCGAAGACGGGCGGGCCAAGCGGCCCGACGTGGTGGTGAGCCTGCCCAACGGGCGGGAGTTGATCGTGGACGCGAAGGCGAACCTGAAGCCGTACATCGACGCGATGGAGGCGGAGACGCCCGAGGCGGCGGAGGCGTGCCTTGGGCGGTTCGCCGACGGGGTGGCGGAGCAGGCGGAGAAACTCGCGCGGAAGGGGTACTACAGCGAGTACGCGGGGTCGCCGGACTTCGTGGTGATGTTCCTGCCCGGCGATGGATTTCTGGACGCGGCGCTGGCGCGGCGGCCGGACCTGTTGGAGTTTGCGGCGCAGCGGAACGTGATCCTGGCGAGCCCGGCGTCGCTCATCGCGATGCTGCGCGCGGTGGCGGTGGGGTTCGCGGAACAGAAGTTGAGCGAGGAGGCACGGGCGATGGGGGCGCTGGCGCGCGATCTGCACGAGAGCATCTGCACCGCGCTGGGGCACGCCGAGAGCCTGGGCAAGGCCCTGGCGACGGCTCAGAAGCACTGGAACGGGTTCGTGGGCTCGGTGGAGGGGCGGGTGCTTCCGCGGTTCCGCAAGATCGAGGAAGCGGGCGTGCGATCGGACAAGGACGCGCCGGAACTGGACGTGGTCACCGCGCCGATGCGGATGCTGGAGGCGGGGGGGACGCCCACCAAGCCCGATTGACGACGCGTGCCTCGCTCAGCGCCTGCGGCGCAGGCCCGCGAGGGCGAGCAAGCCGATGAGGGCTGCCGCGCCGGGGGCGGGGACGATGGAGACGTTGTCGATGTCGAAGGTGAAGTCCGGGGTCTGGCCGGCAAGGGTGTCGGAAACGATGATGCCGACCTGGACGCGGGCGAGATTGGCGAAGACGCCGGCGAAGGTGGTGCCTTCGTAGATGAAGGGTGCCGAGGGGTTGATGGCGACGGTGTAGGTGGTCCAGACGCCGGGCTGCGCGCCGGGGAACTGGAGGGCGACGATTCCGGGGCCCGCGGCGGGGGCGAAGCGGGCGAAGAAGTCAACGGGCTCAGGGGCGTCGTGACGGACGGAGAACGAGAACTCGGTGACGCCCCCCCCACCGCCGCCGGTGATCCAGTTGCCGACAAAGGCGTTGCCGCTGGAGTTGAAGTTGCTCTGCCCGCGGAAGATGAGCGGTTGCTCGCCCGAGGCGAGGTTGGCGAATGAGAGGGAGCGGCTGGCGTAGCCGGAGCCATCCGGACCGCCGGAGGCGGGGTAGGTGAGCGGGGTGAAGGCGAGAGCGGAACTCCAGTTGGCAGCGGGGGAGGCGAAAGTCTCGGTGAAGGGGACGATGAGCGCCAATGCCGGTGCGGCGAGGCCCGCAGCGAAAGTGACGGCGGCAAGGGACAGCACGCGGCGCGCGGCGAGGCTCATGGTTTGATCTCCTTCTGGACTCCCGGGAACACGACGCGCAAGTATAGCCTCTGCGAATCAATCTCAACTGCTATGGAGCAAGAATAATGGCGCTGAGGCGAGAACGAGCCTGGTCGCAGCGGCAGCGGGTGTCAGTTGGAGCCGAGGGTCCAATCGGCGCGGGTAGCCTGATTGCTCCAGCGGGTCATGTCGCGGAGGTCGTCGAGGCCGAGGGGGTTGAGGTGCCCATCGGCGTGGGCGACGTTGGCCTTGCCCGAGTGTCGGGGGTGGACGTTGCCGTGGGCTTCGGGGTCCGCGGAATCGGAGAACGGCGCGGGGTCCCAGCGGGAGGCTTGGAGGAATGGCGAGTTGACGAGGTGGAAGCCCGGGACGACGCCGGAACCATCGCCTGCACCTCCGCCACCGGGGCCGCCGCCGAGAGAGGCGTCGACGCCGCGGGCGGAGGCGAAGACGAGGAGGCGGTCGGATCGGCGGATCTGGTCAAGGCGGGTGATGTAGAACTGGCCCCAGACGCGGGTGGCGTTGGCGTTGAAGCCGAAGCCAGGGGCGGACTTGCCGCCCACGAAATCGGCGTTGATGCCGAAACTGGGCGAGACGGAGACGACGTAAGGGCGGTCGGCCTGGTTTTGGTAGCGTTCGAGGATGGCGGGGTCGTCGTAGAGGCCGCGGAAGTTGAAGTCGAGCGCTGGGGCGAGGCGCCAGGGGTAGCGGCGCGCGACCTGACCGGTGAGGCGGGTGCCGGTGTCGTCGGTGACGACGGAGCCGGCGGGGCCTGAGACCATGGCGTCCGTGGCGTAACCCGGGAGGACGCTGCCGCGGTTGTCGTTGGCGTAGACGGTGTAGGCGGCCATGAGTTGCGCGCCCGCGGCGGCCTCGCGGGACTGCTTGGCCATGCGGTGACAGTACCCCAAGGCGGGGAAGAGCAGGGAGACGAGGATCGCGATGATGGCGATGACGACCAGGAGTTCGACGAGCGAGAATGCGGGGCGTCGAATCGCGGGGGTCGGCGGGGGTTGGTCGAGGCGTCCGTGCATGGTCACAGAGACTGTATCGGCCTGAAGCGGGCCGGCGAGCATGGCCGGAGTGGCACCCGAACGGGGTGCCGGACCGGGTGGGGCGGCGCGGCTACTCGCCGGCGACGACGGTGCCGGGCTTCTTTTGCATGGCCTCGCGTTCTTCCTGGGCCTGCTGAACCATCTGCCTCTTCACTTCCTTCTGCTCGGGGGTTTCGACGACGGGCTTGGCGGTCTGGTCGTCGCCGCCGATGATGCCGAAGGTGAAGAGGGCGACGATGCCGGCGAGGACGAGGATGCCGCCGGCGACGCCGAGTTTGATCTTGTCCTGGGAGGTGAGTTCCTTGGACTCTTCAGCGCGGATGGCCATGGGGTGTGCTCCGTAGGAGGGGTTCAACTGCCCGCGGTGACGGTGCCGGGCTTGGCCTTGCGTTCTTCGGTCTGCTGCTTGGCTTCCTGCTGCATCTGCTGGCGCTGCTGGACGACCTCGGGTGGAGGCGGGGGCGGGGGCGCCTTGATGGCGCCGGCGCTGAAGAGGCCGAACTCGAAGAAGTACATGCTGAGGACGAAGACGGCGATAACGAGGGCACCGCCGGCGACGCCGAGTTTGATCTTGGCGGTTTTGTCCATCCCGGTATCGTCGTTTTTGATGGCCATGGAGGGCTCCTCAGGGGTCGTCTCTGCAGCCTCTCGGGAAGTCTAGCAAGCCCCGGGCGGGCGGGCCCGTGTGCGGCCCGCGTGGGTCCGGGTTCAGGCCCCGCGGCCGGCGACCCAGACGCCGACGGTTGCGGAGTCACCCAGCCCCCAGGCGAGTTCGGCGGGGGAGCGAGCGTGGAGCAGGACGAGGTCCGCGCGGCGGCCGGGCTCGATGACGCCGCGGTCGTGGAGGCCGAGCAAGCGGGCGGGATTGGTGGTGATGGCGCTGAGGGCCCGATCCGGCGAGAGGCCGCAACGGCGGACGGCGAGGGCGGCGACGAGCGCGAGGGACCAGCAGGGGGCCGATCCGGGGTTGAGGTTCGTGGCGAGGCAGATCCGATCGGGCGCTCGGGCGGCGAGCGGGGCGAGGTTCGCGGAAGGGCCGGCGAGGTGCAGCGCACAGGCGGGCAGCGCCACGGCAAAGGTGCCGGGTGATGCGGCGAGGGCGGCAAGGTCATCTGGCGTGGAGGCTTCGAGGTGGTCGACGCTTCGGGCGCCGAGAGCGACGGCGCGGGGGGTCATGCCGAGGCTGTTGAACTGGTCGGCGTGGACGCGGACGGGGTGGCCGCGGGCGATGGCGGCCTGGAAGAGTTCGGCGCACTCGTCTGGAGTCCATGCGCCCTTCTCGCAGTAGGCGTCGATGGCGATGCCGGGGAACTCGGCGGAGACGGCGGGGAGGGCGTCGTCGATGATGGAGCGGATGAACCGGTCGCGGGGCAGGTCGGGGTCGATGGCGTGGCCGAGGAGGGCGGTGGGGACGATGGTGCCGGGGAACGAGGCGGCGGCGCGGCGGATGGCGCGAAGCATTTTGAGTTCGTCGGCGGTGGTGAGCCCGTAGCCGGACTTGATCTCGATGGTCGTCGAGCCGTTGGCGAGGAGGCGAAGAAGGCGTGGAAGGAGGAGGTCGGCGAGTTGGGATTCGGAGGCTGCGCGGACGGCGCGGACGGTGGACATGATGCCGCCGCCCTCGGCGAGGATCTGGAGGTAGGGGACGCCGGCGAGGGTGCGTTGCCACTCGTCGAGGCGGTCGCCGGCCCAGCAGGCGTGGGTGTGGCAGTCGGTGAATCCGGGGGCGAGGAGGCGGCCCGCGCAGTCGATGGAGGTCGCGTCGGAAGGGGAGGCGGGTGGTCGCGACGAGGCGGGAGGGGTGGCGCGTTCGACGGCGTGGATGAGCCCGGAGCGGACGGAGACGCGCCAGAAGCCGGGGCGGTCTGGGAGGGCGGCGTTCTCGAAGTTTGCGTCGCTCACGCGGGGCGCTCCGCGAGGCCCGCGAGGAACGAAAGGAAAAGGTGGGCGGCGACGCGCGCGGTGCGGTGGTCCTGATCGAAGACGGGGTTGAACTCCATGAAGTCGATGAGTCGGACGGAGGGCGAGGCACCGGCGGCGAATGCGACGGGGGCGAGTTCACGGGCGGACAGCCCCGCGGGGTTGACGGCGCTGACGCCCGGGGCCACGGAGCCATCGAGGACGTCGAGATCAAGGCTGACGAAGTCGAGGCGGGGCTCCCCGGCGGAGCGGTCGCGGAGGGCGGAGAGCGCGCCTTCGAGGGACGCGAAGACCCCGCCGCGGGCGGCGAACCACTCGGCGTGCTCGGCGGAGTTGACGGCCCAGTTGACGCCGACGTTGAGGAGGCGCTTGACGTAGCCGTGGTCGATCATGGCGCGGAAGGCCATGCCGGAGCCGTGCTCGGGGCGTACGTCGAGGTGGGCGTCGGCGTAGAGACCGGCGAGAGGCTTGGTGAGGCCCTTGGCGCGGCGGTACTGGTGGAGGGCGCGGACGAGGGGGTAGGTGAGGTCGTGCCCGCCGCCGATGCCGACGAGGACGAGGCCCTGGTCGAAGAGGCGGAGGGCGGCGTCGGTCACGCGGTCGTGCGTTTCCTGGAGGGTGCGGCCGGGGATGATGTCTCCCGCGTCGAAGACGTGCGGATAGGCGGGCCTGGAGAAGCCCGCGCCGGCGGGCCCGGCGTCGGACTCGACGGAGGAGGGCGAGGGGCGGGCCTCGGCCATGCGGGAGGCGACGCCGTAGCGGGCGAGGGCGGCGCGGAAGGCGGCGGGCCCGTCGCGTGCGCCGGGGCGGCCGTGGTTCATGGCGACGCCGGTGTCGTCGGCGAGGCCGAGGATGGCGACGGCGCACTTGGAGATGTCGGTGGTGGCGAAGGGTCGATCGAGCAGATCCGGGCTCGATCGCTGGATGGTGGCGGCAAAGCGGCCCGGCGGCGAGGGCGGGTACACCGGCGGGGTGGTGTGCGGGAGCATGGCGCAGCGTATGCGAAAAGCCCGGGCACGGGTCTACGCGGCGGGCATGCCCGCGAGCGACTTCCACCAGTCGGCGGAGGATCGAGAGACCGTGGTGGCGATGCGGAGGACGGCGAGGAGTTCGGCCGGGAAGGCCCAGTGGCGGGCGGGCTGGAGCCAGTGGGATTCGAGGGCGATGCCCGCGGCACGGCGGGCCGTCGCATCCCGGGCGAGCGTGAGCAGGGCGCCGGCCAGGCGGGTATCGACCGACGGGGCCCGCACGAGGCACGCGGAGGCGGCGGGCGCGAGGACCTCACGCGTGGCGGGAGAATCCACGGCGAGCACGGGCACGCCCGCGGCGGCGGCGGCGATGGCGAGCACCGGCCCGTCGGCCTCGGGGGCGCCCGCCCAGACGGCAAGGTCCGCCGCGGCGAGCGCGGCGACGACGGGCCCGTCGAAGGGGATGATGTCCCACGCGCGGCGGGTGGCGTTGCAGAACCGGTTGGCTCGCTCCCAACCCGGCGCGGCACGCGGGGCGAGCCCCACAAGCGGGGCGCGTGTCAGCGCGGCCATGCCCAGGACCTGGGCAAACCCGCGGACGTCGCGCCCGGCGAAGGCGCCGGTGCGAGTTGGGTCGGCGAGCATGAGGACGGCGAGTTCGTGGGGCAGGATGCCGAGGGCGGCGCGGCGGGCCAGTCGGTGCGCGGGATCGGTGGAGGGAGTGAACACCGGCGGGGCGAGAGGGGTGACGCTGAGGGCCAGGCTGGCGGCCCAGGCACGGGCGAGGCAGTCTCCGAGGGGGACGACGGTGGCGCGATGGGCGGCGCGGCGGAGGCGTCGGCGCCCCAGCCAGCCGCTACCCGCAGAGGTGGGAGCCTGGGAGAAGACGCCGATGAGTGGCAGATCCGGGCTGCGGGCGAAGGCGAGGGTCGCGACGTGGAGCGACGCGGGAGACCACCCGATGACCGCGTCGGGCTCGGCGCGGGGGGAAGCCTGGCCCGCGGGGGTAACTTGGCGCGCGCGCCAGAGCGACCGGAGCGCGGTTTCGAGAGGGCCGGTAGCGGTGGCGCTCGCCGCGACAGGCAGGCCCAGCGCCATGGCGTGGCGGGCCAGCGCGGGAGAACCCAGACACCAGACCCGGTGCTCGATCCCGGGGATGCGGCAGGCCTCGGCGCAGGCGAGGAGGGCGGCGTCTCCGCCGGAGGACGAATCCATCAGATGGAGGAGGCGGAGGTGCATCATGCCCGCGCCGCGGAGGGCGGGTGCGGGGGCGAGAGGCTAGGGCGTCGGGTCGTCCTCGACGCGCGGGCTCGTGCGCGGGGCCTCGTGCTCGAAGAACAATCGGGCAAGGGCGATACCGACCCAGCGGGCGAGGTCCTGCTCGGCCTTGGCGACCTCGGCGTTGCTGGAGGGCACGAAGCCCTGCTGCTGGGGGAGCGAGATGGAGAGGGGATGCCATGCCTCGGTGGCGGCGGGCGCGGGGAAGAGTCGCTCGGTGGTGGCGCAATCGATGACCTTGACGCGCAGGCTGGCGGTGGGGAGGTAAGTCTGCCCGTCGGCGGTCATGGAGAACGAGTCGACCCAGGCGTAGATGACCAGGTCGGCGCCCACGGCCCGCCCGACGTCGGCGATGGCCATGGGCTTGCCGAAGCGCTCCCGGGCGACGACGGCCTGGAGGGAGCGGGACTGGATCATGTCCTTGACGACGCGCTTTTCGAGGAGCGCCTCCTCGCAGGTCTTGCCGATCATCTCGCGGGAGGCGCGGCTGGGGATGCGGTTGGCGCGGTCGTCGACGAAGACCACGGCGGTCTTGTTCTTGTCCAGGGTGAATGCGGCGGGCACCTTGTCGGGGCCGAGCACAAAGTACGTTGCGGGGCCCAGGATGTTGCAGGAGGGCAGCGCGAGGGTGGCGAGGGCCAGCAGACCGGCGGCGGCGCCCCGCGCGAGCGTGTGCGCGCGTGGCGGCTGATCGGTCCGCGGCGATGGGCCGGGGAGGGCGAGCGTGGGGGCGTGGGTCATGGGCTAGTAATCCGGGTAATAGGGCTCTTCGTGGGCGTACATGAGCCACGAGGCGCGATCGACGAGGCGCTTGACCAGGGTGGTGTTGACCGCGGCGCGCGGGAGGTCGGACGGGCCCATTCCGCCCTTGTCGGGGTACTTCACCCGCAGTTGCTTCTGGAAGACGAACTCATCGGGGAGCGCGGCATCCGCGTGGACAACGCCCACGAGCGCGGCGGCGACGCCCTGCCAGATGTAGGGGTTGCCGGGGTCGTTGAGGCGATATTCCTGAAGGTCCACGAAGACGAGGCGTTGCACGTCGAGGGCCTTGGCCAGTTCGCCCAGGGGCATGGTGACCCAGCGCGGGTTGTTGTACTGATACTGGAGGACCGACATGCCGGGCACGTAGCCGCTGGCACCGGCCTCCCGGGCGAGTTGGTCGGCGATGTCGATGGTGAGTTTCGCGACGACCTCGGGATGGTCGGCCTGGATCATGCGGTCGGCGGTGACGACCACGGCGAAGGACTTGCCCTCGAGCCCGGTGTGCTCGGCCTCGACGGTCTTGGTGCTGGAGCGCTTGTAACTCTCGGCCATGCCGCCGACAAGCCCGCCGACGATGTTGCAGCCCGCCGGCGTGAGGGCCAAGGCTGAGCCGAGGGCAAGCCCCGCGGCGAGCAGGAGCGAGCGGCGACGATTTCGGGTTGAGGAAGCGGTCATGGGCATCGGGGATCGCACAGGATTCTCCGGCCCCACAGGACCGACGGGACCGTTCGCATTCAGGCGTGCCAAGTGGCGATCTTATACAGCCAGGATGCCGCCCACAGACCGGCCAGAAACCAGACCATCCGTGGGCGGGTCAACCGGGCAGCGAGGACGTGGAGGCGTGCCCCTGTGATCGCAGCCCACAGGGCGCCCCACAAGGTGACGGCCGTCGCCAGGGCCAGGATCGCGCCGGCGGGCTGAGCGTGGAAGGCGGCGGCGGGGCGGGCGCGGACGGCGTGGGCGAACGCCGTGGTCATCCCGCAGGTTGGGCAGGGGACGTTGGCGACGGCAACCCAGGAGCAGACGGGGAGGCCGAGGGCGGTGTGCGTGCCGTGGCCCGCGGGGGCGGGCGATACGCGTGCGGCGACGACGAGCACAGCGAGGCAGGCCGCCGAGAGGGCGAGGGAGACGAGCCGGCCAATGAGGCCCAGTCTCGCCGCGCGGGCGGGCGAGGTTGGGGGAGTCGCGCCGAGGACGATCGCGGCCATGCGTACACGGTACGCGGCGCGCGGGACGACAGTTCCGCCGACGGCTGGGGGACGCGCGGGGGGTGGCAGGCCGCGCCGTCAGGCCGCGACGAGGAGTTCGCTCTGGCTGGGGAACCGCCTGGGGGAGTCGGATTCGCGGATGGACTGCTGCACGTTGCGGCGCATCTCGTCGAAGAGCGCGAAGACCTGGCGGGCGGACCCGGTGCCGCCGAAGGCATCGACGAGGACCATGGCGCGCAGGGCGGTGCGTGGCTCTGGCTCGCGGGCCTGAGCGGACTCATCAGATTCGGAGGCGTCGGCCTGGAGCCGCGCCGTCTGGCTGTCGAAGGCGTCGAGGGCGTGGCGGACGCGGTTGGGCAGATCGGATCCCGGCGCGACAACCAGGAACCGGTCGGCGCCGAGGTGGCCCACGAAATCGTCGGGCCCGCGGAAGAGCCCGGTGAGGAGGCGGGCGAGGTCGGCGAGGAGTTGGTCGCCCGCGGGGTAGCCGGCGCGCTCGTTGAACTCGCGGAACCGGATGACGTCGATAAATGCCGCGCCGGCGCTGCTGGCCCCGCCCGCGCTGCGGACACGCTGGGCGTGCGAGAACCGGTTCCGGAGGTGCTCGTCAACGGCAACGGCTCCCGGGAGCCTGACAAGATCGTTGTCGAGCGGGGCAGGGGAGTTGCCCGAGATGACGCGTGCCGCGGCCGCCATGAGCGTGCCGTGGCTAACGACGCCCAGGACGCGCTGGTCGTCGGTGACGATGAGCGGGCTGACGGGGGCGTCGTCACGCGAGCAGGACGAGGCTCGTTCGAGGGCTTCGCGGAGGGTGACGCCGTGGTCCAGCGGACGGCCGGCGTCGCGTGCCAGAGTCGAGATAGCGCCGCCGGGGGCGTCCTCGACGGCGCGGCGGGGGCACCAGCCGACGACGCGCGTGCCATCGAGCACGACGAGCCCGTCGGCGTCCCGCCTCGCTGCGAGCACCTGTCGGGCGTCCTCGGCGGACATCGCGGCCTGGATGGCCGGGGTCGGGGTCACGAGGGCTTCGACGCGAGGGATCCCCTCGCGGTCGTCGGATCGTCCGGACCGGGCGCCGCGGGCGAGGATGCGGTGGCGCATCTCGTCGGAGAGGTTCTGATAGTGCGGGAGGGGCTTGCCCAGCAAGTAGCCCTGAGCGTACCCGACGCCAAGGTCGATGAGCGTGTCGAGTTCCTCAACGCGTTCGATGCCCTCGGCGACGAGGTTCACGCCGCTGAGGCGCGCAAAGTGCACCAGGATGCGCACGAGGTTGTGCTGGTAGCGGTCCCTATCGACGCCGGCGACAAGGGCGCGGTCGAGTTTGAGCCAGTGCGGCCTGAGGGTGAGGATTCGCGCGAGCCCGCTGGTGCCCGCGCCGGCATCATCGACGGCGACCTGAAAGCCCAGTCGGCGAAGACTCCGAACTTGCGTGAGCAGTGATGCGCCAAGTTCCTCGCCCGACGCCTCGGTGATCTCGAGGACCACGCGGGAGGGCAGCACGCCGCTTGCTTCCAGGAGGGTGGACAGCGAAGGGGCGAAGCGCTCGTCGGCGAAGACTTCGGGGGTGGAGTTGAAGAACAGGAGGATCCCGTCGGGGAAGTCGGCCGCGCGGGCGAGACAGGCGGCGCGGGTGACGACCTCCAGATCCCACAGACGGCCCGCGCGCTGCGCGACGTCGAAGAGTTCCGCCGGACCGGGGAAGCCGTATCCCGAGGCGGGGCGTGAGAGCGCCTCGAAGCCCGCGATTTCGCCGCGGGTGAGGCACACGATGGGCTGGAAGGCGGGCGTGACGGCACTGCTGGCGATGAGCGCAGCAAGGGCGTCGCGATCCTTCGTTGACACCTCGGCCCGAGGCTGTCGAGACTCAGCACGCATTGCGCTCCCCTTCCCGGGCGGGGTCGGCCGCATAAGCGGACGCCCTTCCCAGAACCACCACGAGATTCTCGTATCGGAATGCTGCCTACCGCGGACCAGTTGATGTCCCTAGAGAGAACAAGATCAACCAGCGGCGGGGATCCGAGAACTGCGCGCAAGGTTCGAACTTCCCGCGTTCGGGGAAGCGCGACGGGCATTCACCCTGGGGTGTATTCGGACCGTGTTTCGGGCGGCCTCAATCGAACCGGAAGACGCCCTTGCGGTACCCGTAGACGTAGGCGACAACGGTGGTGAGGATGAAGAACAGGACCCGGGCGAGCCACATCCCGGTGCCGGTGAGTCCGGGGTCGAGGTTTGGGAAGGTGACGGCCCAGGGGTACAGGAAGATGATCTCGATATCGAAGACGAGAAACACCATCGCGATGAGGTAGAAGCGAACGTTGAACCGCTTGCGGGCGTCGCCGACCGCGTTCATTCCGGACTCGTATGCCATGCCCTTGACGGGACCGAGCCGGCGCGGGCCCAGGAGCCTGGAGAGGACAAGGTTGGCGATGCCGAACACCAGTGCCATCGTGATGAGCAGCATCACGGGGAGGTACGACTGGACGTCGGTGGCGAGGAGGCAGGGGAGGGTCTGAGGCACGGGGCTCATCGGCGCGAGCGTAGGCCCGCCGACGGTTCCCGGGCGGAGGGTCAGGCGGCCGCGGCGACCTGGGCGTCCTGCGCGACCTCAGCGGCGGCGATGTTGAGGCGGCTGGTCCACCCGCCGTACCCGTTGAGTTTCACGCCGTGGGCCGCGTAGTCGGCGAGCCAGATGGACCCGTCGACGAGGTAGCAGAACTGGTGCTCGCCGGCCGGGACCGGGCAGGTGAGTTCCCACCAACCGGGGTGCTGGCGGGTCATAGCGAGCCGACCCTCGCGCCAATCCGTGAACGTGCCGAGCAACTCCACCTTCGCGGCGTGCGGAAGGTAGACGCGGAATCGGCAAGTCCCGTCGGCGTGGGTGGTGACCATCGTGGGCTCCGAGGCTGCGGCGCGGGCCGGCGCGGCACGCGGCGCAGTTCTGTACCATTCCCTATCGGATAACCCCGCTCCGCACTTGCTCATGCCCCCCCCCAACGCCGGGAAATCGACGATTCGACACCGATCGGCAAGCCCTGCGCTCTGGGTGGGAGGGCGGGGGTGGGCCGCGGCGGCGTTATCGGTCGCGGCGATCGCGGCGTGCGGCGGGGAGCCGAGCGAACGCAGCCACGGAGTACCCCCCGGGGTTTCGCGGCCGGTGGAGGTGTCGGTGCCGGGGCCCGTCCCGCCGCCCAGCGACGAGTTCGGAGGGCGCCTGTTCCGGTGCACCGAGCCGCGGATCTATGCCCGCCCGGGCGACGGCTTGATCATCCCGCTCACGCTCGCGCCGGGCGTGACCCCGGGGGACGGCGTGCAGGTTCGGCGTGGATTGGTCACGGGGAGCGGCGTGCAGGCGCGCGCGCAAACGCTCGGCCTGGTTCGCATCGGTCCGGCTGGGGAACCGGCTGCACAGAAGGAAGGTCGCCAGCGAGATCGCGTGCGCGGGTGGATGCCGGCTCGTGAAGGGGGAGGGCCATGGACGGTGCTGACAGCGCAGGATGCACAGCGGCGGATGCCGTTTGGCGCGTGGGTGGTGTGGGTGCCGCCGGCGGCCGCTGGGGAGAGCGATGGCGGAGTCATCATCGAGGGCGTGGCGGCCCCTGTGGTCGTTGTCCGCGACGCGGCGGTGCTGGAGAGCGAAGGTGAGGCGGTGCTGAAGGCGGCTGCGCTGGCTCGCTGGGCCGACTGCGAGGCTGCGTGGGCGGAGCGTGTGCTGGGGCCGTCGCTGGAAGCGCCATTGTCGCGATGGCGGGCGCGCCTGGCGCTCTCGGCGGCGAACGGAGAACGCGGCGGGGTTGCGGGACCGGAGGCGGGGCGGGTCCGACGCGAGGCTGCTGAGGCGGACAACGAGGCGCGGGTGCTCGACGCGTTGGCGGAGCAGGCGGCGTGGCGGTGGCTCGCGGGTTTGGGCCGACTCGCGGCGGCAGATCGGGCACTGGCGTTCAGCGTGGCGGAGCGGCTGCTGCTGGCGGTCGAGGTCGGGGCGGGGCGTCGCGTGCCAGCGTGGCCGCCGGAGAGCGCGGAGGGGGACCGGCTCCTCGACGCGCTGCTGGATCCGGACCGGGATGGACCGGAGGTGATCGCTCATGCACGGGCGTGGCTGGAATCTCAGCCGCCGATCGTGGCCTGGGTGAGCGACGACGCCGGGCAGGCGGGGGCGGTGCCGGCGGAGAGTCTTGCGACGATCTGCGTGGCGAATCTCACAAGCGGCCCGCTGGTGGCCAGCGCCCGGGCGCGGGGCGGCGGGCCGGCCCGCGGCGGCGGGGTATCGGGCGGGGTTGCCGGGCCGATGACCGATCCGGTGAAGATCGGGCGGGGCCGCATCGAGCCGGTGCTGGTGCTGTGCCCGACGGGCGGGGTGGGGGACGAGGATGGCGGGAGCCCGGCGGCCGCGCCGGTCACGGCGGTGTCGGTGATCGCGGGTTCGCTGCGGCGGACATTGGGGGTGTTCGCGCCCCCGGCACGAATGGGAGCGCCGGGGCTCACGATCGGGCCGCTCGCGGCGGACATCACGCTCACCGCGTGGGTCCGAGGGGGACTGGCATCGGGTCCGGCGGCCGAGCCGCCCGCTCGCGCGACGGCGGCGCTGCTGCACGCGCCGGCGACCGCGCAGCCCGGAGCCCGGGTGGTGCTGTATCTGGAGGGCGAACGGACACCTCCTGATCGCGAGGGAGGACGCGCACCGACGGGCGACTGGGTGCGGGTGTGGGTCGGGCCGACGGGCCGGCCGCTGCGGGTGCTGGCGGTGAGCAGCGAGGGCCGGGTGGTGGATCAGACCGCGAGCGCTCGGGGGGGGAGCCTGGGCGCGGATCTGCCGGACTTCACGCGCGCGGAGCCGACCCTTCGCGTGGGGGGTGACGCGGAGCGGTGGAGCGTCTGGGTGCCGATGCCGGACGCAGCACACGCGGAGACGGGCGTGCTGCGGCTGGGACTGGAGCGATTCGACGGGGACGGCGAGCGCTCCGCGTGGCCCAGGCCGATGCTCCCGTGGCAGGCAGAGCCCGGCAGGGCGGCGATCATGGTCGGGCGGACGGCCCGATAGCCGGTGCGTTTGTGGCGGCGAGTGCGGGCCCGGCGCTTTCCAACGCTCGATCGCGTGTCAAGAATGGGCAGCCGGGACGCGACCGCGTTGATGGGTCGAGACTGGCGCTCATGACCGGATGGTCTTCACAACCCGAAGTTGCCGGTGTCGGGCGCTCGGCGGGCGTGCCCATCCCCGCGCGGGTGGTGGAGGTGCGTGTTCCCACTGAGGGGGCCGGGACGCAGGGAGCCGTGGATTTGGCGCCACCCGGGCTGACATGCGCGACGCCTCCCGCAGCCGCCGGTCGGGGCGTCTCGGCCGCGCTCGCGGCGGTGATGGAACTGGGGAAGCCGCGGATCACTCGGCTGGTGGCGCTGACGGCCCTTGGAGGGGCGGCGCTCGGGCTGGTCGGGAAGCCGTGGACGCCCGGAGCGGCGTGGGTGATGCTCGGGGGCGTCGCGATCGGGACGGCGCTGTCCTCGGCCGGGGCGAACGCGCTGAACCAGTGCATCGAGCGCGGGCGCGATGCGCTGATGCACCGGACGCGGCACCGCCCGCTGCCGAGCCGTCGGCTCTCGCTAAGCGCGGCAGCCTGGGCGGGTGCCGCAATGCTCGGGACCGGGCTGGCGGTGCTCTGGCTGCTCTGCGGGCCCGCGGCGGCGGTGATCTCCGCACTGGCGGCGCTCGTGTACGTTGCGGTCTACACGCCCATGAAGCCGCGGAGCGTGCTCAACACCTGGGTGGGGACGATCCCCGGTGCGCTCCCGCCGCTGATTGGGTGGGCGGCGGCGGCGGAGGCGGTCAGCGTCGCGGCTGGCGGCGGCAGCCCGGCGGCCGCGGGGTTCCGCAGCCTGCTCGACGGCGGTGGGTGGTCGCTGTTCACGCTCATGGCGGTGTGGCAGATCCCCCACTTCCTGGCGCTGGCGTGGGTGTATCGCGAGGACTATGCCCGGGGCGGATACCGGATGCTGCCCGTGGTTGATCCGACAGGCCGCGCGACGGTGACGCAGATTGTGATCTGGGCGGCGCTGCTGGTGCCCGCGTCGCTCTCGCCGTGGCTGGCGATGCCGGGGCGCGTGGGGCTGCTCTACGGGGTGATCGCGGGCGTGAGCGGGGTGTGGTACCTGATCGAAGCCGCGAGGCTGGTGGGTGATCGGTCACCGGCCCGTGCGAGACGGGTGTTCCTGTTCTCCGTGATGCACCTCCCGCTGCTCGTGGGTGCGCTGACGGCGTCGTGCCTGTGGCCGGAGGCGTGGGTGCCGGCGCTCCTGAGGGGGACGCCATGAGCACGCCGGCCGCTTCCACCGACGGGCCCGCGGCGGCTCGACCCGGGATGCCCGTGGCGGTGCGCGTCGCGGGCATATTCGGGAGCATCCTGGCGGCCGTCGGCGTCGTGGCGCTGATCGTCGTCTTGAATGTCAAGTACGGGAGCCTGGCCCGCCCGACCAACCCGCTGGCTCCGGACGTGACGGTCTCGGGCCTGAAGTTGCCCGGATTCACGCTGACCGACCAGGACGGGCGGCCGTTCACGCGCGACCGGCTCAGCGGGCAGGTGACAATCGTGGACTTCATGTTCACCAACTGCCCGTTCATCTGCCCGCTGCTCTCGGCGCGGATGGTGCAGGCGGGCGAGCAACTCGCCGGGACGCCGGTGCGGTTCCTGAGCGTGAGCGTCGATCCGACGCACGATACGCCGGCCCGCCTGCGGGAGTATGGCGAGCGATACCGGGCGAACTTCTCTCGGTGGACGTTCGCAACCGGGGACGCGGCAACGGTGAAGCGGATCGTGAGCGACTCGCTCAAGTTCAACCTGGAGGACGAGCCGCAGACGCCGATCACGCTGCCCGACGGGAGCACGATGAGCAACATCTCGCACCCGCAGCACCTGGTGCTGGTGGGCCCGTCGGGCGAGGTGCTGGGGATGTACGCGGCGAAGGACGACGCGCAGGTCGCGGCGCTGATCGACCGCGCCCGGCGCGCCGCCGACGAGGTCGCCCGCCGCCGCGGGCTCTAACGACCCGCGACGAACGCGCCCACGTCCTTGCAGACGGCGCGGCGGGACCCCTCCCACGTATAGAACATGTGGCCGCCCGGGTAGTTGGTCAGGCTCACGCGGCTCCGGAGTGCCGGCGGCAGGCGGAGCGACGCGACGGCCAGCGCCGAGGACGTGAACGTCGTCACCAGGTCGTAGAACCCGTGGAGCACGAGCAGGCGCAGGCCCGGGACCGCCGCGAGGCCGTAGCGGGCGTCGTCGGCGCACTCGGGTTGGCGCTCCCAATAGCCCTTGCGGCGTTCGTCCACCCACTGCTTCCACGCGTTGTGGTTCATGAGGTGGTACTCGCGGGGCGTGTCCAGTCCGATGGTCGAACGCAGCACCGTGTTCACGCCCGCGGTGAACGTCGGTGTGATGCCCGCGAGCGTCGGGTCCGGCCCCGTCTGCTCGCCCTCGCGGTCCGGGAAGACGTTGGGCCCGGTGACGGCTGCGTCATAGAGCCCGCACAGCAGTCCCTCGGCACGCAGAAGTTCGCGGGCGAAGATGTCGATCAGCACGCGCCCGGCGCAGCGCTCCACCAGGTCTCGCGGCAGACCGATGAGGTCCGCGAGCGTCGCGAGGACGCGAGACCGATCGGCCGCCGGTGCCAGGTCGCCCCGGAGCAGCATCGGCGCGAGTTCGTCGATGGCGAAGGCCAATGCGGCCGCGGCGAGGCGGTCGCGCGAGAGGCCCGCGAACCGCCCGCGGATCTTGCCGTGGTGCGCCGCGGCGAGGGCCATCGTGGGCGTCTGGGCCACCCAGCACTGCACGTCGTAGTCCGACCCGGCGAGCATGTGGAAGTCGATGGCCGGGGAGACCATGATGGCTCCGCACAGGCCCACACCCCGCTCGGGGAGCGCGCGCATGAGTTTGCCCACGCGGAAGCCGCCGTAACTCTCGCCGGCGATGAAGACCGGGCTGTCCCACCGGCGGTGGCGCGACAGAAAGGCGGAGACGAACTCGGTGAGCACGTCGATGTCGCGGCCGAGTTTGAAGAAGCCCTTGGCCGCGTCGGGGACGGCCTTGGCGCGCTTGTCGGTCTTCTCTTCGTCGGGGTCGAAGCCCTCGCGTTCCAGCCGGGCCTCGGCCAGGGTTCGGCTCAGGCCCGTTCCGACGGGATCAACAAAGACCAGGTCGGCGAAGCGGAGCCAGGTGTCGGCGTTGGGGACGACCTTTGCCGGCGGCGGGAGGGTCGAGCCGTCCTTGGTGAAGTCCACGCGGAGCGGGCCGGCGGTGCCGACGTGGAGGAAGGCCGACGCCGCGCCCGGACCGCCGTTGAAGAGGAACATGATGGGTCGTGCCCTGCGCGCTCGGCCGCGCCCCTCCGCCCGGTAACTGGTGAAGAACACCTCGGCGCGGGGCACCCCGTGCTCTCGCACCAGGAGCCAGCCGGCCTCGGCCCGCACCGGGCCAACCCCCTGCACGCGCAACACCCGCTCCGCGCCCGCCGGAGGTTCGTACGGCTTGCGGGGACCGGCGGTGACTGGTTCAACGGACGCGGCGGACGTGGCTTCCGGCATCTGATGCTCCTCGTGCAAGGCCCGACGCAGGCTCACGCGTCCCCTTCACGGTCCACGGACGAAGGGCCGGCGCCCCCCGCGCTCCCCCCACCCCCCCCGCCCCCCTGCATCTCACGCTTCAGCCAGGCCCGCGCAAAGGCCCAATCGTTCTTGACGGTGGCAGGCGAAAGGTCCATGGCGGCGGCGGTGTCCTCCACGCTCAGCCCCGCGAAGTACCGCAGCATCACCACGCGGTACTTCCGCTCGTCGGCGCGCTCCAGTTTCGCCAGCGCTTCGTCCATCGCGAGGAGTTCGTCCCCCGGGGGCTCGACCGCAAGCACATCCATGTCGACGTCGGCCCGGCCTCGGTCCCCGCCGTGCTTCACGCGCGCCCGCCGGCGTGCCCGGTCCACCAGGATCCGCCGCATGGCCAACGCCGCGGCCCCGAAGAAGTGCCCCCGGCTGTCCCAGCGGACCTCGCCACCCCCGGCGGTGTGCCCGAGCAGGTGCAGATACGCCTCATGGACAAGCGCGGTGGGCTGGAGCGTGAAACCCGCGCCGCCGGCGGGCTCCTTGGCCATCCGCGCGCCCGCGAGTTTCCGCAGTTCCTCGTACACCAGCGGGAGCAGTTCCTCGCTGGCCTTGCGGTCACCCGACGCCGCCGCCTCCAGCAGCATGGTCACCTGCCGCGCCGCTGGCGGCGCCGACGAACCCCGCGGCTCCGGTGATCCCATCGGCGGATTGGTCGAGGTGCTCACGGCCTCTGGCCTCCTCGCGGTTCCCGCCCGGCGTGCCGACGCTCGGACCCGCACCGCCAGTGTATCGCAGGCCTTCGACGTCAAGCGGGGGAGTGCCCGCCGCGCCCACCGCGGGGAGCACCAGTTCCACCACCGCCCCGCCATGCTTGCCGTTGCTGACGACCGTGCGCCCGCCGTGGGCATCGACGATCCGATGAACGATCGCCAGGCCCAGCCCCGTACCTGACGCCCGGGTGGTGAAGAACGGGTTGAACATCCGCTTCATCACGTCGCTGGGGATGCCCGGCCCGGTGTCACGCACAACCAGGCCGATCGACGGGCCGACCCCATCGCTGCCGCGCCGTCGCCGCGAGCGGGCCTCCAGAGTCAGGACCCGCTCTGCCCCCTGTGGGCTCGCGTCCATCGCCTCAGCGGCGTTGCGGATCACGTTCACCAGCGCCTGCAACACCAGGCCGGAATCGCACGCCACGCCGGGACCTTCGCCCTCGGGCGCCAGGACGGTCAACCCGCTCCACCAACCCTCGTCGCTCCGGGCGGTCGCGAGGGCCTCTCGCAGGAGTTCGTGCGCGTCGGCGGGGCCGAGCCGGGGCTTGATCTCCCTCGCGAAACTCAGCACGTCCCCCACCACCGCGTTGAGCCGCGTGACCGCGCCGGCGATCTTGCTCGCAACGGCCCGGCTCTCGGGCCGGTCGGTCAGATCTTCCTCGAGCATCCGCGCGTACAGGCGGATCGAGCCCAGCGGGTTGCGCACCTCGTGGGCGATGCCCGCGGCCATCTCGCCCAGCGCGGCCAGCCGCCGCGACCGCTCAACCTGCTGATTCGCCTCCAGCAACTCGGCCTTCAGCGACCGAACCTCGGCGTGCAACGCCTCGTGCGTGGCCTGCAGCCGCGCGGCGGCGGTGTTGAACGCCTCCATGACCCCCGCAAGATCCGGCGCGGAAAGCCCCCCCCCCCCGCCCCCCGGCGGGAGCATGCCCCCGCCCGCAGCGGGCGCTGGGCGCGCTTCGCCCTCACCGGAGGCCTCTGATCGCGCTGGCGCCATGGGCGACCTGGGCATGCTCAACCCTCCCGATCCTGGAACGACGCCTCGTGACCCTCTCGGCCTTCGTGCCCGAGGCCCGGCGTGCTTCCCAGGTACGCCCCGACGGCGCCCCGCCCGCGGTCGAGCCCGCGCATCTCCTCGCGCAGCGCGTCCCGACGCCGCTCCATCACCAGGCGGTCCTCCGAGTCTCTCGCCCCGACGGCCGAGACCAGTTCGGTGAGCCGCGCGACGTGCGATGAGAGACGCTCACGCTCAGCCTCGGGAACACCACTCCAACCCGAGGCCAGCCGCGCAGCGAGCGGCTCGCACCGCTCGGCTAGTTCGGCGAGCGCCTCGACGATCGGCTGCCGCTCCTCCAGAATCGCCGCGACGCGCTCCGCATCATCCGCTTCGATCGCCTCGCGCTGCTCGCGGCTCAGGGCGTCCAGCCGCTCGGCCAGCGCGATCTGGAGCGACAGGCCCTCTTCCAGGCTCTCGTGCCACGGGCGCCGATCGCCCACCATGTTCGTCTTGTCCCCCGGTGCCGTCGTCATCGTCGCCTCCTGCGCTGTTCCCGGCACTCGGGCGTCCTGCCCGTGCCATACCTGGATTGCCCGGCATCGCGTGCCGGGAGCCTGTTTCTCAGGGTCCCTCCGCCGCCCCACCCGACCCACCCGCCCCCCCCACTGCCGCCTGCGCGCCGCGGCGCGCGTTGAGCACGTTCGACGCGTCCAGCCATCGCTCCCAGTGCCGGCGCTCCATCGGCACGTCGGGCGATTTCCATGCGTCGTCGGGGAGCGACGCCAGGTGCTGCCGGGCCCGCTCGTTGGCCGTGACGGCCTCGGCCCACCGCTGCTGGGCCACGTAGCAGTTCACGATCTGCACCATCGAGACGAGCGACGCCGGGTCGTCGGCGTACCGCTGGCGGGCGGAGTCGTACAGATCGATCGCCCTCGCATAGTCGCGCCGCTCGAACGCGCAGTCGGCCAGGTAGAACGTCGCGTTCCGTCGCACGAGCCGCTCGAGTTCGCTCACCCGCCGCGGGTCCTTCGCGTTCACGCCTTCGATCGACCGCTGGAAGAACACGCTGGCCTGATCGAGCCGCTCCGCGCGGAGCCGCTCGAGTTCCTCACGCCGCGCCTGAGGCATCGCCTCCTCCAACTCGCGGTCGATCGCCGCGGCGGATCGGCGGTGCGCGTCCGCCAGTTTGAAGAGGAACACGCTCGCACGCGGGTGCTGCGGGTACCGCGCCGCCGCCTCCGTCAGCCGGGCGATGGCCCGCGGGAACTCCCCGATGCTGTGGGCGTACTCACCCAGTTCGATGAGCGACTCGCGATACACCTCGGAATCCGGCTGGAGCGTCGCGCCGGAGACCGCCCCCTCCAGCAGCGTCTCCGCCGCCGCGTCGTTGTCGGGAATCCCGTCTCGCAGGTAGCACCGCGCCAGCGGCACGATCGCCCGATCCGCAACCGGACCCGCCCCATGACCAGAGGTCCCACGCGCCTCCACCAGCGCCGCGTACTCCGCCGCCGCCGCGACATAGTCGCCCTCGGCCTCGAACAACTGCGCAAACCGGAACCGTGCCTCAGCCCGCAGCGGGTCATCGGGTGGCGTGTCGTCCACGTACGTCTTGAACGCGAGTTTGGCGCTCTCCGCGTCACCGCCCAGGTCGAACGAGTCCGCCGCGCTCCACAGCGATCGTCGGTATCCCCCCACGTCGCTCACCACCATGCGCCGCGCGTGCTCGCGGAAGTACCCCCCGGCCTCCAGCAGGTGCTTCTTCACCTCCGCCTGCGTCACCGGGCTGATCTCGTCCACCGGCAACCGCCCCGTCGGCGTCTCCCGGGCCTCGCTCAGCGTCATCTCCGCCACCGTCCGATACGTCCGCGCCAGCCCCGCCAGCACCTCGGTCGGCACCTCGCCCGCGCCCGCGAACGCGCTGGCCGACATCTGCGCGTAGCGCAGCGCCTTCGCCGACTCCCCGGCCGTCTCGCGATCCTGGAACCGGTCAAACAGGCTCTGACCGAGCGCCTCGGGCGTCACGTCGCGACGCCGCTCGCCGCCCTTGCCCAGTTCCACCGCCAGCGCCTCGTATGCCTCCCATGCCCCTTCATCGTCCCCCTCCCCGGCCGCGGTCTCCGCCAGGCCCAGGAGCGCCGGCAGCAGCACCCCCGTGTTGGCGTACTCCGCACGCACCTCCGCGAACCGCTCCCGCGCCTCGGCGATCCGCCCCGACGCCTGCATGATCCGGCCCGACAGCGCCAGGGCCTCGGCTCGCTGCGGCGCATTGGCGGGGAGCGTCGCCAGCGCCGCGTCCACCTGACGCGACGCCGCCCCGAACTGCTCGGCGGCGAAATACGCCCGCCCCAGCAGCAGCAGCAACTCCCCGCGCCGCTCCGCCGACGCATCCTCCACCCGCGGCACCGCCCGCAGCAGCATCGCGATCGCCTCGTCGTTGTACCCCATCGCGATCCGCAGTTCGCCCTGCCTCGCCAGCGCCCACGCCCGCTCGTCGGCGTCGCGAGATCCGTCGAGGATCTCCCCGAGCAACTCCAGCGTCTGCTCGTAGCGCACGTCCGCCGACGCCAGGCTCGCGTCCACAACCTTCCTGAGGATCGCCAGCCGCCGCTCCCGCTCCCCCTCCGGCAGGCCCCGCGCCAACTCCGTCGCTCGAGCCATGTTGCCCAACGCCAGATTCGCCTCCGCCAGGTCGCTCACGTCCTGTGGCAGAATCTCCGCCCCCAGTTGCAGCGCCTGCCCGTAGTCCGAAGCGATGGCCCGGAAGTTCTCCGGATGGCGGATGTTCATCGCCGCCTGTCCCGCCGAGAGCGCCCGCGCCCGCGTCAGCAGCGTCTCCGCCTGCGCGTCCTCCGGGATCGTCCCCTGCGCGATCGCCGGAAGCATCCGCGTGTTGATCAGTTCGATCGAGCGATCAAACTCCCGCGCTTCGAGCGCGGCCTTCGCCTCCCGGAGCGGCTCCAGCGGGTCCGCCTTCGGCGCCCGGAGGATCGCCGTCACCATGCCCCCCGCCAGCAGCACCAACGCCCCAGCCAGCAGCGGCACCGGCCAAACCGCGCGCCAGTTCGGGCGGGCTCGCCCGGCCGCGCCACCTCCCCCGCCGGTCTTGACGCTCGTTTCGGCCACGGAGCGATCCTCACTCAAGCGAAGCGGGTTCGCCCGACCCGGGGCGCGCTCCACTTCACGGGCCATCGGCCGATCCCCGGCCGGGCCGAACGCGCCCCTCCACCCGCCGCGCCCGACCTCGCATTATCGGAGTCCCCGGCCCGAAAACTTGACACCTCCCACCAAACCGATCCCGATCGGCTCGGCGCTCGCCTCCACCGAGCCCCTCTCGGTCGCCCCCGGCGGCGTCCACGGCCTCACCGGTATCATCCGCCCATGCCGCTCTCCCTCAGTTCAGATCAGCAATCCACACTCAACGCCCTCGCCGCCACCTACCCCTCATCGAACTCCGCCATCTCGGAGATCGCGGCCCTTAAAGCCCTCCTCTCGCTCCCGAAGGGCGTCGTTCACGTCCTCTCCGACGTGCACGGCGAGCACGCCAAACTCCGTCACGTCATCAGCAACGCTTCCGGGGCCATCCGGCCCCTCGTCGCTTCGCTCCTCGGGGGGAGCCTGGCGGACGATGAGCAGACCCAACTCCTCGCCGTCATCTACTACCCCCGGGAGATCATCAACCGCCTCCGCCCGCGCCTTGCCGAGAGCGGCCAGCGCGGCCCCTGGGTCCTCCGCACGCTCCGCCTCCAGTTCGAGATCGTCCGCGCACTCTCGCGCTCCTACCGCTGGGACGACGTCCAGCGCCTCATCCCCGCCGACTTCCGCGAACTCTTCGAGGAACTCCTCGCCGAGTCCGGCTCCGTCAGGGACCACCCCTCCCCCCCGCAGTCGGCGCCCAACCCCCGGCACCGGTACATCGAAACCATGATCGAGGGCCTCGCCGCCTACGGGCGGGACTTCGCCGCCGTTCGCGCCGCGTCACGCCTGATCCGCAACCTCTCCGCGGCGGAGACCATCGTCGCGGGCGACCTGGGCGACCGCGGCCCGCGCATCGACCGCGTGATCGACGTCCTCATGCGCCAGCCCAACGTCTCGCTCCTCTGGGGCAACCACGACGCCATCTGGATGGGCGCGTGCCTCGGCCACGACGCCTGCATCGCCACCACACTCCGCTTCTCCTGCCGCTACCGCCGCGGCGCGCAACTCGAAGAGGGCTACGGCATCGCCCTCACACCGCTCGACCGCCTCGTCCGACAGTGCTACGCCGACGACCCCGCCGAGCGATTCAAGCCCAAGGGCGAGGGCCTCCGCGACGAGCGCCACGTCGCGCGCATGGAGAAGGCCATCGCCATGATCCAATTCAAGGTCGAGGGCCAACTCTACCGCAAGCGCCCCGAGTGGGGCCTCGAGCACCGCGCCCTCCTCCACCGCATCAACCCCGATAAGGGCACGATCACCCTCAACGGCCAGGAGTACCCCCTCCTCGACACCCGCTTCCCCACCATCGATTGGAAGGGCGGCGACCCCTACCGCCTCTCGCCCGAAGAGGCCGAGTGCATGGCCCGACTCCGCGAGTCCTTCCAGTCCTCCTCTCGCTTCTGGGAGCACATGTCCTGGGTCGTCCGCCACGGCGGCATGTGGACCCGCCGGGACGATGCGCTCATCTACCACGCCTGCGTCCCGGTGGACGACCGAGGTGAGCCCCTCGCCCTCTCAGTCGATGGCCGGGAGCACGCGGGCCGACACCTGATGGACGCCCTCGACTCCGTCGTCCGCCGCGCGTTCCGCAAGGGCGCCGAGGGCCTCGACGACGACGCCGACTGGCTCTACTACCTCTGGGGCGGCCCGCGCTCGCCCCTCTTCGGCAAGGACAAACTCGCCACCTTCGAGACCTACTTCATCGCCGACAAGGCCGCCCACAAGGAAGTCAAGAACCCCTACTTCGAACTGATTCACGACGCCGCCTTCTGCCGCCGCATCGGCGCCCTCTTCGGCGCGGGCGACGATGTCCTCATCGTCAACGGGCACGTCCCCGTCAAGGTCGAGAAGGGCGAGCAGCCCGTCAAACGCGGCGGGAACGCCGTCACCATCGACGGCGCCTTCTCCGAGGCCTACGGCGACCGGGGCTACACGCTCGTCCTCCGCCCCGAGGGCATCCACCTCGCCGAGCACGCGCCGTTCACCAGCATCGCCGCCGTCATCGACTCCGGAGCCGACATCGTGCCCAAGGTCGCCACGCTCCGGGCCTACGGCCGCGCCCGCACCGTCGCGGACACCGAGCAGGGCATGGCGCTCCGCCGAAAGATCGCCGGTTTGGAGATGCTCGTCCGCGCGTACGAAGAGGGCGACCTGATCGAGCGAGACTGACGCGCGGCTCGGGCTCCCTCGCTACGCCCCCTCGTGCCCGCCCAGTTGCCGCTTCACCAGCCCGCGGTACAGGTCGCACCGGGTCATCAACTCGTCGTGGGTGCCCGTGTCGGCGATCGCCCCGCCATCCATCACCACGATCAGGTCCGCGCTCCTCACCGTGCTCAGCCGGTGCGCAACGATCAGGCACGTCCGCCGACCCTTGGCCCCCGCGCCGACCCCCGCGCCCTCGTGCGACACGAACTCGTCGATCGCCGCGTTGATGTGGTGCTCGCTCTCGGCGTCGATCATGCTCGTCGCCTCGTCGAGGATCAGGATCGCCGGATCACGCAGGATCGCCCGCGCGATCGCCAGCCTCTGCCGCTGGCCCCCCGAGAGGCCCGCCCCGCCGTCGCCCAACTCGAACTCATACCCGCCCGGCTTGGCCAGGATGAACTCCTCCGCGTGCGCCTTCCGCGCCGCATCTCGCACGCGCTCGGGCGTCGCCCCCGGCACGCCGTAGGCGATGTTCGCCCCGATCGACCCGCGGAACAGCACCGTCTCCTGCGTCACCACCCCGATCTGCCCGCGCAGCGACGCCAGCGACACCTCCGCGATGTCCACCCCGTCCACCAGCACCCGCCCGCGCTCGGGCGCGAACAACCTCGGAATCAACGCCAGGAGCGAGGTCTTCCCGCTCCCGTTGGGCCCGACGAACGCCACCGTGCTGCCGTGGTTGATCCGCAGCGACACATCCCGCACCGCCGGGCCCGCGGCCCCGGGGTAGCGGAACGTCACGCCTTCAAACTCCAGCCGATCGGCGTGCCGCGCCAGCGCAGGCCGCCTCGCATCGCCCGGCTCTTCGATCGGCAGCCCCATCAGCCGCCGGTAGCGCTGCGCCGCGGCGCTGGCCTGCTGCAGGTCGTTCCACAGCGTCGTGAGCGGCTTAAGGCTCGCCCCCGCCACGCCGAGCGACCCGAGCACCAGCAGGAACTTCGCCGGGTCGAGTTCCTTGTCCAGGATCGCCTTGGTCGCCACCAGCACCAGCGCGCCGAGCACGAAGATGGTCACCGTCTCCACGAGGGGGGCCGAGAGCGCCCGCGCCGAGCGCACCCGCATCTCCTGCCGCACGACCTCCTCGCTCCGCGCCTCGAACCGGGCGGCCTCCGCCGCCTCGCTGGTGTGCACCTTCACGACCCGCAGGCCCCCGATCACCTCCGTCGCGGTCTGATACAGGCCCGCCTGCCCCGCCAGCGCCGCCCGCGTGGCACGCCGGATCCGCGTACCGAGTTTCCGGATGATCACCCCCAGCACCGGGCCCACCACCAGCGCCACGACCGCCACGCGCCAGTCCAGCACCACCGCGACCACCAGCGCCGCCGCGCCCTTGAAGACCTGCGCCAGAGCCTTGGACAGCAGCGCGGCGAACCCCTGCCCCAGCGTAAACGCATCGGTGATGATCCGGCTCACCGCGTCGGCCCCCACGCCAAGGCCTCCAACCCCCCCGGGCGTCCCCGCCAACGCCGCTGGCTTCCCGCCCTTGCCCGACACGCTCATCCCGTCGATCGACCCGCCCAGGAGCGTCGCCATCGGCAGGTGCACCACGTGCTCGAACGCCCGCGCCCGCAGCCGGCCGATCGACTTCGCCACGATCGTCAGCGCAAGGTACTGGTGCAGAAAGTTCGCCACCGACCCCAGAAGCGTCAGCACGCCCAGACCGACCACGATCAGCAGCACGCCCTTGAACGGCTCCGCCGGCAGGCTGGCAATCAGCCCCTCCCCGGGCCGAACCCACTCGGGCCATTCCTTCGTCCCCTCCCTGAGCAACGTCGGAAGGCTCTCGCCATTCCCCAGCACCGCCTTGAGCACCGGCCCGACCCCCAACAGCCCGGCGCCAAGCCCCATCGCCGACAGCAGCGCGAACGCCACCGCGCCCCAGAACAGGCCCCGGCGTTCCGTCAGCGTGCGGGCCAAGGCCCAGAAGTCCGACATGCGCGGGTATCGTTGCCCCTGACTCGTCCCGGGCAAGCCCCATCCTCCCGCCCGCTCCAACTCCCTCAGCACCCCAAAAAGTACGTCGAGATGTAGTCGGCGATGTCGTCGGGGTCGATGCTCCCGTCGCCGTTGAAGTCCAGCCTTGGGTCCCCCGTCCCTCCCAGATACCCCCCGAGGTAGTCCGACAGGTCGTCGGGGGTTACCGCGCCGTCACCGTCAAAGTCCGTCAGGCACTCCAGCACCACCTCCGCCGCCGCGCTCACCGCCGACCCGAGCGGATTCGACACCTCCACCTCGTACACGCCCCCGTCGCCCCCCATCACGGGCGTGAGCCTCAACTCGGGCCCGTCGGCGCCATCCAGCCGCCCGTCCGACGCCAGCCACACCCCGTCCCGCCGCCACCGATACGTCAGGTCCGATCCCTCCGCCACCACCCGCAGCACCCCGGGCAGTCCGGGCGTGCGCGCGAAGCCCGTCGGCTGCGCCACGATTCGCGGCGGCACCGGCTCCGGCAGCGCGCCCGCCCCCCCGGGAACCGTCCGCTCCCACGACGCCTGCGCGCGCACGATCGGCTCATCGGCCCCGAGCCGCTCCACCGTGTAGGGCGCCACCACCAGCCCCCACGACGCATACCGCCCGAGCCAGGACAGGAACACCTCGCGTGGGATCGCCGCGGTCCCCGGCAGACCCAGCGCTTCCTTGATGTCCCCCTCGTGCACCCCGCCCCACGTCTCATGACCCGGGTTCAGAAAGTCCGCCATGTACAGCGGATTCTCCACCTGCAGCGCGATCTGGCTCTGCGGCCTCGTCGCCAGGATGTACGCCCCCGCCACCCGATGCAGAATGTCGCAAGGCATCGGCTCCACCACGTACCGCGTCCCCGGGTACCGTGCCTGCAACTGCGACAGGTAGGGAATGCTCTCCCACTCGGGCAGCCGTGGGAACGTGTCCAGGCCGATCATCCGCGCCCCCACCGCCGCCGCACCGTCCAGTTCCGCGTGCGCCGCGGCCCGGTGCACGGGGTTGCCCGGGTCCAGCAGCGCCGTCTCCTCCGCGTCCCATCTCGACATGTAGTTCGCCGCGTGCCCCCACCACAGTCCCAACTCCGGCACCTCGCCCCCAAAACTCGCCAGCATCCCCAGCGTGTCGCGGATCATCGGCTCCCGCTGCCAACCCGTCGTGAACTGCCACGGGTAGTTGTTCAGCCGGTTGGTGAAGAACTGCCCCGTCGGCGCCCACAGCATGAACCGCCGCCACCCGCCCTGCGCCAGACCGCGCAGCCGGTTCACCCACGGCTCCCACCCGTAATAGTCCGGCCTCAACTCGGCGCCCTGGAATCCGTACGGGTTCTCCTCGTTGATCTCCCCCGGGTACGCGATCGTCGCCGCCAACACCGGCCTCGCGTCCCGCGTGTACGCCACGGGCCCGTGCGTCCACCGGTGATACAGCCGATACGGCTCGAACAGCCGCAGCCACGTCTGCGGCGCGTCGGGCGCCGCCGCCGGGCTCCCCGGCTCCGGGTCGGCCGGCGTCCGCATCACCCGCAGATAGAACCGGTACACCCGCGTCTCGCCCGGGTTCATGTCCCCCACGCTCGAGTAGTGGTACTGGTCTCCCACGCGCCACGCCGGGTTCAGTTCCACGCGCAACTGCCACGACTGCCCCCCCGGCGCGTCCGGCCCGTCGGCACTCTCCACCCGGATCCACAACTTGTGCTTGTACTCGAAGATCGGGTACGCCACGCTCAGCCCCAGCGTGTGCTGGTCGTCGCCGATCAGCGCGACGGGCGCGTAACTGCTCCCGGGGTACACGTTCCCCCCGCCGAAGAACCGCCGATCCTGGTGGTCCAGCGTCTTGGCCTTGCCATCCACGTAAAAGTCCCGCGAGCGCACCACCCGCCCGAACCGGATTCCCGGGATCGAAATCACGCCCATCGACCTCACCTTGTCGGTCGCGTTCACGTACGTCGCCGTCAGATCAAACCCGTCCGGCCTTGACGCCAGATCCAGCGTGGGCGCCAGCGGCTGGTGCGCCGGCGCGCTCCCCACCGTCCACACCGGATGGTCCGCAGACCGGTCGATCAGCACACGCCCGGAACCAGGGCCCCCGGCCCCATCATCCACCATCCGGATGTGCCCGCCCGGCCGCAGCGACGCCCGCACGCGCACCTCGGGCTCTTGCGCGCGCGCAACACCGCTCATCGCCAGACACACCATGCACTGACCGATCAGCGCCGCCCACGCGCGGGGGCCGCGCACACACCTCAATCTCATCCGGGGCCTCCCGACTGACTGCCCCGTCAGAATACCGATAACCAGCGCCCAGGCCAGCGTTTCCGCGAAATCCCCGTCAAACCGGGAAGTCTGGGGACTTTCTCAGCCTGTGGGAAACCCGGTCCCTTAGGGATCGCAGCCCCGCACAGGTTCAGTTCCCACGCCGCCGCCGGCCGCCGCCCTCCTCCTGTTTGGACGCCCCGCCCGGCACCGGGAACGTGAACGGCTGGGCGGCGCTGGCCGGCTCGTCCGTCACCGTCCACACCTTCCCGTTCTTCAGGTACATCTGCTGCATCTCCGGCAGACGCAGCGGCCGGGCCCCGAGCCGCCCGAACACCGCCACCTGGTTCCCCGACTCGTCCACCGCCCGGTCGCGGTCCAAGCCCTTGCTCACCGCCAGCGCCGACCCGTGCGTCCGGTACGTCGCGATCAACTCCGGCACCAATGGCGGGCTGAACCCGCGGAACTGCGGCGTGCTGTTCGGGCCCATCAACTGGAGCACCCGCAGCCCGTTCCGCCCGTCCGCCACGTACGCGTACAGCGACGCGTTGGTCATCCCCACCTTCACGTCCCGCGCGTCGTTGATCTGCCCGCCCGCGTCGAACTTCTGGATCAGCGCCGGCCGCTCCGGGTTCGTCGCATCGATGATCGCCAGGCCCTCGCGACCGGCGGCCACGAACGCGTACGTCCGCGCCACGTACACCCGCCGCGCCTCCGCCAGCGGCACAGTCGCGCCGGGCACCAGCACCGGCCGCGTCGGCTCCGTCACGTCCACCACCTTCAGCCCCTCGCGGTCCGTCACGAACGCGTACCGGAACTGCACCGCCACCGCCTGCGGGTCCCGCAACTGGTCGCTCCCGATCGTCGCCACCACCTTCGGCGCCGTCGGCTTGTCGATGTCGATCACCACGAGCCCCGAACTGCTCGTGGCGTACACGTAGTGCCCCGCGACGACCAGGTGCGTCATCCCGCTCAGGATCCCGCCCGGGTTGAACGCGGTCTTCCCGTCGTCGAGCATCGCCCGGTCCATGAAGTTGTTGGTCGGGTCGCCGTCGAGCAGCGTCGCCGCGAACGTCAGGATCAGCCCCTCGTCACGGTCGGCGATGTACAGGTACGCGTACAACGGGTGGACCGGCTGCTCCATGTTCACGTGATGGGGCTCGAGCGGCGCCATCACGTTCGCGTAGGGCTTGCTCGGATCGTTGCTCAGCCGGCCCCGCGCGGGGTCCACCGCGATCGTCGCCGGGCTGGCGATCGCCACCGCGTAACTGGTCTTGAACCCCAATCTCTGGCCCACCGGCGACACCGGGGCCGTCACGATCCGCTCGCTGAAGCCCTTGTTGTCGATGTTCGCCACGTCGAAGGCGTAGAAGCCCCCGCTCCCGCGCGCGGCATAGAGATACTCGCCGCGCATCTGCAGGTCGAGGATCTCCGTCCCGTCGAGCCACGCCAGCGCCCCCTTGCCGTCGTGGTGGTAGGCCTCCCGGATCTGCCGCCCACCCGCCACGAACTTCTGGTGCTCGTCGGGATACGCCAGCCTGTGCAACTGGCTCCCCATCACCGCCTGCGGCTCGGTGAACTCCGTCACCACGGCCGCCGACAGCCCGTCCTTGCCCTCCGCCACGTACACGTACCGCCCCAGGAAGTTCACAAAGTTCGTGCCCTGGAGGAGCAACTGCGCCATCCACGCGTTGTTGCTGTTGTCCTTGCTGATGTGGCAGTCGGTGCACCGCTTGGTCGTCCCCGGGCCGCTCGTCGCGTGCGGGAAGTGCGGGTTGAACGCCTGCCCGCTGTACCCTTCCGCCGACACCGTCTGCGCCTGGCTGTAGATCCACTCCCGCGCCGCGTTCTGGCTCGACACGATCACCGCCGACGACGACCGCACCGGCACGATCTTCCCGCCCTGCTTCACCGGGTCGCGCCCCTCGGCCATCGCCTTCACCGCCGAGTCACGCCCCAACTGGTACGTATCGTCCCGCAGCACCTGGTAGTTGTACTGCGTCCAGTTCCGCGTGTACAGGCTCTCGTTGTGCAGCATCGGGGCCCGCTTGTTCGCCTGCATCGGCAGGTGGCACCCGGCGCAACTGGTCATCCAACTCGTGTGGCAGGTGTAGCACTCCATCTCGCTGTACCCGTGCGAGAGTTTCGAGTCGTCCACCACCTTCTTGCCCGCCACCTCCTTCGTCGGCAGATCGCCCCACGTGAACGTCCCGTCGCCCGGGTGGTCCTTCCGCACGGTCTTGGCGAACCGCGAGAGTTCCGCCGACTTGGGGTTCGCCTTCGACCACGCGCTGCCGGGGTTGATGGTGTCGAGGGTCTGCACCACCTCCCACATCACGTTGGGGTCAATGGCGGAGCGCTGGAAGAGCTTCCGGAGGCCGTCCTCCTCGCGCCACTGGAAGCGCCGCTCGCCGTGGACCATGGTCTTGGAGAGGTCGCGTCCGCCGGTCTGCGCCGCCGGGCCGCTGGTCTTGAGCGTCGCGTACGCGTCGTAGGTCCCGTGGCAGTCGATGCAGGTGATCTCAATGGCGTTGCGCGCCTCGCCGTACAACTTCCCGTCGCCGTGCACGTCCTGCACGAAGTGGCAGTCCACGCAGTGCATCCCGCGCTCCAGGTGGATGTCCTTGAGGTGCACCGCCTTGGCCCACTTGTCCGGGTCGCTCGGGTCGATCACGGTGCCGTTGATGTCCAGCAGGTTGCCCTTGCGGTCCTTCTTGTGGACCGCGCGGAACATCCACCCGTGCCCGTGCCAGTCGGCGAACTGGTTGTGCTTCATCCGGTCGTTGAGGGTCTTCCCGTTGCCCTCGCGGGGCGCGCCCGACCGCTCCAGGAAGTCACCCCCGGCCATCTCGCCGGCGTGGCTCTTCTCCTCCGGGTACAGCCCGCCCCACAGCCCCTTGAGCGACGACGCCTCGGGGTTCCGCCGCTGGCTCCACCACTCCTGCTCGGGCGTGGGCGTCCGCGACCGCTCGGGGTACATGAACTCCCCGTCCGACTCGTTGTCCCACCACATGTAGCCCAGGTACGTGTTGGCGTAACTCGTCCCGGGGTGGATGTGGCACACCACGCACTGGCTGCTGGGGATCGCGTTCCCCTTCGCCATCACGTGGTAGATCGGGTGCCCCGGCTCGGTCTTGCTGATCGTCGGATCCTTGCTGTCTGGGGCCGCCCGCCCCGTGTTCCCGTACTTCGCCCACATGTCCGTCCCGGCGAAGTCCTTGTCCTTCGTGAATCGCTCGCGGTCGTTGGCGTAGATCACGTGGCACGCCGTGCACCCGCTCGAACGGAAGTCCCCGGGGTGGTCGTTGGTCCCGAGGAAACTCAGATTCGGGTCCAGAAGCCGCGTCTTCTGAATCCCCAGGAACACCGGGTCGGTCTTGAGCAGCGTCCCCAGCCCGCGGGGCGACAGTTGCTTATCCGGCTTGCCCGGCTCTGTGAACGGGATCGGGTTCGCCGCGTCCAGCGGGTTGTTCAACCGCTGCCCACGCTCGAAGATCCGCAGAATGTTGCCCATCTGCGCCACGTTCCACACCGGGAGCGGGTCCAGGTACGGCAGCACGCCCTTCCGCTCCAGTTCCTCCTGCGTCGGGTTCCGCCACCCCGGGTCCCCCTCGTTCTTGCGCACCATCACCACGCCCTGAAGACGCGCGGGCACCCCGAACGCCGTGTACGCCTCGCCGTACCGCGGGATCTTGTTGGGCACCGACCCGTTGTTGTACGTCACCGCGCCCCACAACTGCGCCCCGTGCGTCATCATGCAGTGCTGCACCCGGCGGATGTGGTCACCGTTCGCCTCCCCGTGGCACGGCCCGCACGCCTGCGGCGCCACGCGCAGGTCGCCCGGATTGATGAACCGGATGAACGCCGGGCTCTCCTGGTTCAGCAGCGCGTACGTATTCTCCGGGTTCCGCGAGCCGTGGAGTTTCGTCGGATCCTCGTGGGCGTGCTCGCCGAACTTCCGGGTCCCGTCGTTGAGGTGGTGCCGCCCGTACCACGCCTGCGCGTTCTCCGGCTGCACGTGCGCCTTCATCATCGCCGCCAGGTACGCCTTGTCGGTGATCGGCGTCCCCGGCTCCCCGGGCCGGCCCGGCTTGTCCATCGTGCTCTTCACCTGCCCGTCGCCCCCGTGGCAGTCGATGCACCCGATCCCCACGTCCATCTCCGCGTGCAGGTCCAGATCGTCCGTCTCCCCGTGGCACGAGATGCACCCCGCCGACTTGGCGATCGCCTCCGCCTTCGTCTGCTCGCCACGCTTGGGCGCCGGCTTGATCTGCTCGGCCAGCAGCGCCGCGGCCTTCTCAGGGTCGCTGTAGTCGTCCAACTGCTTCTTGCTCGGCCCGTGCCCGCCCCGCCAGTGGTGCTCGTGCTCGCACGCCGACAGCACAAACAACGCACCAGCCCCAAGCAGGGACGCCGCAATCAGACTCTTGGCAACTCGCGTTGGCATGGCTCGCTCCGGCTCTCGTTTCAATCCTCAACCCCAACCCACCCACCCACCCACACACACACACATACACACCGTCACCCGGCCGACCCGCCCCGCGCCGGCGACCAGCCGCCTCAGTACGTCAGCGTCAGCCCCACGAAGAACTGGAACAGCGTGTCGTTGTCCCCGTACACGTCTTGGAACCCCGACCCGGGGAAGAACACCGACCCGCTCGCCGTGAGGATGATGTTGTTGTTCAGGAACGGGCGGTACTGCGCCAGCAGGTTCACCTCGTACCCGATCTCCTCGTCGATGTCGTACTGGTTTGTGAACAACTCCAGCGACGACGTGTCCGCGAAGAACAGCGCGTTCGCGTTCAGCGACGCCCGCAACTTGGGCGTGATCTCCGCGTCCAGCCCCGCGTTGAAAAGCACCAGCCCGGGGTTCACGAAGTTCGACTGCCCCTCCAACTTGCTCGATTTGAGCGTGTTGAAGAACGACCGCCCCTGGTTCAGCCCCACCCCGAACAGCCGCACCGACTGGTTCTGGTAGAACGAACTCGGGCCCCCCGCGAACGTCGGGTCGTCGAAGATCGCATCGAATCCGCCGCCGGTGTCGTCAGTCGGGTCGCTGTCGCCCGACGCGTACAGGAACGACACCTTGGGCCGCAGCCAGTCAAAGTCCACCGACAGTTCCAGCGCCGCCATGTACGCCGAGATGTCCACGCGCCGCCCGGCGATCGGGTTGTGCTCGTCCTCCCCGAACGCGTAGTACACCGCGTGGCTCACGTTCAGCCGCCCGATGTGCCCGTCCGACGCGAACCCCACGTAGTACGCGTCCAGGTCCCGCAGCAGCACGTCGCCCGCCAGATCGGGCCGCACCGGGAACCCGTTGCTGTCGTACCGGTCGTCCGACGTGTCGTGGTTCCAGTGGAACGACCCCTGGATCGTGTACCCCAGCCAGATGAAGTCCTGCAGGTACGCGTTGGCGATCAGCACCTGCTGCTGCCGCCAGTTCAGTTCGTTGAGCCCGCTGTTGGTGTCCTTCTCCGGGCTGTTGAAGAACGCCACGTTGTAGAGCAGCCGGTTGGCCATCGCGTTGCCCGACAGACGCACGCCGTCGGAGATGTCGTTGAAGATGAATCCGCGGAAGTCCGAGTTGAACAGTTGCCGCCCGACTCGCAGGCTCAGGATGTCGAAGTACTCGCTCAGGTCGCCCAGGTGGATCTCCGCCACCGCCTCCTGCAGCGTCGTAAACGTGTCGTACCGCTCGTTGCCCTTCAGCGGGTCGATGTCGGTCGCGTTCTCCCGTATGTTCAGGTAGTTGATGTTCGTGACCGGCGTCACCTTGATCGCCCAGTCGATGGGCCGGAACGCCGTGTAACCCTTGCTGATCTCGATCGTCAGGAAGAAGTTCTGGTTGATGAACGACCCGCGACCGTCCTTGAACTGGTCGAACGAGTCGTTCAACTGCGCCGCGTTCCCCGACGGCGTGATGTTCTTCCGGTTCAGATACAACGTGTCCGACGTCGCCTGCACCAGCAGGAAGATGTCGTTGCCGATGATCGGGTAGTCACCCTTCAGCACGTTCCGGTCGTAGGGGTTCCAGATCGACCCCTCCGTGTACGCGCCATCACCCCGGTTGCTGCTCATCAACAGCCCCGCGTCCCCGGGCGTCGCCTTGTTGTACCGGTCCCAACTCGGCCACCCGATCCTCCACCGGTCGGGCGACGCCAGCATCGGCTCGGGCCGGAACACCCGCCTCGGCACCGTCAGGCTCTCCCCCGCGAACCCCAGTGGATCATCCCACCCCACAATCTCATCCACCTTCACCGGCACCATCGGCTCGCCCGCGGGCTTCGCCGCGTCCCCACCACCCCCACCACCCCCACCCGCCGCCGCCGCCTCACCGCCGCCCCGACGCCGACGCGACGAACTCTCCTCGGGCTGCGCCGCCGCCGGCTTCTCCTCCGTCGCGGGCTTCTCCGCCGCCGCCGGTGCCTCGGCCGGCTTGGGCGCATCCTGCGCCCGCGCCACCGCAGGTACCGCCCACAGCGCGCACGCCGTCCCCGCCAGCAACGCCAGCGCCGCGCGGGCCGGCCCGCCGCCGCTCGACATCCCCCGCTTCACACTCCGACGAGTTGGATTCATGCGCGCGCCCTCGGTCGTGGTCAGCGCGCAGCCTACCCAATCCCCACGCCCCACGCAATCCGCGAACTTTGTCAACACGCCGCGTTCGCCCGCCCGCAGATGAGAATCGGTCTCTCGATCGCGCAATCCTCGCCCCTTCCGTCCACACCCCGCACCCCCCGCACCACGCTCCTCCCTCTGGTAAACTCCTCGCCGCCCAGCGCGCTCGCTGCGCGCGCCTCAGGAGCGTCCCATGACCATCACCCGATCCCGCTTCCGCCGCGCGGCCCTCGCCGGCCTCGCCGCGCTCCTCGCCGCCTCTTCCGCCAACGCCCAACTCTCTCAGGCCAACGTCGAGGACATCGTCCGCCGCGCCATCGACGCCGCCAACGCCCTCGGCACCAACGCCACCATCTCCGTCGTCGACCGCGAGGGAAACATCCTCGCCTGCGTCCGCATGACCGACACCACCTCCCTCGATGGCACTGGCGTCCCCCGAACCATCCCCACCACCGCCGTCGTCCGCGGCGGGGGCTTCGGCGGCCTCGACACCCAGCCCGTCAATATCGACTACTCACCCGGCAACCCGCTCTTCGTCGCCAACGACGGCGGCGCCCGCGTCGCCACCTCCCTCACCGCCACCTCCAAGGCCGGCACCGCCGCCTTCCTCTCCACCTCCGGCAACGCCTTCACCACTCGCACCGCCGCTTTCATCGTCCAATCCAACTTCCCCCCTCTCGTCCCTCTCCAGCCCTCCGGGCCTCTCTTCGGCGTCCAGTTCTCCCAACTCCCCACCTCCGACTTCAACCGCCTCCCGCTCGGCCTGTCCGCCGACTCCGGCGGCCTGCCCCTCTACATCAACGGCGTCTGCGTCGGAGGCGTCGGCATCGAGTGCAACGACACCCGCACCGCCCTCACCGGCACCTACGGCGTCGACACCATCCGCGCCGCCGGAACCCCCTCCACAGAGGAACGCATCGCCCTCGCCGCTCAGGGCATCGGCGCCGCCGGCTTCGCCCCTCCCGCCTTCATCCAGGCCAGCATGATCTTCGTCGGCGGCCTCCGCCTCCCATACACCTTCGCCGCCGCTCCGCTCGTCGCCGCCATCCCCCCCGGCAACAGTGCCGCCTTCATCGCCGCGGAGAACGGCGCTGGACGCCTCGACATCCTCTTCCCCCTCCGCGGCGCACAACCCTCCATCTTCACCACCGTCCCCCTCACCGACCCCGCCGGCGGGCCTGAAGTCCTCTACAACGGCCTCCGCGGCCAAACCGTCACCGGCTTCGACACAGGCAACGTCATCAACACCCTCCCCGGCAACCCCAACGACCCCGACGGCGCCGGCCCCGTCGTCGCCCAGCAACTCACCGCCGTCGACGTCCAACGCGCGCTCTTCAACGCTCACGCCACCAACAACCGCCTCCGCGCCATGATCCGCCGCGACAGGCCCCTCATCTCCCAGGTCAACGTCTCCGTCGTTGACCTCGACGGCAACCTCCTCGGCTTCTACCGCTCACCCGACGCCCCCGTCTTCGGCATGGACGTCTCCCTCCAGAAGGCCCGCTCCGTCGCCTTCTTCTCCCGCGGCGCTTCCCCCACCCGCGACAGCGCCGCCACCATCCTGAACGCCATCGAGCCCGACCACCCGCTCGATCCCAACGGCGCCCCCGCCCCCAACATCTACTCCAAGTACGTCACCGCCGCCTCAACCTTCGGCCTCAACCTCGACGGCTCCATCGCCTTCGGCGACCGCACCATCGGCTTCCTCTCCCGCACCAACGTCCCCGACGGCATCCCCATGACCAACCGCGATCAGGCCACGCCCCGCGGTCCCTTCGGTGCCTTCGGCCCTCAACTCGCCGGCGTCATCCCCAACACCTTCAGCCCCTTCAACACCGGCATCCAGACCGACCTCATCATCACCAACCTCGTCCGCTTCCTCTTCACCTTCGGGCCCCCGGGCGATCCCGGTGAAGCCGCTCGCCTCGCAGACTTCGACGCCAACCGCGGCGGCACTCGCCCCCTCGCCAACGCACCCCTCGGTGCCGCCTTCGCCGCCACACTCCCGGGCCGCGTCACTCGCGGGCCCGCACCCAATCCCGGCGAACTCGACGAGCCCCCACCCCTCGGCTTCCCTGACCGCACCCTCGCCAACGGCCTCCAGATCTTCCCCGGTGCCGTCCCCCTCTACAAACTCGACGCCACCACCAACACCGGCGTCCTCGTCGGCGCCGTCGGCATCTCCGGCGACGGCATCGAGCAGGACGACAACGTCGCCTTCGCCGGCGCCGGCGGCTTCGTCCCCGGCTCCCTCGGTGACTTCCAGCAGTTCGGCTCCAACATCCGCCGCGCAGACCGCGTCATCCTGTCGAATATCCGGTTTCTGCGATTGCCGTACGTGAAGTTCCCGCGGGCGCCATACTCCGGGCTCTGATCGCCTCGCCAAGCGCTCCGCCTTCCGGTCCGGCGGCCACTCCGCGCGCGGGCGGGCCGCCCCCATATCCTCCCCCATGCGCGCACTCCTCACGGGCCAGATCGGCCTCGACAAGAAGCCCTATATCCAGGCCGCCGCCGACCTCGCCGGCGCCCAGGGCGAGCGGATCGACCTCTACCACGTCGGCGACCTCATGTACGCCGAGGGACGCGACGTCAAGCCCGGGCGCATCCTCGACCTGCCCATCAGCCGCCTGAACTCCCTCCGCCGAGCCGCCTTCAAGGACGTCATCGCCGAGTCCGCGGGCCAGAAGAACATCATCGTCAACACCCACGCCACCTTCCGCTGGCGCCACGGGCTCTTCTCCGCCTTCGACTTCGACCAGATCGCCAAACTCAACCTCGACACCTTCATCTGCCTCGTCGACAACATCGAGGTCGTCCACCACCGCCTCCACCGAGACCACACCGTCGATGCCACCCTCAAGGACTGCATGGTCTGGCGAGAGGAGGAGCAACTCGCCACCGAACTCCTCAGCCAGGCCGTCCCCGGCAGCAAGTTCTACATCCTCTCCCGCGGCCGTCACACCGACACCCGCCAGACCCTCTTCCGCCTCGTCTGCCGCCCCGGCATGCGCAAGGTCTACCCCTCCTTCCCCATGAGCCACGTCGTCGACATGCCCGACGTCCTCGCCGAGATCGACCACTTCCGCGCCGAACTCGCCAAGCACTTCATCTGCTTCGACCCCGGAGACGTCGACGAGAAACTCCTCCTCGAACGCGCCATCGCCGCCGCTCGCGACGGCAAGGAATTCATCGACATCGCCCCCCACGCCTTCGGCGGCAGCAAAGCCGCCGGCTCGGCCGACCCCATCCGCGTCCGCGTTCGCGAGGTCCTCGATATCGCCGGAGACATCGACGGCCAGATCTACATGCGCGACTTCAAACTCATCGACCAGTCCGACATGATCGTCTCTCTCGTCCCCGAACTCCCCGGCGGCGTCCCCGGCCTCTCCTCAGGCGTCGAACGCGAACTCCAGCACGCCTTCGAGCACACCAAAGAGGTCTACGTCGTCTGGAAGCCCAAAAAGACCCCCTCCCCGTTCATCACCGAGACCGCCACAAAGGTCTTCAAGACCGTTGACGAAGCCCTCCGGCACTTCGAGGCCAACGGCTACTTCGGCGAGAAGAACCTCTTCGGCCAATAGGCCCTTCCCTCGCTCACCTCGCCCGTCCGCATTCCGGGCACCGCGCCAGGTCCCCCATCGCATACCCGCACCCCGGGCAGTCCCCGGGCTTCCGCCGGGGCCGCAACGCCGGCCCAACCCCGAAGCAGGCCAGCGCCACCCCCGCAACCCCGACCGACACGAGCGCCCAGGCCACACCGGCCTTCAGGCTGCCCTCCATCAGCCCAATCGCCAGCACCAGAAGGCTCCCCGCCATCAGCGTCCCCGCCGGGCACCACACGCTCCGCCCCAGCCCCCGGGTCCCGTGACGCACCGCGCACACCGCCGGCACGGCCACCGATGCCATCACCAGCCCCACCCATACCAGCACGATGATCGGTCCCAGCATCATGCCGACATTCTTCGGCCCCGACCCACCCGCGTTCCATTCCGCCTGGGTTGGTCGCCCCAAACCCGCTCAACCCCCCCACCCCGCCGCTATCATCGGGCCGCCATGCCCAAGCCCGACTTCATCACGGCCCAGTTCATCGTCTCCACCATCGTCATCCTCGTGGTCCTCCACGTCATCCTCGTCGGCGTCGCCTACGGCATCTTCTTCGAACGCAAAATCTCCGCCTGGATGCAGGACCGCACCGGGCCCAACCGCTGCGGCTTCGACTTCAACCTCCCCTTCCTCTCCTTCCTCAAGGGCATGAAGGGCTACGGGCAGGCCCTCGCCGACGGCCTCAAGTTCATGGTCAAGGAAGACTACCAGCCCCCCCACGTCGACAAGGCCCTCTTCTCCCTCGCGCCCGGCACCATCGTCATCCCGGCCCTCATTGGCTTCGCGATCATCCCCTGGGGCGGGTTCCTCGACGTTCAGGCCTTCACGATCCCGATCCTCAACTGGACCATCGACGCCCAGCGCGTCTCCGTCGCCGGCGCTGACATCTCCATCGGCCTCGTCTACATCCTCGCCACCGCCGCCCTCGGGATCTACGGCGTCGTCCTCGGCGGCTGGGCCAGCAACAACAAATACTCCATGCTCGGCGGCCTCCGCGCCTCCTCCCAGATGCTCGCCTACGAGATCCCCATGGGGCTCTCGATCCTCTGCGTGCTCCTCACCGCCGGCTCCCTCATGCCCTCCCGCGTCATCGAGTGGCAGCACCAGCACGGGTGGCTCATCCTGAGCCAGCCCCTCGTCGCGGTGCTCTTCTACATCTGCTCCCTCGCCGAGTGCAACCGCCTCCCCTTCGACAACGCCGAGTGCGAGGCCGAACTCGTCGGCGGCTACCACACCGAATACTCCTCCATGCGCTTCGCCCTCTTCTTCCTCGCCGAGTACACCCACATGATCACCGGCTCGGCGATCTTCGCCGTCCTCTTCCTGGGCGGCTACACCCTTGTCCCCTTCGGCATGGGCTGGGAAATCCCGCTCCTCGATCCCGCCTCCACGGGCTTGCTCGCCGTCCTCGCCAAGTGCGGCGTGCTCTTCGGCAAGACCGCCCTCCTCGTGGGCTTCATGATGGTCGTCCGCTGGACCCTCCCCCGCCTCCGTTTCGATCAGGTCATGTCCTCCGCCTGGCAGGGCGCGATCCCCGTCGCGATGGGCCTCGTGCTGGTCAACTCCGTCCTCGTCTACGCGGGCGCGGTGAACTTCTTCACGCTGCTCGTGGGCAACGCCGCCGTCGGCGCCGTCGTGCTGGCCGTCCAGCCCATGCTCAAGCGGCCCGTGAGCAAGAAGATCCCGCTCGCCGGCTCGCGATTCAGCCCGCTGCCCGGCACTGGCTCTGCGTCGAACGTCTCCGCCTCCGCCCGCGAGGACGACCCCGTCCGCACCGCTGCCGCCGCTATCGCGAGTTGATCGACCGACTCGAAACGCGTCCGTGAGGGAGCGCTCCCCGCCCGGACGCTTCCCGCTCAGCGGTACCCCCCCCGCGCCCCCCCGCGCCCCCCCGCGCCCCCCCGCGCCCCCCCGCGCCCTCCCCCCGCGCCCCGGCTTGCGCCGGGGCCTCTGTGTTTGCGCGGTGCTTTGGGCCTTGTTTTGGGGGTCGCGTAGTCCGTGTAACTCCGCGATCGCGCGCGCACCTCGTTGCCGGGCTTTGGAGGGCCCGCTGAGCGGCCCTCGCGCAGACCCTCCGACCCCCCCACCCAGCGCGCCCGAATCGATCCTGGGGCATCGTAGAGGAACTGGCCTTTTCTCACACGGGAAACGCGACTTTCTGTGCGTGTGCGCGCAATCTGGCGTCCACGACCCCGATTCAACTCAGCGGCGGGGGCTCGGGTCGCACTTGCGCGCAATCTGAGCGACGGCATGCGGAACTTCGGGAACCGTGGATCGTCAGAGCCGCCCGCGGCAGCGGGCGGCTAGCGGGCTTTGAGCGCCCCGGCGATGGCCGGCTCGATGGCCTCGGCCCAGCGGCGGTAGCCCACGGGCGAGAGGTGCAGTTGGTCGGGCATCACCTCGGGGCTCAGCCGGCCATCCGGTTCGAGCAGCACCGGCGCGAGGTCCACGAAAGCCACCCGCTCCGGCACGGCGCGGCGGGCCAGGAGCGCGTTGGTCGCCGCCACCTTCTTGCGGAGCGGGCCGTCGGCATGAAACTCCCGCGGGAAGATCGCCAGCAGCAGGATCTTCGTGGTCGGGAGCCGCTGGCGGAGGCAGGCGATGATCGCCCCGACGCCCTGGTCGATCTGCTCTGGGGTGTCGCTTCCGGTGTTGTTGGTGCCGATCATGAGCACGGCAATGGCGGGCGGCCTGCCCGCGGCGGGCGCGGCGAGGCGTTCGATCTGGACGTCGGCGAGTCGCCAAAGGACGTGCTGGGTGCGGTCGCCCCCGATGCCGAGGTTGATGGCGCCGCGCGGGGCGAAGTGCTTGTCCCACGCCTCCTTGCCCTCGCGCTCCCAGCCCTGGGTGATGGAGTCGCCGATGAACAGGACGCCGGCGTCGCCTTTGGCGATGGCTTCGCGGACGCGTGCGGCCTGCATGGTGTGGCGGTCCATCCACCAGCCGTCGCGGCGATCGGCGGGGACAATGGCGGGATTCTGTGCTGCGGCAACGGGCGGCGGCGCGGGAGCGGGAACGGGTGCCGGCGCCGGAGCCGGGGGCGCGGGAGGAGGAGGCGAGGGTGGCGGCGGCGGCTCCGCGGGTGCGGCAGGTGCCGAGGGTGCTGAGGGTGCCGGGGGCGGCGGATCCTTGTACGCGCACGCGGAGATGGCAGCGGCGGCCAAGAGGAGCGCGGCGGCGCGGGGGGTGTGGCGCATGGCGGGGTCCTGAGTCAGCGGTCGAGTTGGTTGATGCGGTCGATGAGTTTGCGGACGAGGCCGAAGTCCCGGCGGGTGTGCGTGAAGACCAGGCGCGGGAGGTGGAGGTGGTCGTCCTCGGCGTCGAGGGGCCCGCGCTGGACCATGCTGCCGGCCTTGACGAGCCTGGCGAACTCCGTGTTGAGCGTGTGCATCGCCCGGTCGGAGAGGCGGCGCTGCATGCGGATGACCAGGTCGTCCTTGACGTAGCGGGAGGAGTGGTAGTTGCGGTAGAAGTCCATGATGTGGGTGACGGCCTGGGCGGGGGAGTCACAGAGGGCGTAGAGGGCGTGGTCGTCGGGGCTGATCCAGCCGCGCTTGCCCAGGCCGGAGCGCATGAGCGCGTCCCACTCGTTCCAGTAGGTTTCGCCCGCGCCCTGGCAGAGGACGATGGGGATCATGGAGGCCTTGCCGGTCTGGACGAGGGTGAGGACTTCGAAGGCTTCGTCCATGGTGCCGAAGCCGCCCGGGAAGAGGGCGACGGCCTCTGCCTGGGAGATGAACATGAGTTTGCGGGTGAAGAAGTAGCGGAAGTGGATGAGTTTCTGATCGCCGGCGATGACCTCGTTGGCGGTGGTCTCGAAGGGGAGGCGGATGGCGACGCCGAAACTGGCTTCGCGTCCCGGGCCCTGATGGCCGGCCTCCATGATGCCGCCGCCGGCGCCGGTGATGACCATCCAGCCCTCCTGGGCCATGAGGCGGGAGAACTCGACGCAGGCGGCGAAGTCAGGGTGGGTCTTGGGGGTGCGAGCGGAGCCGAAGATGGTGACCTTGTGGGGCTCGGCGTACTTGCCGAAGACGCGGAAGGCGTAGCGGAGTTCCTTGACGGCGGCGGTGATGAGTTTGAGTTCGCCGGTGTGGCGGCCGTCGGGGATGAGTTTGAGCCCGGTGGAGAGGAGGTCGCGGACGAGTTTGGCCTCGAAGGAGCCCGGGGTGCCGCCGGTCTTGGCGATGAGGGCGTCGAGTTGGGCGAGGATCTCAGGGTCGTCGCCGCGCGGTGGCGTCGAGCCGGGGGGGATGACCGGGTCGGTGGAAGGGACGGGGTCGAGTTCGGGTCGGTTGGGTTCCACGGGTCGAGTGTACGGGCGCGCGGGGGAACCGAAGGAGACGGGGGGCGGATTTCGGGAGCGTGTCAGGCGCCGTACTGCTGCGTGTAGTACGTTCGGTACTCGCCGGACTTGACGCGTTTCCACCAGGCGCTGTTGGCGCGGTACCAGTTGACGGTGGCTTCGAGCGCGGCGGGCCAGGCGGAGCGCGACGGCCGCCAGCCCAGTTCACGCTCGATCTTGGCCGCGTCGATGGCGTATCGGCGGTCGTGGCCCGGTCGGTCGGCGACGGGCTTGATCATCTCGGGGCCCTTGCCGAGCACCCTCAGGATGGAGTGGGTGAGGTCGAGATTGGAGCGTTCGTTGTTGCCGCCGATGTTGTAGACCTCGCCCGAGCGGCCGCGCTCGAGGACGGCGAGGAGGGCCTCGCAGTGGTCCTCGACGTGGAGCCAGTCGCGGACGTTGAGCCCGTCGCCGTAGAGCGGGACCTGCTGGCCCTCCAGAAGGTTGGTGACGAAGAGGGGGATGACCTTCTCGGGGAACTGGTATGGCCCGAAGTTGTTGGAGCAGCGGGTGATGCAGGCGTCGAGGTGGAAGGTGTGGTGCCAGGCGCGGACGAGGCCGTCGCTGGCGGCCTTGCTGGCGGCGTAGGGGCTGTTGGGGGCGATGGGGGTGTCCTCGGTGAACTTGAGATCGGGGCGGTCGAGGGGGAGGGAGCCGTAGACCTCGTCGGTGCTGACGTGGAGGAGTCGCGGGACGGGCTTCTTGGCGGCCTGAAGGCGGCGGAGGCCGTCGAGGATGACCTGCGTGCCGGCGACGTTGGTGCGGATGAAGGGACCGGCGTCGAGGATCGAACGATCGACGTGGCTCTCCGCGGCGAGGTGCATGACGGCGTCGCACTCGGCCAGGAGCGGCGCGACGACCGCGGGGTCGCAGATGTCGCCCTTGACGAAGCGGTAGCGGGGCTCCTTGGCGAGGTCGGCGAGGTTCTCGGGGTTGCCGGAGTAGGTGAGGAGGTCGAGGTTGGTGACGCGGGTGGAGGGGCGGCTGCGGAGGACGAAGCGGACGAGGTTTGAGCCGATGAACCCGCTGCCGCCGGTGATGAGGATGTGGGAGAAGGCCATGCGGACTCCGAGGTGAGGGGCGGGGGGGTTAGGGTTCGAGGCGCTGCATGACGGACGCGAGGGCGGACTGCCAGGGCATCATGGGGCCGATGAGGGCTTCGGTGCGGGTGATGTCGAGGACGCTGTAGGCGGGGCGAGGCGCGGGGCGGGGGAACTCCGCGGAGGTGCAGGGCTCGACGGGGGTGGAAAGCCCGGCGAGGCGGACGATCTCGCGTGCGAAGTCGAACCAGGAGCACTCGCCGGCGTCGGTGACGTGGAAGGTGCCGCGGGCGTTCTTGGCGAGGAGGGCGAGAGTGGCGCTGGCGAGGTTGTCGGCGGAGGTTGGGCGGCCGCGCTGGTCGGTGACGACGCGGAGGGACGGGCGGGTGCGTGCGGCGGCGGCGATGGTTCGGACGAAGTTCTTGCCGCGGGGGGCGTAGACCCAGGAGGTGCGGATGAGGAGGTGGTCGCACCCCGACTCGCGGAGGAGGTGTTCACCCAGGGCCTTGCTGCGGCCGTAGGCGTTGAGGGGTGCGATGGGGTGGTCGGTGGCGTAGGGGCTGGAGCCGCGGCCATCGAAGACGTAGTCGGTGCTGAAGGTGACGAGGGTGGCACGGGAGTCGCGAGCGACGCGGGCGAGGTGTGCGACGGCGTGGGCGTTGACGGCGTTGGCGCCGGGCTCGTCCTTTTCCGCGCCATCGACGTCGGTCCAGGCGGCGGCGTTGATGATGGTCTTGAAGCCGCGGCCGAGGAGGGCGCGATCGATGGAGGCGGGGTCGGCGAGGTTGAGTTGGGCGCGGGAGAAGATCGCGACGGGCGCGGAAGGCGTCGCCGAAGCTGTCGAGCCCGTGAGCAGGCGCGCGAGGGCATGCCCGAGTTGCCCGGAGGAACCGATGACGGCGATGGGACCGGGGAGCGCGTGCGCGGGGTGGAGATCGCGCGGGGCGGTCATCCGTGGCGGACTCCCCAGGGGAAGCCGGGGATGGAGTCGAAGGGCCGGCGGTCCTCGTCGGGCTTGGCGGGGTCGTAGGCGTGGGTGACGTAGTAGAGGAGGCCGGCGGGGGTATCGCCGACGGTGGCGGCGCCGTGCCAGAGGGGCGGGGGGATGATGACGACGGCCGGGCGTTTCTCGCCGATGACGGCCATCCAGGACCTTGCGTCGGCCTCGCGGTGGACACCGACCTTGAGGTTGCCGGTGAGGGCGATCCAGAAGTCGGTCTGCTTGGCGTGGCGGTGCCAGGCCTTGATGACGCCCGGGTAGGTGACGGAGAAGTTGATCTGGCCCTGGGGGGCCAAGACGCCCTGCATCTGGTTCATGAGGGACCAGCCGCGGTCGTCGGCGTAGTGGGCCTGGGGGACCAGGACGGGCTCGGCGGCTTCAAGGGCGGCCTTGAAGGCGTCGGCGATGGGAAGGGAGACGGCGCGGATGGGCGAGAGGTTCACGCCTTGGCTCCGGCAGGAGCCTTGGCGGGGGCGGGGGCGGGGGGGGCGGGGGCGGGTGGGGGGACCGGCGCGCCATCAACGAGGTTGGCGCCGCCCTCGGTGACGAGGCTGGCGGCGCGGAAGAGGGACTCGAAGGTGCCGGCGTCGGTCCACCAGCCGTCGAGGAGTTCGTAGGAGAGGTCGCCGCGCTGGAGGTAGTAGTTGTTGACGTCGGTGATTTCGAGTTCGCCGCGGCGTGAGGGCTTGAGGGTCTTGCAGACCTGGAAGACGTCGGCGTCGTAGAAGTAGATGCCGGTGACGGCGAAGTTGCTGGGGGGGTTGTCGGGCTTCTCGATGATTTCGAGGATCTTGGGGCGTGGGCCTGAGGAGCCCGGGGCGGGCGGCGCGCCATCGAAGCGGGCGACGCCGAAGCGTTGGGGGTCGTCGACGGCCTTGAGCAGGACCTTGGCGCCGGAGCGCTGGGTGAAGAAGTCGCCGGCGGCGCGGCGGATGTTGTGCTGGATGATGTTGTCGCCGAGGATGACGCAGATCTTGGAGCCGTCGGCGAAGTCCTCGGCGAGTTTAAGGGCGTCGGCGATGCCGCCCTCGCCTTCCTGGTAGGCGAACTCGAGGTGCTTGAGCCCGAGGTGCTTGCCGTTCTTGAGGAGTTTGAGGAAGTCCCCGGCGTGGTCGCCGCCGGTGACGACGAGGACCTCGTTGATCCCGGCGTTGAGCATCGCCTGGAGGGGGTAGTAGATCATCGGCTTGTCGTAGACGGGCAGGAGGTGCTTGTTGGTGACCAGAGTGAGGGGCCGGAGCCTGGTGCCAAGACCGCCGGCGAGGATGACGCCCTTCATACGCGAGACTCCTGCGAAAGGGTGGAGCGAGGGGGAGGATATCGGCCCGATCGGAGGGTGGCCGAAGGGGTGTTCGGCGGCGCGGCGGCCCGATGCGCGAAGATTGCGCGGGGGATGGTCTGGCGGGCGTTATCCGGGGTGTTCCTCGGCGGTCTTGGCGTAGACCCAGTGGTCCTCCCAGGTGCCGGCGATCTTGACGAGGCGGAGGGCGAGGCCCTCGCGGCGCATGCCGCATTTCTCGGCAACGCGGATGCTGCGGGCGTTGCGGGGGATGATTCCGGCGGCGACGCGGTGGAGGCCGAGGCCCAGCGGGTGGGGCGCGAACGCGAGAGAGAGGAGGGCGGAAACGCCTTCGGTGGCGAGGCCCCGGCCGAGGGCGGGCGCGGCGACCCACCAGCCGGCGTCGGCCATCTGCCCGACGCCGCGGACGATGTTGTTGAGGTTGAAAGAGCCCAGGAGCGTGCCGGCGGAGTCGAAGGCGAAGAGGCGGACGGCGGAGCCGGAGGCGTGGGCGCGGGCGGCGCGGTCGAGGGACTGCTCGAAGTGGGCGTCGAGGCCGGCGTCGATGCCCCAGTCAGCGGGCGCGGGCATCCAAGGGGCGAGGTGATCGAGGCTGGCGGAAAGGGCGGCGAGGAACGTGGGCCGGTCGGAGGGCTCGAGCGGCCGGAGGGTCATGCGCGGGGTGGAGACGGCGCGCGGGGTCCACACCATCGCGGCGGAGAGAGGCGGGGGCAGCGGGTGGTTCGAGGTGATGGTGGACTGGAGCACGCGCCAGCGTAGAGCGGGCGGGATCGCGCCGGCAGGGCGTCGCTCACGGGACGAAGGCCGCGGTGATGAGGATCGCGGCGATGGCGGCGCAGAGAGAGGTCTTGACGACGACGGCGACGAGTCGCCCCACGGCGGCGCCGGCGGCGACCTTTGCTGAGGCGTGCAGGTCGTTCTTCTTCAGGACGCGCTCGGCCAGGAGGGCACCGAGGCCCGCGCCGATGGCGGCGCCGAGGATGGTACCGATGATGGGCGGGGGGACGAAGGTGCCGACGACAGCCCCGACGAGTGTGCCGATGACCGCGCCAACAGCCCCGGTTTTAGATCCGCCGGCCTTGGCGGCGCCGAGCGCGCCGGCGGCGATCTCGGCAATCTCACCGATGAGGGCGAGGGCGAGGCAGGCGCCGAGGGTCCACCAGGAGAAGAGGCCGGGCTGCCAGACCTGGCAGGCGGTGGCGACGGCAAGGGCGAGCCACGCGCCGGGGAGCGTGACGATGGAGAGGCCGATCCCGAGGAGGGCGGCGAAGGTCACAATGGAGGCGGCGAGATAGGCCATCGCGAGCGCGGTGCGCGCCGGGTGATTGGGAAGACCGGCCGTGGGGTTGCGGGCGGCGGCGGGGCCCGATCAGGCGGGGGTCTGGGCCGGGGGAGCCGTCTGGGGCGGGGCGGGCTGGGGGGCGGAGTCGACGGCGGCGTCAGGATTCGCGGCGCGCTCCATGTCGAGGATCCAGTCTTCGAGTTTGGCGTGGCGGAGGAGGTCGAGTTTGACGGTGGAGCCGTCCTTGAGGCGGAGGGAGACGAAGAACTTGTCCCACTTGCGCTTGTCGAACTCGGCGATGTCGGCGGGGGTGAGGGACTGGCCCGAGGGAAGGGTCAGGCGTCGCGCGTCGGGGTCGAAGGTGAAGACGGTGCGCTTGGCGGGGAGGAGGACGAAGAGGAGCATGTAGACCGCGCCGCCGAGCCCGAGGGCGGCGAAGGCCCACTGCATCGGGAGGTCGAAGAGGTCGAGCGGTTTGGGCTGTACGGCGGTCTTCCAGCGCTCGTTCAGGCGGGCGAGGTCGGCGGCGGGGTCCTTCATCGTGGTGCGCGCGGGGTCCAACCCGCCCACGCGGTCCAAGGAGTCCAGCCAGCGCAGCGCGAGGGCGTCGGCGATATCGGGCTGAAGTCGGCGGAGGTCGGCGGCGGCCTGCTGGGCGCGGGCGGTGGTGCCGGCGGCCTCGGCCTGGAGCGCGGCGGCCCGGGAGAGCGCGGCGTCGAGTTCGGCGCGCTTGGCGGCGAGCACGGCGTGGCGGGCCTTGGGATCAGGGATCGAGGCGTCCGAGAGGCGGTTGGCCGACTGCGCGGCGTCCAGATACAGGCGCTGCTTGTAACTGGCGTCCTCGTAGCCCCGGGCGGGGTAGATGACCAGCGCGTCGAGCAGGCCCCAGCAGCCGAAGATGACCAGCACGGCCAGGAAGATGAGCATCTTCACCAGCCAGGGTTTGTGGAGGGTGGTTTTCTGAAGGGTCGGCGCGTCAGCCATGATGGTCCCCGGAGTCCTCTCAACCGCGTCGGCGGGAGGGTAGCCCGGCAAGGCCCGCTATCGTTGCGGCATGTGGCGGATCCTCGCGCCGTTGGCGGTGCTGGTGCTGGTGGTGGTGGCGGCCGCGACGGCGGGTCGGGCCGGGCCGCGGGCGGAGGTCGTGATCCTCGACGGGGGCGACGTGAACACGCTGGACCCGCACAGGATGTCGTGGCTGCACGACCTGCGGCTGGCCGGGGCGCTGTGGGAAGGGCTGGTGCGGGCTAATCCGGATGATCCGGCGTTCGCGCCCGAGCCGGCGGCGGCGGAGTCGTGGACGGTGTCGGAGGATGGCCGGCGCTACACCTTCACGCTGCGACCCGGCTTGCGCTGGTCCAACGGGGAGCCGCTGACGGCGGAGGACTTCCGGCGGACCTGGCTCCGGGCGATCCTGCCCGAGACCGGCGGGGACTATCTGAGCCTGTTCGGGCTGATCCGGGGCGTGCGGGAGTTTCTGGCCTGGCGCGAGGCGCGGGTCGAGGCGTTCCTGCGCGAGGCCCCGGACGAGGCGGACGCCCGGCAGACGGCGGCGGAAAGTCTGTGGGCCGAGACGGTCGATGCGTACGGGCGCATGGTGGGCGCGCGGGCGGAGGACGATCGCACGCTGGTGGTGGAGTTGGCACGGCCCGCGCCGTACTTTCTGGAGGTGCTGGCGTACGAGGTGGCGGTGCCGCTCTACATGCCGGTGGTGGAGCGGTTCCAGCGCGTAGACGGGCGGACGGGGCGGCTGCGGGTGGAGAGCGGGTGGACCAAGCCGGGGCTGCTGGTGTCGAACGGACCGTACCGACTTGAGGCGTGGTTGTTCAAGCGGGAGATGCGGCTGGCCCGGAACGAGCGGTATTGGAACGCGGTGAAGGTGGCGGTGGGGTCGATCGCGCTGCCGTCGATCGCGGACCCGGCGGCGGTGCTGGTGGCGGGGATGACGGGGAGCGCCGACTGGGTGACGAGCGTGAACGCGGACGCCCGGCGGGACCTGGTGAGTGCCAAGCGGGCGTTCCTGAAGGAGCACGAGTCGGAGGTGGAGTCGATGCGGGCGCGGGGGATGGGCCCGCTGGCGATCGATCGGTCGCTGCCCGCCGACCCGCGCAACCGCGTGCACGTCTTCCCGGCGTTCGGGACGTTTTTCCTGAACCTGAACTGCTCGGCGTCGCTGGCGGACGGGCGGAAGAACCCCCTGGCCGACGCGCGGGTGCGGCGGGCGCTGGCGCTGGCGGTGGACAAGGACGCGGTGGCGGCGTTGCGGGGGATCGGGGAGCCTGTCGCGCGGTCGCTGGTGCCGCCGGGGTCGCTGGCGGGGTACGAGCCGCCCGAGGCGCCGGGGCGCGACGTGGACGCGGCGCGGCAGGCGCTGATGGACGCGGGCTACCTGCACGGCGACCAGGTGCCGACACTGGAGGTGCTGTTCACCAAGGACGGCGGGCACGACCAGGTGATGCAGGCGATCGCGCGCGGGTGGCAGCGGGACCTGGGGATCCGCATCGAGTTGCGGCAGAAGGAACGCAAGGCGTTCCGCGAGGACCTCAAGCGCGGGAACTACATGATCTCGACGGCGAACTGGTTCGGGGACTACGGCGACCCGACGACGTTCCTGGAGACCAGCCGGAGCAGGGACGGGAACAACGACAGGCGGTACGCCGGCGCGGAGTTCGACGCGCTCCTGGACCGGGCGGCGGAGGAGCGGGACGCGGCGGCCCGGCTGGGCCTCTTGCGGGAGGCAGAGGGGATCCTGGTCACGCGGGACTTCCCGTTCATACCCGTGGTGCACGAGTGCACGGTGACGCTCTTCGACGCCCACCGGCTCGAAGGGATCACCGACCACCCGCGGCAGAAGCAGCAGTTGGGGCGGCTGAGGCTGGTGGAGATGGAGGGGGTGATGGGGCGGGGGTCTCCGGGCGCGCCGGGGAGCAGGGGTGCGCGATGAGGCCGTTTCTGACGGCGTGGTGGCGTCATCTGGCGCTGCTGACCTACGACCTCGATCGGAGCACGCTGGAACCGTTCGTGCCGGCTGGGTGCACGCTTGACGAGCACCCCCGCTGGCCCGGGCGCGGGCTGGCAAGCCTGGTGGCCTTCGACTTTGAAGAGTGCGCGGTGTGGGGCGCGCGGTGGCGCATCCCCGGGATGCGCCTGGTGAACTTCCCGGAGGTGAATCTGCGGTTCTACGTGCGCGGGCCGAGGGGTCGCGGGGTGTGCTTTGTGGCCGAACTGGTCCCGAGCCGGGTGGTGTCGGTGGCGGCCCGGGCGCTGTACAACGAGCCGTATCGGGCGGCAAGGATGGAGAGCCGGGTGGTGCATGATGGCGGGATCGTGCGGGTGAAGCACACGTGGCACCGGCACGGCGAGCACGGGCTGACGCTCGAGGCAGAGGGCCGCCCAGCGACTCCCCAGCCGGAGAGCGTGGAGCACTTCTTCAAGGAGCACGAGTGGGGCTATGGGCGCGATCGGCGAGGCCGGACACTCGCGTACCGGGTGGAGCACCCGGTTTGGCGGGTGTTCCCCGTGCGCGCGGTGCGGAGGTCGGTGGGGTTTGCGGCGCTGTACGGCGAGGGCTTCGGAGGCTTGGAGGGTCGGGAGCCGATTTCCACGGTGCTGGCGGAGGGGTCGGCGGTCGCTGTGTACCCGCCCGACAGGGCCCCCTAGGGGCCGAGGGGCGCGAGGCTTGTGTGAACATTGATCTCCTCCCCACCGGTCCGGCCACCCGACCGACCGGTCGGCTTGACACCGACCGACTGGTCGGTACAGTTCGGGATGCCCCCCCAACACTCATCTACACGCGGCTCGGCGGCGAGGCGGGGCCGGCCGGCGGCTCCCGCTGGGCGTCCCGCTGCACGCCTGCCCGATCCCCCCCCACTCCCCCACCCCCCCCAACTTCCCGCCCCCGCGGCTCGGCGAAGGCCGCACGATCGGGATGCGATCCTTGACGCGGCGGAGAACGCGATCCTGCGGGACGGGATCGGGAGCCTGACGCTGGACGCGGTGGCGGCTGAGGCGGGGCTGAGCAAGTCTGGGCTGCTGCACCACTACCGGAGCAAGGACGCGCTGATCGATGCGATGGTGCGTCGGGCGGTCGAGGGGTGGCGGGACGAGATGCGTGCGGCGGTCGAGTCGCAGGCCCCGGGCCCGGGCCGGGTGGCCCGCGCGACGCTGGCGACGTGCCTGGGGAGCGCCTCGAACTGGACGGCGGCGTTGCGGCGTCGCGGCTGGGTGCTGGTGGCGGCGCTGGTGCACAACCCGGCGCACGTGCAGCCCCTGCGGGACGTGGTGGAGGAGATGGAGGAGCGGATCGCCGCCGACGCGCTGCCCGCGGGCGCGGGAGAGGTGGTGCGGCTGGTCACCGACGGGCTGTGGTTCGGATGGATCTTCGGGATCGCCGAGCCCACGGCGAAGAAGTTGGAGGCGATCCGCACGGCCCTGCGCGGGCTGATGAGCGATCGGGGCGGGCTCGCGGGGGTCAGGCACGCGGGGAGCGCGGGGCGGGCGGGGCGGGCGGGGGGCGCGAGAGCGAAGGGCCGGGGGCGCGGCGTGGTGAGCGGCAAGTCATCCAAGCGTGGCCGGCGATCGGCCTGAGAGCGAGGGATCACGTGAAGCGTTCGGCAATACTGGCGGCGTTCGGTGTGTTCGGCGTGCTCCTGGCGGTCGGGGGCGGGCTGGCGTGGGTGAAGTACCGGCAGATCCGGTCGGCGGGCGCGGGCCAGGGCGGGTACGAGCCCGCGGAGTCCGTCGAGGTGGTCGAGGCGCGACAGGTGCCGTGGCAGGCGACGTCGGACCTGGTGGGCACGGTGCTGGCGCTGCGCTCGGTGGAGATCCGCAACGAGTTGGAGGGCGTGGTGACGAAGGTGGGCTTTCAATCGGGGGACCTCGTCGAGGAGGGGCAGGTGCTGCTGGTGCAGGACGATTCGTCGGACCGCGCGGAGTTGGCGACCGCGGAGGCGGGCGTGCGGGTAGCGCAGGCGGCGGTGGATGTGGCGCAGACGCGCGTGGACCTTTCGCGGGCCGAGGCGGCACGCGTGAAGAGCGCCGCGAGCACGAGCGGCGCGGTGTCGGGGATGGACGTGGATCGGGCGCAGACGGAGGTCGCGCGGTCGGCGGCGGACCTGGAGCGGCTGCGGGCGGAGGTGCAGCAGGCCGAGGCGCGGGTGGGGGAGATCCGCACGCGGATCGCCAAGCGGACGATCAAGGCGCCGTTCCGTGGACGGGTGGGGATCCGGACTGTTCACGAGGGGCAGTTCCTGGCGCAGCAGATGGGTGGTCAGGGGTCGCCGATCACCACGTTGCAGGAGGTGTCGGACACGATCTACTTGGATTTCGCGATCCCGCAGGAGTACGTGTCGCGGGTGCACGTGGGGACGGTGGTGATGGCGGCGTCGCCGGTGTTCGGCAACGAACCCGTGCCGCTGAAGGTTGTGGCGATGGACGCCGCGGTGAACAACGTGACGCGGAACATCCGGGTGCGGACGGTGGCGGACAACCGTGGCGACCGGCTGCGGCCCGGGATGTTCGTGCAGGTGCGGGTGCCGGTGGAGGACCCCAAGCCCGTGGTGGTGGTGCCGGCGACGGCGGTGCGGCGGGCGTCGTACGCCGACCAGGTGTTCGTGATCGTGCCCGACAAGGCGGACGCGACGAAGATGCGGGCCTCGCAGCGCTTCGTGAAACTCGGCCCGAGCCTGGGCGAGGACGTGGTGGTGGTGTCCGGGCTCGCGCCCGGTGAGCGGCTGGCGGGGATGGGTTCGTTCAAGTTGCGCGAGGGGGCGCTGGTGATGCCGGCGGGCGGCGCGCCCAAGGCCGCCGGATCGGCCGGGGCCGCGGGGCACTAGCAGGCACTCGCGGCGGGAGCGGGTCGAGCGTCAACGGCGCGTGGCGGGGGAGGGTTGACGGGCGCGGGCAATCAGGCGGTCGCGGCGGATCGGGGCACTCAAACGGGCAGGGATCACATGGCATCGCTCACGGACATCTTCATCAAGCGGCCGGTGCTGGCGGTCGTCGTGAACCTCATCATCCTCGCGGTGGGCTGGCGCTCGGTGGTGGGGCTCCCGGTGCGGCAGTACCCGCGGATCGAGTCCACCTCCGTGGTCATCACGACGGTGTACATCGGCGCCAGCGCGGAGACGGTCAAGGGGTTCATCACCACCAAGATCGAGCAGGTGGTCTCCGCGATCGACGGGATCGACTACATCGAGTCGGCCTCGACCGCGGGTGTCTCGACCATCACCGTGCGCCTCCGGCTGAACCACGACGCCAACGACGCGCTGGCGGAGATCAGCGCGCGGCTGAACCAGGTGCGCTCCGAACTGCCCGCGGAGGCGGAGTCGCCCGCGATCGAGATCCAGCGGGCCGACCGCCCCTTCGCGACCTTCTACCTGAGTTTCACCAGCAACGAACTTGACCTGACGCAACTGACCGAGTTCCTGGCGCGCCGGGTGCAGCCGGAGTTGGCGACGATCGAGGGCGTGCAGCGCTGCGGGATCGAGGGCCCCCGCAACATCGCGATGCGGATCTGGCTCGACGCGACCAAACTCGACGCCCTGGACGTCACGCCCGTCGAGGTGCAGGACGCGCTGCGGCGGAACAACTTTGTCGCCGCGGTGGGCCGCACCAAGTCCCAGACCGTGCAGGTTGATCTCCTCACCAACACCGACCTTCGCACGCCCGAGGAGTTCGCCCAGTTGATCGTCCGCGAGCGCGACGGCACCCTCGTGCGCCTCGGGGACGTGGCGAAGGTCGAGATCGGCAGCGAGGAGCCCATGGGCGAGGCCGGGTTCAACCACGACCCGGCGGTGTACCTCTCGGTGTGGCCCCTGCCCCGCGCCAACGAGTTGGACGTGGCGAGCAAACTCCGCGAAGCCATGGCCCGAATCGAGCCCACCCTGCCCCGCGGGATCGAGATGAAGTTGGCCTACGACGGCACGTACTACATGTCCAACGCGCTCCGCGAGATCGGCAAGACCCTCGCCGAGACCGTCGCGATCGTCGCCCTCGTGGTCTTCCTGTTCATGGGATCGATCCGCACCGTGCTAGTGCCCCTGGTGGCGATCCCGATCTCCGTGGCGGGCGCGACGATCTTCATGGCGGCCCTGGGTTTCTCGCTCAACCTGCTGACGATCTTGGCGATCGTGCTCTCCGTCGGGCTGGTGGTGGACGACGCGATCGTGATGGTGGAGAACGTGGAGCGGCGCATCCGCGAGGGCCGCTCTCGGCTTGACGCGGCCCTGCTCGGCGCGCGGGAACTCTTCGCGCCAGTGGTCTCCATGACCATCACCCTCGCGGCCGTCTACACCCCCATCGGGTTCCAGGGCGGGCTGACGGGTGTGCTGTTCAAGGAGTTCGCGTTCACCCTCGCCGCGGCGGTGGTGGTGTCGGGCGTGGTGGCCGTCACGCTCTCGCCGGTGATGTCGTCGGCGCTCGCGCCGGCGCACGGGAAGGAGTCGCGGTTCACGCGGGGCGTGAACGCGCTGTTCGACCGGATTCGCCGCGGGTACGTGCGGGTGCTGTCGGTGACGCTCGACCTCCGGTGGTCGATGGCGGTGGCCGCCGCGCTGATCGCCATGGCAGCGGTGCCGCTCTACATGTTCTCGGCGAAGGAACTTGCGCCGACGGAGGACGAGGGCGGCATCTTCTTCGTGCTGGAGGCGGCGCCCGACGCGTCGCTCAACGCGACCAAGGCCGCGGCCAAGGACGTCTCGACCCGCCTGCTGGCGCTCCCCGAGGCGGGGTTCTGCTGGCGCGTGGTGATGACGCCGTCCACGGGCTTCGGCGGCGTGCAGACCACCAAGTGGCACGAGCGGGAGCGCACGACGCAGCAGATCCTCCCCGAGGCCTTCGGGATTGTGTCGGGAGTCCCGGGGATCCGGGCGATCCCGATCCTGCCCAAGCCGCTCCCGGGCGCGGGGAACTTCGACGTGGAGTTGATGATCACCGCCGACGACGGACCAGAGCAGATGGTGCAGATCGCCGGCCAGTTGGTGGGCGAGGCATTCGGATCCGGGAAGTTCCTCTACGCGGACACGGACCTGCGGATCGACCTGCCGCAGACCAAGATCCTCATCGACCGGGAGAAGGTCGCCGACATGGGGCTGGACCTGGCGTCGGTGGGGCAGGACCTGGCGGTGATGCTCTCGGGCGGGTACGTGAACCGGTTCAACCTGGACGGGCGGTCGTACAAGGTGATCCCGCAGGTGGCGGATGCGTCGCGCGTCTCGCCCGATCAGATCCTCCAGATGAAGGTCCGCGCCCGTGACGGCGGACTGGTGTCGGCCTCCGCGTTCGTCACGCTCGAGACCAGGGCGGCGCCGCGATCGCTCAACAAGTTCCAGCAGCGCAACTCCGTGAAGGTCTACGGCGTGCTCAACCCGGGCGTCACGAAGGAGGAAGGCCTGCGGTTCCTCGAAGAGAAGGCGCGGGCGATCCTCCCGCCGGGCTACGCGCTGGACTACGCGGGCGAGTCGCGCCAGATCCGGCAGGAGGGGGCGTCGCTCACGACATCCCTGGGGCTGGCGCTGGGGCTGATCTACCTGGTGCTGGCGGCGCAGTTCTCGTCGTTCCGCGACCCGCTGATCGTGCTGCTGGGCTCGGTGCCGCTGGCGATCTCCGGGGCGCTGGTGTTCACGTTCCTGGGCTGGACGACGGTGAACATCTACTCGCAGGTGGGGCTGATCACGCTGGTGGGGCTGGTCGCGAAGAACGGCATCCTGATCGTGGAGTTCGCCAACCACCTTCAGGAGCAGGGGCTGTCGAAGGTGGATGCCGTGAGGCAAGCCGCGGCGTCCCGCCTCAGACCGATCCTGATGACCAGCGTGGCAACGGTGGCGGGGCACTTCCCGCTGGTGCTGGTGACCGGGGCGGGCGCGCTGGCGCGGAACAGCATCGGGATCGTGCTGGTGTCGGGGATGGCGATCTCGACGGTGTTCACGCTGCTGGTGGTGCCGTCGATCTACCTGCTCATCGCGGCGAAGCGGGCGCCCATTGCCCACCATCCGGGCGAGCCGCTCGATCGGCCGACCGTTCCGCCGCCGGGGGCCGACGGGGTGGGCCGGGCGCCGCGCCCGGACGGGGTGCTGGCGCACGCCTGAGCCGCGCGAGGGCGAGGTCGGCGGGGGCGGTGAGGGGGGGGCGGGACCGGCCCGGGACTCGCTACGCTGGGGGCATGGCGCTCGAATACGTCACGGCTGGAGAGTCGCACGGCCCCGCGCTGATCGCCCTCGTCTCGGGCCTGCCCGCGGGCGTGAGCGTGGACGTGGAGTGCATCAATGCGGAGTTACGCCGACGGCAGGGCGGGTACGGCCGCGGGGGGCGCCAGAAGATCGAGACCGACGCCGTCGAGGTGCTCTCGGGCGTTCGGCAAGGGCGCACGATCGGCTCGCCGCTGACGCTGCGGATCGCGAATCGGGACTCGCGTATCGACGACGCGAAGACCACGCCCCCGGTGCACACACCGCGTCCGGGGCACGCGGATCTGGCGGGGAGCGTGAAGTACCTCACGACGGATTGCCGGGAGACACTCGAACGGGCCAGCGCGCGGGAGACCGCCGCCCGCGTCGCCGCCGGGGCCCTGGCGCGATGCCTGCTCGCGGCCCTGGGCATCGAGGCCTTCGCGTTCGTGCGCGCGATCGCGGGGGAGGCGACCGGGTTCACGTTGGCGGGGCGCGAGGGGCTTGCTGCCGCCCGTGCCGCGCGGGACGACAGCAGCACGTACTGCCCCGACCCAGAAGCCACAGCGCGGCAGGAGGCGGCGATCCACCGCGCCAAGGTGGAGAAGGACACCGTCGGCGGGATCGTCGAGTGCCACGTCTTCGGGTGCCCGCCCGGGCTGGGGAGCACCATGGACCGGCGCGATCGGCTCGACGCGCGCCTCGCCGGCGCGGTGATGGGCGTGCAGGCGATCAAAGGGGTCGAGATCGGGCTGGGGTTCGAGTCGGCCGCCCGCCCGGGCTCTCGCGTGCACGACCCGATCCGCTATGACCCGGCGCTGCTGGGCACCCCCTCGCTCGGCTTCGTGCGCGATACCAACAACGCGGGTGGGCTCGAGGGCGGCATGACCAACGGCGCGCCGATCGTGCTGCGGGCCGCGATGAAGCCCATCAGCACGCTGCTCCGCGGCATGCCCTCGGTGGACCTGAACACCAAGGCCAGTGCGACCAGCGCCTACGAACGGTCGGACATCTGCGCGGTGTCCGCGGCGAGCGTGGTGGTGGAGAACGTGGTGGCGTTCGAGGTGGCCGCGGCCCTGCGTGAGAAGTTCGCGGGCGACTCGTTGCCCGAGGTCCGCGACCATTACGAGCGGTTCCTGAAGATCGCCCGGATCCTGCCGCTGGCCGATCCCATCGCGCAGATCGCCTCGCTGGAGTAGCGACGCGCGGCCCTGCGTGCGCCGGTCCCCGGGCTCGCGCCCGCCGCGCCGACTCACTTCGCCGCGACGACGCCCTCGAACCACGCGCGGAAGGCGTCGGGCGGCAAGAAGCCCTCCACTCGCCCGATCTCCTTCCCGCCGCGGAACACGATCGTCGTCGGCACGCCCTGCACACCCCAGGCGCGGGCCGCCTCGGGATACTGGTCAATGTCAACATGCGCCGCGAGCCCCGCCGCACGGATGGCGGCTGCAACCGGCTCCGCCGCGAACGTCTCGCGGTCCATCACCCGGCAGGGCCCGCACCAACTCGCCGTTGCCTTCACCAGCAGCACCGCGCCCCGGGCCTCCGCGTCGGCCTGCACCTGGGCGAGCGGGCGCGGGTCGAACACCGCCGGGGTGGGCACGGCACGGTTCCGCCACATGCCCCAGCCCACAAGCAACAGCACGATCACCAGCCCGGGCAGGATGCGCTTCATGCGATGAGCGTAGCGCGAGCCTGGGCCGCGCCGGGTCCGCCCCGGCCGCGCGACCCACCGGGCCCGCGCGGCCGTGGTACGCTCAGCCCATGTCGAACTCGACCAACGGGCACGGGCACCAACCGGCACTCACTTTCGGCATGATCGGCGGCGGGCAGGGCGCGTTCATCGGCGCGGTGCACCGGATCGCCGCGTGCATGGACCACCAGGCGCGCTTCGCCGCAGGCGCGCTGTCGAGCGACCCCGGCCGCGCGGTGGCCTCCGCCCGCGAACTGGGCTTGCCGACCGACAGGGCGTATCCGACCTGGCAGGCGATGCTGGACGCTGAAACCAAGCGCCCGCCTGCCGCGCCGGGCGAGGAGCGCGGGCCCGGCCACCGGATCGACTTCGTCGTCATCGTCACGCCCAATCACGCCCACCACGCCCCGGCGCTCGCCTTTACCCGCGCGGGCTTCCACGTGGTCTGCGACAAACCCCTCTGTACCAGCACGGCCCAGGCGGAGGAGTTGGTCGCCGCGGCGGCCAAGGCGGGCACGGTCTTTGCCGTCACGTACAACTACTCGGGCTACCCCATGGTGCGTCAGGCGAGGCACATGGCGCGCTCGGGCGAACTCGGCGCGATCCGCAAGGTCGTCGTCGAGTACAACCAGGGCTGGCTCGCCTCGAAACTCGAAGCCACGGGCCAGAAGCAGGCCGACTGGCGTACCGACCCCGCACGCTCCGGCGCCGGCGGCGCGATCGGCGACATCGGCTCCCACGCCGAGCACCTCCTCTCCACCATCACCGGACTCGAACTCGACGCGATCTGCGCCGATCTGACATCGTTCGTGCCCGGCCGCCGGCTCGACGATGACGCCAGCGTCCTCCTCCGCTTCAAGCCCCACGCGCCGGGCGCCGCACCGGCCAAGGGCGTCCTCATCGCCTCACAGATCGGGATCGGCCACGAGAACGACCTGCGCATCCGCGTCCACGGCGAGCGCGCCACGCTCGCCTGGCGCCAGGAAGAACCCAACGCGCTCCACCATTGCCCGGAGGGCGAACCCGAGCGAATCCTCCGCCGGGGTAACGCCTATCTCTGCGACGCCGCCAAGGCCGCCTCGCGCATCCCGCCCGGCCACCCCGAGGCCTTCCTCGAAGCCTTCGCCAATATCTACCGCGGCGCAATCGCCGCCATGAGACAGGGCGTCGGGGGTGAAGCGGGCGCCGCGCGGTTCGACTTTCCGGGGCTCGCCGACGGGGCCCGTGGCGTTCGCTTCATCGAACGCGTCGTCGACGGCGCCGCGTCCGAGCGCAAGTGGACGCCCTTCCACGGCACCTGACCACTCGCGCGCTTGACCGCGAGACCACGACCGCCCCCTCCCGCCACGCGAAGCAAGCGCCGCCTACTTCGTCGCGCCGGGCTCCGCCGGCGCGGGCTGCGCAGGGGCCGGCGCGGCGTTCGCCCCGCCCCCGCCGGGCTTCGCGCCCGATCCGGGCGACGCGGGACGCTGAGCACTCTCCGCCGAGGGGCCCGCGGCGCCGCCCCCACTACCCCCACTACCCCCGCTCCGAGTCCGATCGGCCTGCGGCCCGCGCCCGTTCTCCCCTCGCGGCGAGCCCTCACCCGGAGCGCCCCCCTTGGGGATCACCTTCCCGTCGTCGGAAAGGTCCAGCCCCACGGCGACCAACTGCGCCTTCGACCACGGCTCCGCCAGCACCTCGCGAGCCTCAGGCTTGCGGACCAGCACACGCTCGCCCTCGGCGACACCGGCACGAACCTCCGCGAAACGGTCCGACCGCCGCCCAACCTGCACGGGCCGACGCACGAACCTGCCGCTGCCCGCGGGCACGTGGACAAACCGCACCAACCCCTCGCTGAAGATCGACTGCACGGGAATCGCCAGCACACCCGTGACGCGGTCGAGCATGATCTCCGCCTCGCACCGCATGGAGGGGCGGATCGCCACGCCCGGCTCGTGCTCGAGACGGATCTTCACCGTGTACTCGCGCAGATTCGGGTCGCGCCAGCCCCCTTGCTCGGCGAGGATGCCGACAGACTCGACGGTGCCTCGGAGCACTCGTCCCGCCAGCGCGTCCACCTTCACCGCCGCGGTCTGGCCCTTGCGCACGCGGCCAGCCAGCGACTCGGGAACCCGCACCGACGCGACCATCACCGACGTATCAGGAAGATAAATCAGCGCCTGGTTGCTGAAGACCTGCTGGCCGATCTGGAGGCCCCCGGTGTCCCCGCCGCGCATCCGGTCGCGCTCCATGCTGGTGGCGTAGACGACCATCCCGTCGCCAGGGGCGCGGAGCACGGATGCCTGCACCTGGTCGCGGAGTTTCTGGAGCCTCGACTCGCGCAGTTCCGCCTGCCGGCGCCGGTTCAGCCGCTCCGCCTCCTTGGTCGCAAGTTCCGATTCGGCCTTGCGATGGGCCCGGAGCAACTCGGCCTTCGCCTCTTCGACCGCGGACTCCTTCGTCCGGCGATCCTTGGGGAGTTGGAACTCCTCGAAGACCTTGCGGTCGAGTTCAGCGGTCTTGAGCGCCGCCCGCGCCTCGAGGTAGGCCAACTCGTCGCGCTTCAGTTCGTCCTTGGAGAGAAACCCGCGACCTTCAAGCCCCTTGGCCCGATCGTACTTCTCTCCGAGCCGCTCGACCTCCCGCTGCGCCTTGTCGAGCGCCAGCGCCAGGTCCTGGCGCTTGGATGCCACCTCCCCCTCCAGCCACTGACGGAGTTCGAGTTCGGAGATCTCGACAGCGAGGGCCGCCTTGCGGATGGTCGACTCGTTCTCGCTCTGCTGGATCTGGTACGCCGCCTCCGCCGAGGCCAGCAGCGCCTTGGCGCTCTCGACCTGCAGCGTCTCCTCGTCCACCTGCGTCTGCACATCGTCGGCGTTCAACTTCACCAGCACCTCGCCGGCCTTGACGATCGAGCCCTCCTTGATGATGTCCACGATGGTCGTGGGCTTCTCGAGTTGGTTGCGGATCTCGATCTGCCGGGCCGCCTCCAGTTCGCCGCTGGCCGTGGTCGTCACGTCGAAGTCCATCGTGGCGGCGGTCGCGATGTCCAACGCCGTGGCGCGGGCCTTTCCGCCCGTTGCCGGCGCGGCACCCCGCGGCCCGAGGGCCATCGACAGCCCTCCCGCCACGAGCAGCCCCGCCAGGCCGAGCCCCCCCACTCCGCCCGCCCAGCGCACCCACCGTTGCCCGCCCTTCGCGTGTGCCATCAACGCCTCCGAATGGATACCGACCCCTGGTACGCCATCCTACCGCCCGAGTGCGGTTCGGTCGCATGAAATCGGGCCACAATCCGCCCGTCCACACCCGCCCGCGACCGGCCACTATGCCTCGGCTTGCGACGCGATCTCCGCCCACGCCTCCCGCACGTGCTCCTCACGTGTAAACGTCCCCCCGATGGCCATGCGGATCACATACGGGTTCTCCCCCCACGCTCCCCCCCCTCCCCCCGCTTCCCCCGACGGGAGCACCGTGTGGGAAAGGAACACCCGCCCGCGCGCGTTGACGCGCTGGAGCAGCCCCTCCGTCGCGCTACGACCCGCGCGCAGCCTGAAGCACACCAGCCCCAGCCGACGGCGCACCGGCACTTCGAACCGCGCATCCGCGCGCACCAACCCCTCGAGCACCCCGCCCAGCCGATCGTGCTCCCGCACGTGCGCGCGCAAGCCCTCAAGCCCGTACGCGCGGAGAACGAACCACAGTTTCAGCGCCCGGAACCGCCGCCCGAGCGGGATCTGCCAGTCCCGGTAGTCCCACACCGCCCCGGCCTCCGTCGCCGCGTTCCGCAGATACTCCGGTGTGATCGACAGCGCCCCCGTCAGGCTCGCGCGGTCCGCCGTCCAGAGCAGCGAACAGTCAAAGTTCGTCAGCAGCCCCTTGTGCGGATTGAAACAGAGCGAATCCACGCGCTCCAGCCCCGTTCCGCCCGGGCCAGTCAGCAGCACCCGGTGTTCAGGGCAGATGCACGCCGAACCGGCCATCGCCGCGTCCACGTGCAGCCACACACTGCGCTCCGCGCACACGCGCCCCGCGGCCTCGACGTCGTCGATCGCCATGGTCCCCGTCGTGCCCACCGTGGCGCACGCCAGCAGCGGGAGCCGCCCGCCGGCACGATCGTCATCGATCGCGCGGGCCAGCGCGGCCGGATCCATCCGCAGGTCCGCGTCCACGGGAATGAGCCGAACACCCCCCCCGACCAGGCCGCCGCGCGCGCGAACATCATCCGCCACGCCGGCGATCACCGCGGCCTTCACGATCGACGAGTGGGCTTGGCTTGACGCATACACCACCGGCGCGCCCGACATCCCGCGCAGCCTCGCCCGGTGCCGAGCCGCGACCAGCGCCACCAGCACGGCCTCGCTCGCCGTCCCTTGAATCACGCCCCCTCCGGGCCCCGAGGACAGAAACCGCTCCGGCAGTCCGATCGCGTGGGCCATCCAGTCCAGCACGCGCGTCTCGACCTCCGTGCACGCCGGCGACGTCGCCCACAGCATCCCCTGCACGCCCAATCCCGCCGAGAGCAGTTCGCCCAGCACCGCGGGGGGCGAGATGTTGGCCGGGAAGTACCCGAAGAACGCCGGCGACTGCCAGTGCGTCAGCCCGGGCAGGATTACACGCTCGATATCCGCGACCACCGCCTCCCACGGCTCGGCGTGCTCCGGCGCCCGCTCCGGGAGCAACGCCGCCGTTTCCCCAGGCCCGCGACCGCCCGATACCGGCCACGCCGCACCCGCGCCCGTCTGTTGCACGCGGGCCCAGTAGTCCGCGACCAGATCCACCATCGCGTGCCCGCGCCGGCGGAACTCCTCGGGCGTCCAGTGCTGCGTGCACACCGCTCTCGCCTCCTCGGGATCAGGGCCGCCACGCACATCGAGCCCCGACTCACTCGGCGGGCCGGGGAGCGCGTCGCAGCCGGAACGAGGCCTCCATCCGCCGCTCGCGCCCGTCGGCGCCAAGGGCGAGGAAGTACGCCCGCACCGTGCACCACGGCTCGCGCGACCGCCCCTGCTCCAACGCCTCGACCCACCCCGGAAGCCCGACCAGTTCCAGGCGGTACGTGCGCGTCACCCAATCGAACACCTCGGCGTTGCGCTCCGGGCTGGTCAGGTCAACGCTCCACATGCCGGATTGCTGCTCACCGCCGCCGACCGCCCCGGCCGCGCCGCTCACCTCGCCCACAGCCTCGCCCGGGCGATAGACCTCAACCCGGACGAGCCCGAACCACTTGGTCGGGTGCCCGAAGCGATCCGCCAGTTCAACGTGGCAGACCAGGCGCAGACGCCCGCCCGCGTCCCGCTCGAGGCGGGTCAGCGGGTGCACCCGCAGCCGCTCGGGCTGGAGGCTTGCCAGCACCGCCGACGGGCCCGGCAGCACCGCTGACTCGCCCACGCCGCCGACGCCGGGCTCGATCGGACCCGGGGGCCCGTCCGTGGCGGCGCACCCGCCCGCGACCAACCCCAGCGCGAGAAGCACCGCCCGGGCGCACGCGGGCGTGAGCCGGAGCGCCGGGTTGGTTGCCGGGAGTTGGTTCATGTGCGAAGCCCGACGGCGCCGTGCGGCGCATACCGAGCGCGTCAGGTGCGCGCCTTCTTGTAGTAGTCCAGGTTGATCTGCACGTACCTGTCCCACTCCTTGGGAAGGTCCTCCTGCGGGAAGATCGCCTTGACGGGGCACTCGTCGACGCACAGCCCGCAATCAATGCACGTCGAGGGATCGATGAACAGTTGGTTGGTCGAACCGAAGTCCTTGTCGGACTTGGTGGGGTGGATGCAGTCAACGGGACACACTTCCGTGCAGGCGGTGTCCTTGGTCCCGACGCAGGGTTCGGCAATCACGTGAGGCATGGGCCGGAAGGATACCCGCGTCGGCCCCCCGAGTTGCCCAATCTCCCGCGATCGGGCTACCCGCTCATCGCCGACCCCCGCGAAGGGGGAAACTCGGGCTCGAGTTGTCCGTATCACCTCTCAGCCATGAACACCGCACGCGCGCGATCAACCTGGGTCCGGGGCACGAGTTCGGGCTGGCTCCGCGCCATCGCGGCACTGGTCGCCGCCGTGCTCCTGGGCCCGCTGGCCCCCCGGCTCCACGCCCAGGCCCTCACCCCCGAGCAGAAGCAGCAACTCCTCGACCGCGCCGAGCGCATCGTGAAGGAGCGGGCCTTCGCCGCGGGCGTCGATTTCGAGAAGCGCTGGCCCGAGATCGTGTCGAAGTACCGCGCGCGGTTCGACGCCGCCGAGGACGCCGCGACGCTCTCCCGCGCCATCAACCGCGCCCTGGGCGAACTGGGCATCTCGCACATCGAGTTCCTGACGCCCCGCGCCGCCCAAGGCCTCCGCGACACCTCGATGGTCGGCATCGGCATCGTCAGCCAGCCCACCACCGAGGGCGTCCGCGTCGCCGGTCTCGTCGACGATGCACCCGCCCAGAAGGCCGGGCTCCGCGTGGGCGACACCATCGTCGAGATCGACGGCAAGCCGCTCACCTCCCCCGAGCAGATCCGCGGCTCCGAGGGCACACGCCTCTCGCTCAAGGTCCGGTCCGAAGAGGGCGAGGTCCGCGTCGTCGAACTCACCCGCGCCCGCTTCTCCACCAGAGAGCCCGCGACCCTCGAAACCCTCGGCGGCGACGCCTTCGTCCTCACCGTCCCCACCTTCGCCACCGGCTACGAGAAGTCCCAGATCGAGAAACTGGTCGCCAAGGCACGCAAGGCCCCCTACCTCGTCATCGACCTCCGCAACAATGGCGGGGGCGACTTCGGCAACATGGTCCACTTCCTCTCCTGCTTCCTCCCCTCCGGCACGCAGATCGGCACCCAGGTGGGCAAGGACATGTCCGCCCGCTTCGCCGAGGAGACCGGGGGCGATCCCGCCGACGCCGTCGCCGTCGCCGCGTGGACCAAGAGCAAGGTCCGCGTCCGCCGCAATGCCACGACGCCCTATCCCGGCAAGGTTGCCGTGCTCATCAACCGTGCCTCTGCCTCCGCCAGCGAGATCGTCGCGGCGGCGCTCCGCGAGTTGAAGGATGCCCCGCTGGTCGGCTCCCAGAGCGCCGGCGCCGTGCTCGTCTCGACCTACATGCCCGCCGGCGACGGGTTCCAGATGAAGGTGCCCATCAGCGAGTGGGTGACCATCAAGGGCCGCCGCCTCGAAGGCAACCCGCTCATCGCCGACGTGCGCGTCGACTCCCGCCGCCGCAGCGTCGCCGACGACGAGTCCGCAAAGGTCGCCCTCGATCGGCTGCGCAAGACCGAGTAAGACGCTCTCCGTCCTCCGATCATCATCCCCCGGACCCCCCGGCGCGCCCCGCGGCCGTACGCTTGCCCCCACCACCCTTGGGAGGCGGCGACATGGGCGACGCGTTGATGCTGGGCGTGAGCGGGCTCCGCGGGATCATCGGCACAAGCCTCACACCAGAAATCTCAGGCCGATTCGCCTCGGCCTTCGGAACCTGGGTGCGGCAGCGCAAAAAGGGCAAGGGGCCCGCGACCATCGTGCTCGGCCGCGATGGTCGCCGCGGCTCCGACCTCTTCGCCAGCGTCGCCCGCGCCGCCCTCCTCGCCGCCGGGTGCGACATCCTCGATCTTGACGTGGCGATGACCCCGACCGTGGGGGTTGCCGTCGATCGCTTCGGAGGCGATGCCGGCTTGGTCATCACCGCCAGCCACAACCCGCAGGACTGGTGCGGGCTCAAGGCCATCGTCCGCCGGCCCGGAGCCAAGGCCGGCTCCCCCGACGCCGCCGCCCCCGACGCCCAGACCGCCGCCGAGATCATCGAGCGATTCCACCGGACCCCCGCGGATCAGGGCGCCCGCTGCCCCTCCTGGCACGCCTTGGGCACGCTCCGCGTCGAGCAGGAACTAGGCAGCAGCCACCTGCACGCCGTCAGGGAGGCGCTCGGGCCCCGAGGAATCAAGGCGCTGGCCCGCATGAAGGTCCGGCCCGTCATCGACAACCTGGGCATGTCCGGCGCCGCCATGAGCGACTGGGCCATCCGCCAACTGCTCACCCGCAGCGGGCCGGGGGTGGACACCATGTTCGAACCGACCGCCGACCACAAGCAGCCCGCCAAACGGGGCATCTTCCCCCACACACCCGAGCCCATCGCCGCGAACCTCAAGGCCCTCTGCGCCCGCGTCCGGGCCAGCCGCGCCGACGTCGGCTTCGCCCAGGACCCCGACGCCGACCGGCTCGCCATCGTGGACGAAAAGGGCCGGTATATCGGCGAGGAATACACGCTGGTGCTGTGCGCCATGGCCCTGGCGGAACTCGGTGCCCTGCCCAAGGGCTCCACTATCGCGGTCAATCTCTCCACCAGCCGGATGATCGAGGACGTGGCGGCCGGCCTGGGCTGCCGGGTCGCTCGCACCGCGGTCGGCGAGGCCAACGTGGTCGAGCGCATGAAGGCCGCCCGCAGCCCCATCGGCGGCGAGGGCAACGGCGGCGTCATCTGGCCCGCCGTCACCTACATCCGCGACTCCCTGGGGGCCATGAGCCTCGTCCTGGCCCTCATGAACCTCCGCCGCAAACGGATCAGCGACCTCGTCGCCGAGGTCCCCACCTATGCCATCGTCAAGCGCAAGGTTGACCTGGCCAAGCGCGAGGGCGCCGAGCCCGCGGTGGAGGCCGTCGCGAAGGCCTTTACCCGTGAGCGCGTCGATCGCCAGGACGGCGTGCGGGTGGACTTCGCCTCCCGCTCCGCCTGGGTCCACGTACGAGCAAGCAACACCGAACCGATCATGCGGCTCATCGCTGAAGCGCCCACCGCCCGCCAGGCCGAGGGCCTGCTGGACGAGACCGCGGCCGTGATCGCACGAGGGCGGTGATCGGGGCACGCAAGCCCATCGACACAGCCCACAGTCCCGCCGGGTGGCCGACCGGCCTAGCGCCCGAACCCGGCACGCACGCCACCGAGGCGCCGGGCACGGACTGCGCCGCGGGAGCGACGGGTGCAAAAATAACAACGCCCACCGGCGAGCCGATGGGCGTTGTGAGAAAACAGTTGGGGTCCGTTGGCGACGGCTTGCGCCGGCGCTATCCGATTGCTCGGACGAGAAATGCCCTGACCAACCAGGTGCGGGTCGCCCCGCGGTCTCTCGGCTAACGCCGAGAGCGAGCCTGGTCTAAGGAATCCCTTAGAAAGGAGGTGATCCAGCCGCAGGTTCTCCTACGGCTACCTTGTTACGACTTAGTCCCAGTCACCGATCTTGCCGTGGTCGCCTCAGTGATGAGGCGGCTTCGGGCACTACCGGCTTCCATGACTTGACGGGCGGTGTGTACAAGGCTCAGGAACACATTCACCGGGGCGTAGCTGATCCCCGATTACTAGCGATTCCGGCTTCATGCAGGCGGGTTGCAGCCTGCAATCCGAACTGGGGTGCGTTTTTTGCGATTTGCTCCACCTCGCGGTCTTGCTTCGCTTTGTGCGCACCATTGTAGCACGTGTGCAACCCTGGGTGTAAGGGCCATGAGGACTTGACGTCATCCCCGCCTTCCTCCGGTTTGACACCGGCAGTCCCGCTAGAGTCCCCGGCATTACCCGATGGTAACTAGCGGCAGGGGTTGCGCTCGTTAGAGGACTTAACCCGACGCTTCACAGCACGAGCTGACGACAGCCATGCAGCACCTGTGCATGTTCCAACCTTGCGGTCGTGGCTCCTGTTTCCAGGAGTTAATCCATGCATGTCAAACCCAGGTAAGGTTCTTCGCGTTGCTTCGAATTGAGCCACATGCTCCACCGCTTGTGTGAGCCCCCGTCAATTTCTTTGAGTTTTAGCCTTGCGACCGTACTCCCCAGGCGGCGCGCTTAGCAATTTCTCTGCGATCCCGACGACGTCAGAGCCGCCGTGATCCAGCGCGCATCGTTTAGGGCGTGGACTACCAGGGTATCTAATCCTGTTTGCTCCCCACGCTTTCGTGCCTCAGCGTCAGGAAAGGCCCAGCCGGCTGTCTTCACCTTTGGCATTCCGATTGATATCTACGCATTCCACCGCTCCACCAATCGTTCTACCGGCCTCTACCTTCCTCGAGACCTCCAGTTTGCCGTGCGGTTCCACCGTTAAGCAGTGGGCTTTCACACGACACTTAGAGGTCCGCCTACGCACCCTTTAAGCCCAGTGATTCCGATTAACGCTCGGGGCCTCTGTCTTACCGCGACTGCTGGCACAGAGTTAGTCGCCCCTTCCTCTGGAGATGATCAGTGTTTCTATCTCCTGACAGTGGTTTACACGGCAAAGCCGCTTCATCCCACACGCGGCATCGCTCCGTCAGGCTTTCGCCCATTGCGGAAGATTCGTCGCTGCAGCCTCCCGTAGGAGTCCGGGCAGTGTCTCAGTCCCGATGTGGCAGGCCGTGCTCTCACACCTGCTACCCGTCATAGGCTTGGTGGGCCATTACCCCGCCAACTACCTGATAGGACGATCCCCGCTCCCAAGGCGATAAATCTTTGCTCCGTAGAGATCATGGGGTATTACGCACAGTTTCCCATGCCTATCCCCCACCTCGGGGCACGTTGGATCGTATTACTCACCCTTCCGCCACTGGCCCTTGCGGGCCCGTTCGACTTGCATGCTTTAACCATGCCGCCAGCGTTCAATCTGAGCCAGAATCAAACTCTTCACTTGATTGCTTTCGACTCCGGTCCCGAAGGACCGGCTTCTTGGCGAGTTGAAGTTTGACCTGTATCAACATCCTCTTGCGGAGAATGTTGGGTCTACGCCCAACCGGTCGCTTGCGCTCCCGATCAGACGCCCCCGGCCAGGCTAGTGGCCGAGGTTTACTGGAATTCACTCATCTACAACTTCGAGGGTTCGATGTTGTTGTGGCAACGAGAATGTCCAAGCCATCGAGGCTGTGAGACCCGATGAGCCATTTGGATCGACGACAACTGTCCCGGCTAAAGGACCCGGCGTTGACCGGTGTTGCCGCCGTGCATTCTCGCGGACATCCCAACTGTTCACTTTTCAAAGATGCTTCCTGCCTCAGTCGGCAAGATTCCCGACGACGGATCCCGTCGTTCCCGGGGTCATGACTATACCCCCCTCCTTCACGCAGTCAAGCAAGCCCTCACCACACTTTTTTCACGCACCCTTTGTCCCCAGGCCCTCAACCGCGCAATCTTCACCCGACCATAGCCGCCTCAATCCCTGTTTCTTGGGGTCACAGCAGCCGCCGCCACCCAGATCACGCCCCCCAGGCCTCGCTCCGCCACCACCCCATGGAACGCCCGAGCCGCTTCCCGAAGCGTCGCGCCCGTCGTCGTCACATCGTCCACAAGCACCCACACCACCCCCGCGCCCGGGCCCTCATCCCCACTTCCTCCCCCTCCCCACACCCGCCCGGCAACCCTCCCCACCACCCCCCCCACTCGCGCCATCCACCCCGGCCCCATCGTTCCCGCGACGTTCCGGGCCCGTCCGCCCTTGCTCAGCACCGTCTGCGGCGGGCGATGGCGTCGCGACAACGCCGGCCAGACGTCGGCTCCGCACGCCCGCGCCGCCCCCCTCGCAATGACCAGACTGTGGTCGATCCCCCGGCTCATCCGCCGCCTGAAACTCGTCGGCACCGGCACGATCACCACCCTCGCGCTCGTCGGCGACGCGCCGGACGCCCGCGACTCCCGTAGCGCCATCGCAAGCCGCTCGCCCAGCAGTCGTCCCAGGTCCGCCCCCAGTCTCCGGAACGCGCTGAACTTCACGTCGCGAATCACGCCGTCCAGCGGCGGGGCGTACTCACCCAGCCGCACGATCCGCTCCCACGGCGGGGGCTTCTCCGCCGCCACACACCACGCGCACTCGGACGCCACGCCCCCCGGCCGCGACTCAAGCGTCTGCCCGCACCGGGCGCAGTACGCGTCGCGCCCATCGGGCGCAAAGCCCGCGTCGGCAAGCCGGTCCGCCAGCGGCGATGACGTCACGCCCAGCCACGTCTCCTCGATCATCCGCCACGCGCGAATGTACGGCTCGACCGGTCGCTCCAGCCCGGCCCGCGCTTCGATCTGCTGCAGGCCCCCACCGCGATCACCCCTCCCGGGCGAGACCGCCGACTCCGCCGGCAGCGGCCTCGGCGGCCAGACGAACGCCACCGGCTCGCTCCCGGCACCGCTCGATGCCTCGCCGCCATCCCGATCGGGAGCACCCATCCCACCAGGCTACCACCTCGATACCCGCGCGCCCACCGTCATCTGCTCCGGGGTCACCGATCGCGACCGCGCACGCCGTCGATCGTCGCCAGGCCCGGCAGCGGCGACTCCAGCGCCATCGCGCCGGGGTAGTTCCCCGCGCCGCTGGGGTAACCCGGGCGGTGCTCGCCCGGCACCAGTTCAGCCGCCGACCCGTCCACGAATGCAAACCACGCCCGTCCGTCGGCCGGTTCGTCGCGGATCGTCGTCGGCACCCGCGCCAGAAGGGCCTTCTGCGCGGGAAAACTCACCTCGGCCCCGCGGGTCGCGCGCCACTGCTCCGGCCCCGTCCGTGTCAGCGCGTTCCAGAACTCGGGTGACGCCAGGAACGACCCCGAGTACCAGTACGGCGTCGGGTACGGCGGGCCCTGCTGATACGCGAACATCCGGTCACGCCACGTCGTGTCATGCAGGATCGGCGCCAGCGGCACCGGCCACGTCCACATCGCGTCGAAGTACTCCGCGTACACCAGCGCGCCGTCGCCTCGAAGCACCGTGTAGGTCGCCGTGGGCACCGTAAACGCAGGCCAGAAGTCCTTATAGTCGCCGGTGTAGGCGATGAAGCCCGCCGCGTGCTGTCGCTGCAGCGCCAAACCCTGACTCCGGCGCGACGACAGCCTCATCGACGACAACGCGGGGCTCAGTTGCGCCACCAAGATCGCCACGATCGCCACGACAATCAGCACCTCGAGAATCGTGAACCCGCCGCGGCACGCCGTAACGGACACCGCGCGGGCGTCCCTCCGCGCTGGGGGCTCGACCGCGCCACCGCGCCCGCGCGCCCTCCGGAGTCCAACCGCGAGCATCGTCATCAGCACCCCGTTCCTCCCCACCACCATCATCGACCCCCTGCGGTCATTCTCGAACGCGAACCACTGTCCAAAGCAATCGCACGCCGGGGCCTTCAGCGCCACCCAGTGAACCAGATAGGCCGCCGTGAACGCCGCCAGCAGGACCAGCGCACCGACGACGAGACGACGGGAGCGCCACCCCACAAGCCATGCCGCCCCGATCGCCACTTCTACGACAGGGATGACCACCGCCGCCGGGGTGCGCAGACTCAACGGGATCAAGTCCCACGAGCGCAGACTGTCGCGAAACGCTGCGGCATCGAGGAGTTTGAGCACCCCCGCTGCCGCGAGCGTCGTCATCACCAGCGCGATGAGGAGTGTGCGGAACACCAATGCACGCCCCGGAGCCCGGTCGACCAGGCCGTGTCAGGTTCCCGAGAAGCCACACAAGCCGCCTGTCGGCGCGCGACAGTTCACAGGGGTGATGTACGGAATCGTCGGCCAACACACCCCATTCGCGTCCGTCTCACCGTGCGCCCAATAGCAACTTGCCGTGAACGGAAACGTCGAGGTGAGGCCCGCCTCTGTCGGAATCGTAGATGGACATGGAGGGTTCGTGCCAAACGTCGTGCAGTTGGCGGGCCAAACAGGTGGGGACATCGCCACCTTGCTGCACGCGGTCTGGTTGGTCCCCACATAGCACCACATGGGCGTCGATGATTGGGCAAGGACCACCGTCGCACTGACCCCGATCAGCGCGGCACAGAAGCGTGCAATCCGAGAACGGCCAAGGGTCATCTTGATCTCCTATCTGGACTGTGGTCCCTCACGAACTCGTCGCAGAGCGAGCACCCGGACGCCGATGAGAACAACCACCAACGCGCCGAGCGCCACCCAGCCGAGGTGTCGTATCCGCGCGGCTCCACCAGCCGATGCCCCCAGGTCGGCGACAACACTCGGCAAGCCCGCCTCGCTGGTCCGACGAACCCGGGGGTCCGAGAAGTCCTCGACCACCCGAAATGTCAGTTCCCCTCGAACAGGATCCGGCCGCGAGGCGTCGGGAAGCCTCGTCAACCCCTCGAACGCCTGATCGGTGAGCGGCTCGAGAACCACAACCTCAGAACGAGTCCGGACTCGACCGTCGAGCCCCAGTGCTTCGACAAACCTCGCGCACCAAACCCCACGCCCGTCCAAGTCAAACTTGCGCCAGTCCTTCAGCGCGTACCGATCAACCGTGGGATTCTCCCCCATTGGGCGAACCTCGTCGACAAAGCCCCGGGCCTCAACAACGCTCCACCGCCCGGAATACCGAGAACGGAAGCCCTCGGTGCCGATCACACAGGTCCACTTCAACCCGTTGACGGCGACGGCCCCCCACCTTCGCGGACCGGGCTCCCTCCAAAGCGTCACCCCCCCACTGAGATGGCGATCCGCAAGCGCCTCGCCCGCCTTCCCCCATCCTTCGACGCCTTCTCCAGCGGGGAATCCCGCTGCGGGCGTCGTGTGAGCGAGCGACTCGGGACTCAGTTTCCACAGGTGTTCTCGGCGCATGCAGCAGTCGAAGTACCACTCCACGCCCCGGCGAGCGGCAGTCCAGGGTGTCCCCGCCGGATACACGCCGTTGACAGGCCGGCCAATCGGCGCCGGCTGCAGATCCACCTTGAGGAACCGGTCCGTTCGGCACACCCGCCACTCTCCCGGCGCTCGCCAGACGATCTGCAACAAAGTCTCATCGGGCTCGCCCAGTCGACGCTTCATAGTCTCCAAATACGCCCGCTTCGGATGGTCGCCCTTGCCGGCAACCTCAGAGTCGAGGGCGGCCACTTGGTTCGAATCGAGTTCTGAATGGGCCAAGGTGCGAAGCTCCACCCGCACCAGTGGGAGTGAGGACAAACCGTTCGCCCCGGCAATCTCCGAATCAATCCACTTCTCCACCTCGGCGACCGGAACCTGCGCACCAAGCGTCGCGGGGAAGGCGGTCACCGCCACGATTACCGTGGCAAAGAGTCCAGTTCTTTTACACATAACGGTCCCGCGCATAAGGCTCCAGCCTACACACACACACACACACACAAGGGGCTCGTCGCACCGAGATAGCAATTGAGCATTTCACCTTATGTCGGTACAATCGTGGGTCAAGGGCGAGGTCACTCGCCGCCTTCTCGGGCCTACCGTCGCTTCATGCACTTCTGCCTGGTTGATGCCGTGTTGGAGCGGTCGCCCGAGCGGGTCGTGACGGTCAAGAACGTCTCGGCGGCCGAGGAGTACCTGCAGGACCATTTCCCGGGCTTCCCGGTTCTGCCCGGCGTGATGATGCTCGAGGCCCTCGTGCAGGCCGGCCGGGTCCTGCTCGCCGAGCGGGGCGAGGCGGGGGCGGATCGCCTGGTGCTCGGGGGCGTGCGGGCGCTCAAGTACGGCCGGTTCGTCAAGCCGGGCGAAACGCTCAGGGTGGAAGTCGCCTTTGCCAAGGCCGGCGCCGAGCCCGGCAACTTCGAACTCAAGGGCGAGGGAACAGTCCTCCGGCCGGGATCGAGCCAACACGCCGACGCGAACAGCCCCCCCCACTCCCCCCACCCCCCCCACCCCCCCCACGACGCCGCGGTGGCGGTCTCAGGCCGCCTCACACTCCGGCCCGTTCGCCTCGGGTCAATCTGACCTCGCGGCTCACTCGCCCAGGAACCAGCGCCGCCGGGGCATGCGCGTCCGCACCAGGCCGAAGGTCTTCACCGCCTCGCGCTCCAGCACCGCCACCGCCTCTTCGGGCGAATCCGTCACCGTGATGATGTTCGGATCGTCGGCGCTGATCGTCCCCGCCTCCACCATCCGCCCGCGGATGAACTCGATCATCGGCGCCCAGTAGTCCCGTCCCATCAGCACCACCGGGAAGTCGTGGATCTTGCCCGTCTGGACGAGCGTGACGGCCTCGAACAGTTCGTCCAGCGTCCCGTAGCCCCCGGGGAGCACCACGAACGCGTACGAATACTTCACCAGCATCACCTTCCGCACGAAGAAGTACCGGAACTCCACGAACCGGTCCAGGTACGGATTCGGTCTCTGCTCCATCGGCAACTCGATGTTGCACCCGATGGACCGCCCGCCGGCATCCCGTGCCCCGCGATTGGCCGCCTCCATGATCCCCGGGCCACCGCCCGTCATGATGGTGAACCCCATGCGCGCCACCGCGGCCGCGGTCTTCCGCGCCAGGTCGTAGTGCGGGTGCGTCTCGGGAAACCGCGCAGAGCCGAAGAACGTCACGCACGGGCCAACGAAGTGCAGGCTCCGGAACCCGCGGATGAACTCCGCGGCGATGCGGACCACGCGCCACAACTCGCTGCCGCGCCGCCGCGGACCTTCGAGAAACACCCGCTCGTCACGCGTGCGTGCCCGCTTGCCCCACTGCGGAGCCGCTGCTCCGGCGGGCTTCGAACCTCGGGCTGGAGGGGTGTCGAGTGCCACGATCGACAGGGTGGCCGCTCGCCGTGGCAATCAACGCCCGGCGTCACGCGTCGGCCGGAGAGACTAGACCTCCGCCTCCTTGGCCTTCTTCTTGCCGCCCGAGCCCGGCTTGTGGAGGTCCAACTCCGCCTCGGCGAAGAGGATGCACTGGCAGTTGGCGCACCGCACGAGCGTGCCGCGAACGATGTGGTTCAGCGTCTCGACTGGGAGCGTCATCTGGCACCCGGCGCATGTGTACTCGTGCGCCCGGCGATCCAGCACTTCGACGTGCGACATCGCCTCATCCCCGCGCGACGCCACCAACTCCTCGAAGATCCGCAGAGCATCCTTGGGCACCGCCGCCGCCAGCGTCGCTCGCTGCGCCGTCAACTCCGCCACCCGGTCCTTGATCTCTGCCGCCTTGGCGTCACGTTCGGCCGTCGCCTTCTCCACGATCTTCGACCGCTCGGCCTTCTGCGTCTCCAGTTCGCCCACCTGCTTCTCGAGAGCCTGCAGCCGCTCCATCTGCTCCAGTTCGCGCTTCTCGATCGTGTCCTTCTGCACCTTCAGCGTGTTCAGTTCGGTGAGGAACGCCGAGTATTCCTTGTTCGTGCGTGCCGCGTTCATCTGCTCGCGAAGGGTCGCCACGCGCGCGTCGATCGCCGCCGTCTCGCCCTCGTCGGTCCCGATGGACGCCTTCGCCTGCCGCACCTGCTGCGCAAGCGTGGTCAGTCTGGCGTCCAGGTCTCTCGCCTGGTCTGTCTGCACTTTGAGGAATCGCTCGGCGGCGTCGAGCCGGGTTCGAAGTCCCCGGAGTTGCTGGTCAACGCGGAAAAGACTCAGCACCTTGGCTGTCACCGTCATCGGGGCGGCTCCCACATCCGTGGGTCGCGGGCGGCGCGGCGCTCCGATCCCGGACCCAAGCCATTCTAGGCGGGCTCCCGGGTCTGGTCGGGTTTCTTTTCGGGCTTCGTCAACACCCGCCCGAGGCTAGTGCCGGAACGTGATCCGCGCCTTGCTCAGGTCGTACGGCGACAGTTCCACGGTCACCCGGTCCCCCGGCAGAATCCGGATGAAGTTCATCCGCATCTTCCCCGACACGTACCCGAGCACCGTGTGATTATTCGGCAACTTCACGCGGAACATCGCGTTGGGCAGGGCCTCGACCACCTCGGCTTCGAGCGTCAACTTGTCGTCGTCTTGCTTGGGCATGGATTACGCACAGTATACGCGGGCGACGCTGCCGCGGGGCGGCTTCGCGGCCCGACGCCGCTGGTGCCTTTAGAACGACCGATTGCTCTGGATCTTCGGGCCCGAGCCCCCCTCGGCCCCCAGGAACCCGGCGTAGTTCCGCATCATCAGGTTCGCCTCGACACGCTGCACAAAGTCCAGCACCACCGACACCACGATCAGCATCCCCGTCCCGCCCAGGAACTGCGTGATCGAGTAGTCCACGCCCAGCGGCTCGCTCAGCGCCATCGGCAGGATCGCGATCACCGCCAGCATCGTCGCGCCGACGAACGTGATCCGCTCCATCACCGCCTCCAGGTACTCCGCCGTGCGCGGGCCCGGTCGAAGCCCCAGGATGAACGACCCGTGGTCGCGCAGTTGCTTGGCGATGTCCTCAGGGTTGAACTGCACCGTGATCCAGAAGTACGCGAAGAAGTAGATCAGCGTCACCTCGCACACCAGGTAGATGAACCGCCCCTGGTGGAAGTTATCCGAAAACCACGTCGCCACCGGCGTCAGCCACGCCCACCAACTGTCCGCCGGAATCCCACCCGCCGATGTCGCCAGCATCCCGAAGATCACCGACGGGAAGATCATCAGCGACGACGCGAACACCACCGGCATCACGCCCGAGTGGTTTACCCGCAGCGGCAGATACGACTTCTGCCCCCCGAACACCTGCCGCCCGCGCGTGTGCTTCGCCTGCTGGATCGGGATGCGCCGCTGCGCCACCGTCATGATCACCGACCCCGCCACGCACATCACGAACGCTCCCACCACGAACAGCAGCCCCAGCCAGCCCATCTTCGTGTCGTCGCCGGGCTGGAAGTTCTGGTACAGCCGGATCACCGCCTGCGGCATGCTCGCCAGGATGCCCGCCATGATGATCATCGACACGCCGTTGCCGATCCCGAACTTATCGATCTGCTCTCCGAGCCACATCAGGAACATCGTCCCCGCCGTCAGCGCCGAGATCGCCATCACCCACCAGATCGGGTTCGCCGCCCACTGCGGGTACACCACGCCCTGGCCCGCGATCACCTTGAGCCACCCGATCGCCTGCACCACGCACAGCCCGATCGTCACGTAGCGCGTCCACTCCAGGATCTTCTGCCGGCCCGTGGGGCCCTCTTCCTGCAGTTTCTTCAGCCGCGGGTACACCGTCGCCAGCAACTGGAAGATGATCGATGCCGAGATGTACGGCATGATGCCCAGGCCGAAGATCGTCGAGTGCGAGAACGTGCCGCCCGAGAACATCGCGACGAAGTTCGCCGCCCGTCCGAGCGCCGAGCCCGACTCCGTGGCCGTCTGGTAGATCCGCGCCAGTTCCTCTTGGCTCACGCCCGGCAGCGGGATCCAGAACCCGATCCGGTACACCGCCAGCAGCCCGAGCGTGAACAACACCTTGTTCCGCAACTCGGGGATCTTGAACACATTGATGAGCGCTTGCAGCATGAATGAGGATCCGATCAGAGCGTGACGGCCTCGGGGCCCGGGGATCAAGACGCGGATCGTATGCGCACGCCCCGCCGAAGTGCTCCATCACCGCGCGGGCGTCGATCGCCTTCCGCGCGCTCGCCGACCCCGGCCGGTCCAGCAGCCCCGCCCCCTCCGCGGGCTCAATGGCCGCGATGCGGCCCCGCCCGGCGGCCGATCAGGCTTCGGATTCGACCTTCGGCTTCGCGCCTTCCTTCCGCCCGCGTTTCAACTTCTTCGTCAACTTCTTGGGCGTGCGGTCCTCGCTGTTTCGGTCCACGCCCCGGTGGAAGTCCCGCCGGGTCCCCGACTCGCTGCACGAGCCGCCCGCGTCCACGATGGCCTTGCGCGCGCCAGCCGAGAACCGGCTCGCCGAGGCGTTCAGTTTCACCTTCAACCCGCCCTCGGGCAGGTCGCCCAGGATCTTCAGGTCGCGGGAATCATCACGCACCAGGCCCGCCTTCACCAGGCTCGCCAAATCCACCGTCCCGCCCTTTGCGAACGCGGGGTGCGCCACAATCTCGCGGATGTTCACGGACCAGAAAAGCGTCTCGAACCGCGCGTTGGAGAACCCGAACTTCCGCAGCCGGCGGAACAGCGGCATCTGCCCGCCCTCGAACCCGGGCCGGCGCGTGGTGCCGGAGCGCGAGCCCGCGCCCTTCTGGCCCCGGCCGCCGGTCTTGCCCAGGCCCGAGCCGCGCCCGCGGCCGATGCGCTTGCGGGCGGGGTAAGAGCCGACCTTGGCGGTGATGTCGTGGATCATCATGGCAGAGTCTCGTCAGTCGAAAGTCACGGAACCGAACCGAAACCGCGGAACACTCGCGATCAGGACGCTGCTGGGGCTTCGCCCGCGGGAGCGCCACCCGACGGCGCGGCAGGCGCCGGCGCGGAGGCGTCGCCACCCCGGCCGCCACGGTCCCCGCCACCGCCACCACCACCACCACGCGGGCCACCCCGGCCACCGCGGCCGCGACCGGGCCGATCCTGGCCCAGCGTGTTCACGGGACCCTTGGGCCGGTCGCTCTTGCGCGCCGCGGGAAGGAACGCCTTGCCCGCCTCGATCTTCTTCTCGATCTCGCTCGTTTCCAGCTTCTGCCCACGCAGCGAGGCGATCATCTCGGGCGTCCGCAGTTGGTCGATCGCGTCGAACACCGCCTTGAGCACGTTCTGCGGGTTCGTCGAGCCGTAGCACTTCGTCAGGCAGTCCGAGATGCCCGCCAGTTCCAGCACCGCACGGACGACCGTGCCCGCGACAACGCCGCTGCCCGGCGCCGCGGGGATCAGGCGAACCTTCGCCGACGAGAACTTCCCTTCCACCTCATGGTGGATCGTGGTCCCGACGCGGCGAACGCCCACAAGTTTCTTCTGCCCGTCCTTCTGGGCCTTCTCGATGGCGTTGGGCACCTCGTTGCCCTTGGCGTAGCCGAAGCCCACCCTGCCGTTCTTGTCGCCCACAACGACGATGGCGCCGAACGAGAACCGTCGGCCGCCCTTCACCGTCGCCGACGTGCGGTACACGCCGATGGTCGTGGATTCAATCGATGTTTTTTCGTCGAGGAGTTCGGGCATGGGGGGCGATCCGGAGACTGGGAAAAGCGGCTATACCAAACGTTGCGAGCGACCAAACCGGTCAGAACTTCAGGCCTTCCTTGCGAGCGGCGTCGGCCAGCGCCTTCACCCGCCCGTGGAACCGGAACCCGCCGCGGTCGAACGCGACGGCAGACACGCCCTTGGCCTTCGCCCGCTGGGCGACCAGCGCCCCGACAGCGGCCGCCGCCGACGCGTTTCCGGTCTTCTTCTCAAGCTTCAACTCCGCGTCACGCGTCGACGCCGACGCCACCGTGTGGCCCGCCAGGTCATCGATCACCTGCGCATAGATGTGGTTGAGCGACTTGTAGATGCTCAGCCGCGGCTTGGCCGGTACACCCACCACCCGCTTGCGGATGCCGATGTGCCGGCGAGCCCGACGTGCGACTTTGTTCTTGGCCTTGTCCATGGGGACCTCAGGAGCGATTGATTCAAACGTGCGGAACGAGTACGCGTGACGCCTGCATCAGGCCGTGGCGCCGAACTGCTTGCCGGCCTTCTTCTTGATGACCTCGGTGGTGTACTTCACGCCCTTGCCGTTGTACGGCTCGGGCTTGCGGGACGCCCGGCACTCCGCCGCGAACTGCCCCACCGACTGCTTGTTCGGGCCGGCCACCTTGATGATCTGCTTCTCCACCGTCACCTTGCAGTCCTTCGGGACGTCGATCATGATCGGGTTGGCGAACCCCACCACCAACTTCAACTTCCCAGCCGCCACAGAGGCCGTCCAGCCAACCCCGACAACCTCCAGTTCCTTGCTGTAGCCCTTCGTCACGCCCTCGATCGCCGAGTTGATCAGCGCCCGAGTCGTGCCCCACAGCGCCGCGATCGTGCGGTCCTCCGCCGCCGCGGCCTCGTCGACCGACAGCGTGATCGCCTTCTCGCTCTCGGCCCACTTCACCTGGACCACCGGCTTGAACGGAATATCGATCGAGCCTTGCGGGCCGCCGATCGTGACAACGTTCCCCTTGATGGCGACCTTCACGCCCGCGGGGACCGAGATGGGTTTGCGTCCGATTCGAGACATGGCTGGTTCCAATCCTGCTAAGGCGCCGCGCGCCCGGGCCTGTTCCGTCCTCTCGCTCCGCTCAGTCCACTACGCACAGCAACTCGCCCCCGACCTTCTCCGTCCGCGCCTTCCGGTCGGACATCACACCCTTCGAGGTCGACACGATCGCAATGCCCAGCCCCTGCAGCGGGCGGGGCAGTTCCTCCACGCCCCGGTACACCCGGCACCCGGGCTTCGACTGCCGCTTCAGGCTGTTGAGCACCTTCTCCCCACGCGGGCCGTACCGCAACTTCAGAAGCAGCCGCCCCGAACGCCCGTCGTGCTTCACGTCGTACCCGTCGATGTACCCCTCGTCACGGAGCACGTCGGCGATGCCGCGGCACACCCGCGAGTTCAGGCACTCGACGGACTTGGCCTTGTTCCGCAGGGCGTTGCGGATGCGGGTGAGCATGTCGGAGATGGGGTCGTTGACGAACATGGTGGTTCCCGACGGGATCAGTTGCACGAAACAAAGACGCTTACACGCGATTCACGATGCACGCTCGCACGGACCCACGGGCCCCGCGCGGCCGCTTCTACCAGGACGACTTCCGCATCCCCGGAATCTTGCCCTCAAGGGCCAACTTCCGCAGCATGATGCGGCTGATGCGGAACTTCCGATACACCCCCCGCACGCGGCCGGTCAACTGGCAGCGACGCACCGTCCGGGTGCTGAACTTCGGGGGCCGATTGCTCTTGACAAACTGGGCGGTCGTGGTCATGTGTTCGCGCCTGACAAGTGTGCGTGTCCTCTGCTCGACTCTGCCTGCTTACGCCGACTTCCTCTGGACGCCCCCCGCCGGCTCCGGCTTGCGGAACGGCATCCCCAACTCCGCCAGGATGAACCGGCTCACCTCCGGCGTCGAACCGTTGAACGAGATGTTGATGTTCATCCCGTGCGTGAACGTCGCCTCGGCCATGTTGATCTCGGGGAACACGCCCTGCTCGGTGATCCCGCAGGAGTAGTTCCCCTGGCGATCGAACGCCTTGTCGTTCAGACCCCGGAAGTCCTTGATACGCGGGCACGCCAGGTTGATGAACCGGTCCAGGAAGTGCCACATCCGGTCGCGCCGGAGCGTCACCATCACCGCCGTCTCCGCGCCCTCGCGCACCTTGAAGTTCGACACGCTCTTCTTCGCCTTCAGGATCACCGGCTTCTGCCCGGTCACCTTCTGGATCGTGTCGAGCACCGTTGTCTTCACGTTCGCGGGCACCTTGTTGTTCTCGAGGTGCCGCCCGACGTTCACGTTCACCACCACGCTCGTCAGCCGCGGCCGCTGCATCGGGTTCTTCAGCCCGAACTGCTCCGCCAGCCTGGGCGCGACTTCCTTCTTGTACCGCGTCTGGAGCCGGGGCTCCACGCGCGGACCCGCCGGGACCTCCTCGGCCGCCGCCTTCCCGCCCTTGGGCTTCCCGCCCCCGGTCGTCTTTGCGGGCTTCTCGCTCTTGGCCCCCTCGGGCTTGGCGGGCTTGTTCTGCTTGGCTTCTTTCTCGGACATGGCTGTGCTCGGCTCTCGTGCGATGGGCGATCGACTCGCCCGGTTCGTTCGGGTCACTTCGCGGCGCGGCGGACGATCGACAACTCCGCCCCGTTCCGGGCGGCGACGCGGACCTTCGTCCCGTCGGGCTTGGTGGTGAACCGCACCCGCGTCGGCTTCCCGTCCACCACCGGGCTCACGTTGGAGATGTGGATCGGCGCCTCCCGCGTGATCACGCCCCCCTGCGGGTTCGTGCGCGTCGGCCGCTGGTGCTTGGTCACCAGGTTGATCCCCTCCACCAACACGCGGTCGGACTTGGTCAGGATTTCCTTGATGCGGCCGGTCTTCCCGCGGGACTGCCCGCTGGTCACCATCACCACATCACCGGTACGTACGTGCCGAGCCATGTTCAGACCACCTCCGGAGCAAGGCTCACGATCTTCATGTAGTTCCGGTCGCGCAACTCGCGGGCCACCGGCCCGAAGATCCGCGTCCCCTTCGGGTTCCCATCGTCCTGGATCAGCACCACCGCGTTCGAATCGAACTTCACGTACGACCCGTCCGCCCGGCGCGTCGCCTTCGTCGTCCGCACCACCACCGCCTTGGACATGTCCCCCGCCTTCACGTCCGCGCCGGCCAGCGCCTTCTTGATCGACACGAACACCTTGTCACCCACGCCCGCGATCCGGCGCGTGAACTTCCCCGTGGCGGTCGAGCCGCCGTACACGCGGATCACGTAGGCGATCTTCGCCCCGCTGTTGTCCGCCACTTCACATCGTGTTTCTTGCTGCAGCATGGCTCGGGTCCAGGTCCAGGGGCTCGGTCAACTCGTACGCCTCGGTCGTTTCCGCTCAGGCCTCGGTCGCGGGGGCTTCCACAGCCTGGAACGCCTTCGCCGCGTTCCGCTTCACCACCCGCAGCAACTTCCACCGCTTCGTCTTGCTCACCGGCGTGCACGGCACGATCTCCACCAGGTCCCCCAGGTGGCACTCGTTCGCCTCGTCGTGGATGTGCAGCACGCTCCGCCGACGGATGATCTTCCCGTACTTCGGGTGCGTCGACAGATTCGGCACCACCACCTTCCGGGTCTTCGAGCACCGATCGCTCTCGACCAGGCCGATCTTGCTCGACTGCTTCGCGGGTTTCTTCGTGCTCGAAGTCATGCTCGGGTTCCTACGGGCCAAACTCGGGGTCTACTCACTTGCTCGCGGCCATCCGACGACGCGTCGCCTCCGTCGAGGCCCTCGCGATGTTCCGCCGCATCTTCTTGAACTGCGACAGATCCTCCACCTTCTCGGTCGTCGTCTGCGTCCGCAACTTGTGCAGCCGCTCACGCATCGACCCGATCTCCGCCGCCAACTGCTCGTCGCTCAACTTCTTGAGCTCCGCTTTGAACTGCTTGTCCTTCTTGCTCACCATGGGGCTCATCCAGTCCTGGGGGCTTGTGTTGGCTGCTCGCCGCCGATTCCGACTCAGACCGCCACTCGGCGGCCCACCATCCGGCACTTCACCGGCATCTTCATCGCGATCCGCGCCAGCGCCGACCGCGCCGCCGACTCCGACACCCCGGCGATCTCGAACAGCATCGTCCCGGGCTTCACCCGCGCCGCCCAGTACTCCACGTCCGCCTTGCCCGTACCCATTCGCGTTTCGAGCGGCTTCTTGCTGATCGGCTTGTCCGGGAACACCCGGATGAACAACTTCCCCTCACGCTTCACAAAGTGCATCGCCGCGATACGCCCGGAGTCGATCGTCTTCGCCGGCAGCCAGCACCCCGCCAGCGCCTGCAGGCCATAGTCGCCGTACGCGACGTAGTTGCCCTTCGTCGCCTTCCGCGGCCGCACGCGCCGCATCTCCTTGCGGTGCTTCACTCGTTTGGGCATCATCGCCGACATGGGTCAATCCTTGCGAAAACGTTCAACCAACCGTCCAACCACACACGCCGTACGCCACCCCACCGATCACCGACGCCCACGCGCCTTCGTCCGCGTCCCCGCCGCCTCCGGCACCGCGGGCAGATCGCGCTCAGCCTCGTACAGGCCCTTGAAGATCCACACCTTCACACCAATGCTCCCGTACGACATGAACGCCTCGGCGAACCCGTAGTCAATGTTCGCCTGCAGCGTCGAGAGCGGCAGCGAGCCCTGGCGGACCTCCGCCGTCCGGCTCATCTCCGCACCACCCAGCCGACCCGCCATCACGATCCACACGCCCTTGGCCCCCGCCTGCATCACCGCGTCGGCCTTCATCTTCATCGCACGCCGGAACGCCACACGCTTCCGCAACTGCTCCGCAACGCCCTCGGCGACCAACTGCGCCTCCATATCCGGGTTCTTGATCTCGATGATCGAGATCGAGACCTTCCGCCCCGTCATGTACTGCAGTTCCTCGGTGATCCGCTCCACCTCGGCGCCTTTCGGCCCGATCACCAGGCCCGGCCGCGCCGTCTTGATGATCACCTTCAACTCTTCCCGCGTCCGCTCGATGTGCACGTCCGACACCGCCGCGTACGGCGGCTTCCGGTTCAGCCGCTGATCGATGAAGTTCCGGATCTTGTGATCCTCGACCAGCAACTCGCCAAAGAGCGCCTTGGGCGCGTACCACCGGCTCTTGTGGGGCTCGGTGATGCCGACTCGCAGGCCGTAGGGGTGTGTCTTCTGTCCCATGGTTCTGTCCAATGTGCCCGCCCGGCGTTCCCGGGCGGTCGGGGGGATCGGGGGGGTCGGGGGGCTGGGGAGTTCGGGTCAGGCCTTCTGCTCGAGGGCGATCGTGATGTGCGCCAAACGCTTGATGATCGGGTGCGCCCGACCGCGGTCCTTCTCCTTGATCCGCTTGATCCGCGGGCCGTCGTCCACGCGGCTCTCCCCCACCACCAGCAGCGTCTCGTCCGCGCTGGCCTGCTGCGCTTCCGTCACCGCCGCGTTGAGCGCCTTCCGCACGTTCACCGCGGCGCGCTTCGTGTTGAACGTCAGCAGGTTCATCGCCGTGTTCACGTCCTTGCCGCGGATCAGGTCCGTCAGCAACTTCACCTTCCGCGGGCTCCCGCGGTGGTAGTGCACGATGCACTCGAACTTCGAGATGGCCGCCGGCTCCACGCCCAGCACCTCCGCCATCTTGCGGATGTCGGCCGCCTTGCAGCGCGGATGGTCGTTCCCCGCCATCCAGTTCTTCACCGCCCGCAGCGCCGCGTCGCCCATCAGGCCCGTCCGCTGCACGCCCTCGGCGAGCCGCTCCGGCGCGACGCCCTTCTCCTGGGCGATGGTCTTCAGATTGCTTCCGTGGATTCGCATGGGTCTTCTCGCTCCCCGAGCCCCGGTCGAACCGGGCACGCGGGGCGTCAGTCCTTCACGTTCACTTCTTCGCCGCCGGCGCCGCCGCCTTCGCGCCCTCCGCGATGCCTTCCTTCTTGTTCGTGTGCCCCTTGAACGTCCGCGTCGGGCTGAACTCGCCCAACTTGTGCCCCACCATGTCCTCCGTCACGAACACGTCCAGGAACTGCCGGCCGTTGTGCACCTTGAACACGTGCCCCACAAACTCCGGCACGATCGTGCACGAACGCCGCCAGGTCTTCAGGGGCTCCTTCTTGTTCATCTGGTTCAAACGCTCCACCCTCCGGTAGAGTCGCTCGTCAACGAACGGGCCCTTCTTCGTGCTTCGTGACATAGGTCTGCTTCCGATCTGCGTGTGCCGTGTGTCCGCCGCCCGATGCTTACTTGCTCACGATGCCGTACCGCGAACTCACGCGGCGACGGATGATCAACTTCGTCGAATGCTTCCGCTTGTCCCGCGTACGCCCGCCCTTCGCCAGGACGCCCGTCGGACCGCACGGCGGACGGTTCCCCTTGCTCCGGCCCGAGCCGCCGCCCAGCGGGTGCGCGTTGTGGCTCTTCGCCACGCCACGCGTGATCGGCCGACGCCCGAGGTGCCGCATCCGGCCCGCCTTGCCCCACCGCACGTTCACCTGGTCGGTGTTCCCCACCTCCCCGATCGTCGCCCGGCAGTCCACGTGCACCATCCGCGTCTCGCCCGACGGCAGCACCAGCGTCGCGTACTTGCCTTCCTTGTTCGCAAGCCGAGCGTACATCCCCGCCGACCGGCACAACTGCCCGCCCTTCCCCGGCACCATCTCGATGCAGTGCACCGACAGACCCGTGGGAATCAGCCGGATCGGCATGTTGTTCCCAACGCTCGGATCCACCGCCTCCGTCCCGCTCGACCGGATCGTCGCCCCCGCCCTCAGGCCCACCGGCGCCAGAATGTACCGCGTCACCCCGTCGGCATACTTCACCAGCGCCACGTGCGCCGTCCGGTTCGGGTCGTACTCGATCCCCACCACCGTCCCCACCACCCCGTCCCGATCCGCCCGGCGGAAATCCACCTGCCGGTACATCCGCTTCGCCCCGCCGCCGCGTCCGCGCGACACGATCTTCCCGCTGTGGTTCCGCCCGCCCTTCTTGGGAAGGGGCGAGAGCAACGGCTTGTGCGGCGCGTGCTTGGTCACCTCGGCGTTCAGGTTCACCGAGGAGAACCGTCGCCCGGCGCTCGTCTTGTCGTAAATGCGAATGGGCATGTGTGCCTTCCACCTCGTGCCGGACGCTCGCGCCCGGTGACTGCTCAGAACAACTCGATCGCCTGACCGTCCTTCAGCCGGACCGTCGCCTTCTTCGTCAGCGCCCCGCGGACCAGCCCGTACCGGTACCGCCGGTCCTTCGCCTTCGTCACCGACGTGTTCACCCCGACGACGCTCACGTTGTACAACTTCTCGACCGCCGCCTTGATCTGCGGCTTCGTCGCCGTCCGGTCCACCTCAAAACTGTACCGCCCCTGCTCGTTCATCGCGAACGTGTTCTTCTCCGTCAGCAGCGGCCGCTTGATCACGTGCGTGTGGTGCAGGCTCATCTCACTTCACCTCCGCGGCCGGCGCCGCCCCGAGCGGGTTCACCTTCGCGTCCTTGCCCGTCTGCGACGACGGCCCCTTCAGCCACGCCTCCAGGTCCGCCTTCGAGATCACCAGGTACCGGTGGTTCAGCATCTCGAACGCCGTCAACTGATCAGGCCGGCACGTCTTGATCGTCTCGATGTTCCGCGCCGCCAGCCGCGTCGGCATGTCCGTCGCCGGCACCGCCATCAGCGCCGTCTTGTCCACCTTGATCGCGTCCAAGAACCCGGTCATCTCCTTGGTCTTGGGCGTCGCGAACGCGATCGCGTCGATCACCCGGACCTCGTTGTCGACCAGTTTCGCCAGCAGCGCGTTCCGGTTGGCCTTCCGCTTCATCTTCTTGGGCATCGCCAGGCGATAGTCCTCGCGCACGCGCTTCTTGCTGTGCGCGTGGCCGCCGCCCTTCATCAGGTTCACCTTCCGGTCGCCGTGGCGGGCGTTGCCGGTCCCCTTCTGCTTGTACAACTTCCGCGTCGCGCCCTCGACCTCGCGCCGGTTCCGCGTCCGCGCCGAACCCTGCCGAAGGTTCGCGTGGTACATCACGTACGCCTGCTTGATCAGCGACGGCTTCACCTCGCCGCCCAGCGAGGCTTCATCGATCTTCAGGGTGCCCACCTGCGCGCCCTTCATATTCAAGACGGGGACATCCATGGGGTGTCTTCCTTCGTCAGACGCCTCCGACCGGTCGCCCGGCCGTTGCTTCGCCTATCCACGGGGCTCTGCGTCCCCGCTGGATTCGACTCGGCAGTCCTTGTCGGCCGCGGACTCTCCGTCCCGGCCCGCTTCGCTTGTGCCCGCCCGGTGGTTGTCTTCTGACCCTGCCGGGCTCGCCGGTCGCGATCCGCTCGCGGCCGACGATGAACTCACGTCCGAACACTCCGTTCAACCAACCTTCATCCAACCCTTCAAACACACACGCCGCGGGACGCAACCCTTCGGGTCACTTCGCCGCGGCGATCTTCGCCTTTGACTTGTACAACCGCGTGGCCGTCCGCACCATCACCATCCCACGCGCCGCCCCCGGAACGGCACCCTTCACCAGCATCAGCCCCGCTTCCGGATCCAGCCGCACCACATCCAGCGATCGGCACGTCACCCGATCCGCCCCCATGTGCCCGGCCATTCGCTTGCCCTTCTTCAAGCCGCCGCCGTAGCCGCGGTTCGAGCACAGTGAGCCGATCGAGCCCGGCGAGCGATGCTTCCGCTCCGTCCCATGGCTGGCGAACATCCCCTTGAAGTGATGCCGCTTCATCGTCCCCTGAAAGCCCTTGCCCTTGCTCGTGCCCGTCACGTCCACGAACTTCGTCCCGTCGAAGTCCTTCACCGTGAGCACCTGGCCCACCTGGAACTTCCCCGCCTCCGCGGGCTCGCACCGGAACTCGCGGTGGAACCGCTTCGGGGCGCTCCCGGCGTTCGCGTCGTGCGCGATCACCGCCTGCGTCGCGTTCCGCGCCTTCATCTCGCCGAACGCGATCTGCACGGCCGAATAGCCGTCCTTCTCGACCGTCCGAACCTGCGTCACCACGCACGGCCCGAGTTGAATCGCCGTCACCGGCACAGACAGCCCGCCGTCCGTGTAGACGCGCGTCATGCCGAGTTTGGTTCCGAGCATCGTCAGAGCCATGGGTTTCGCCTGAGGATCGAGGGATCAGGATCTCTTTCAGTCACCTACGAAAACGACCCGCGCTCGCGCGGGCCGCACATTCACGCCTTGATCTTGATGAACACGCCCGCCGGGACCACCAACCGATTCAGCGCTTCGACCGTCCGCGCGTTCGGATCCACGATATCAATGATCCGCTTGTACGTGCGGATCTCGAACTGCTCCCGGCTCTTCTTATCGATGAACGGGCTCCGCAGCACCGTGTACCGCTCGATCCGCGTCGGCAGCGGCACCGGACCCGCGACCTTCGCGTTCGTCCGCTTCGCCTGGTCGACGATCTCCTTCGCCGACGCATCCAGCGCCATGTGGTCGTACGCCTCCATGCGGATTCGGATCTTGTTGCCCGTCATCGATGCGCCCTTCCGTCGTGCCTCGACGCCCGCTCGACCACTCGCGAGCGACACGCACGCCCCGCGGTGCTCGCACACCCGCATGGCGTCGGACCTTCCTGGGTCCCGCGTTCCGCACACACCCTCCCGAGGTCGCCGGCACTTCGCCGACGCTCCCCGCGATGCTGCGGCCTGAGACGCTCGTCGCTCTCACGCCCGATCGGGCCAAGCCGCGCGCGTCCCGTCCATGGAACCACACACCCGGCAGTCCGGGCGTGGGGAGGGAAGGGTAGTCGCCTCCCTCGCATTGTCAAATCCTTCATGCTCCAGACTTATCCACGAACCCAGCCCCAACCCCGCTTCTGCCCCTCCCCCAGCCCGCGCCACCCACCTCCCGGCCCACTTTCCCTCCCCTCTCCAACGACCGATAGCATTGTTCATGCGACCCTTCCGCCACGCCATCACCTTCGGTTTCGGGATTACCCTTGCTGTCGCTTCGGCGGCAGTCGGTCAAGCCATCCCCGTGCCCCCTTCCGCCTCGCCGCCGGCCCAGCGCGCCACCGCCCCTACTCCACCTCCTTCCCAGACCACGACCCTTCCCCCCGCATCGCGCGACATCGATTTCATCGCCGAGCCCTTCCGCATCGACGCCCTCGGCCTCTCCGTCAACCTCCCCATCAGTTCCGAGGTCAACCGCTCCGAATCCGCCGGCCAGACCCGCGCCACCATCCGCGACGCCGCCAAGGAAGGTGCCTGCCGCTGGCTCATCAATCTCGAAACCCTCCGCGTCGACGACCGCGCCTTCACCCTTGAGAAGGCCGCCGACCGCTCCCTCGCGCGCCTCATGGGTCTCCAGGCCGCGCCCGAAGTCGATCCCAAGAACACCCCGCCCGCCGCCTCGGCCCCCTCCCGTCCCACCCTCCTCAGCCGCATCCGATCTCTCCGCGTCCCGGGCGTCTCCACCCCAGGCGAGCGCTTCTACGTCGCCCTTCCGGGCTCCCAAGCCGACCGCATCGTCCACGGCGTCACCATCTTCGAGGCCGCTCCGGGCCAGTTCGTTGCCTTCGAACTCATCTGCGGCCAGGACCTCCTCGTCGACAGCCAACGCGTCTACGAGAGCATGATCGCCACCGTCCGCATCGAAGACCCCGCCGTCGCAGAGGCCCGCCGCCGCGAACTCGTCACCACCGGCACCGCCTTCCTCGCACGCCTCTCCCCCGCCGACTACGCCAAGGCCATCGATCAACCGCCCCAACTCTTCCGCATCTACGCCCCCGCGCCGGGCGGCGCCGCATCCGATGCCGTCGAACGCGGCTACCGCTCCGTCCGCTTCTTCAAGGGCACCCGCAGCCAGATTGACCCTCAGGCCACCGCCCTCGCCCCGGGCGTCGGCAACCCCGCCGGCTTCCTCGCCGAGATCGGCGCGCGACTCATCGAGCCCGGGCCCGGCGGGCCCGCAGAGTTCCAGGTCCTCGATGTCAACGCCCTCTACTTCCTCAGCGAAGACCGCCAGGAAGAGGCTTGGTCCATCCGCACCGCCGTCCGCATCGCCGCCAACAAGGCCCCCGCCGTCTTCGTCGAGATGGGCACCCGCTCAGGGCGCACCATGGTCGTCTCCCTCAAGAACCCTCGCAAGGGCGACACCCTCCTCAACCCCACCGTCCCCGCCGACGGCTACATCAACCAACTCGAAGGATTCCTCCTCCCTCGACTCCTCGTCCAAGCAGGCATCGAGGCCGAACTCGGGTTCTACGGCTACCAGCCCCTCACCGAGTCCATCACCCTCCGCCGCGAACGCATCGAGCACGATCCCGCCATGCCCGGCGTCTGGAAGATCACCTCTCGCCCTCGCGAGTCCGCCACGCCCGCCACCTATTTGTATCGCGCCAGCGGCGAACTCATCCGCGGCGACCTCGCCGACGGCCTCATCATGGAGCCCATCTGGCCCGCTGACCTCGAACGCCTCTGGTCCTCAAAGGGCCTCCCCACAGGCTCCCTCACCGCCGCACCAGGCGGCAAGTCCCGCTGACACGCACGTCCCCACCTTCCCTCACTCGCGCCTCGCGACCTCCCCTCCCTCACTCGCGCCTCGCGACTTCCGCTCCCTCACTCGCGCCTCGCGACTCGCGACTTCCCATCCCCCGCTCGCGCCTCGCGACTTCCCCGCCTACTCACCCCAGCGCGTTGATCACGTCGCCCAGAAGGTCAAACTGCGGCTGGAAGAACGCCCCCAGAATATCCGCCGCCGCCGTCGATGCCCCGGCAACCGGCTGGCTCGGCCCGAACAGCGATCCCAGCACACCCCCGCCCGTCCCACCCCCCGTACCCCCGCCGCTGAACAGCGACGCCAGCCCGTTGGGCTGCGTCGGATCCACCGCCCCTAGCCGCGCCAGCAGATTCTGCTGCGTCGCGCTCCCGAGGCTCGCGAGGTTCTTGTACAGATCCACCAGGTCCGCGCCGCCGCCCGCGCCCGATGCGTCGCCTTCCGTCGGTCCGCCCAGCACCAGCCGCGGCACCGACGGCGCCTCCGCCGGCTTCAGCCCGAACAGCCCCGACAATCCGCCGCCGGCCCCGCCACCGGATTCCAGCGGCGCGAACAGACTCGAAGCACTCACAGGTTGGATAGCCATGACCCTGCCGAAAGCAACGATCATGCCGCTCACGCAGGTCCTCTAATCCGCCCCGCGCCGCGCTCCCACCACACCCGCCTCCGCCACCCCGCTCCACCTGTAGCGTCTGCACGGCGCGCAACGACTGTGCGCGTCGCACCCCCGCGACACCGCCTCCACACGCTTCGCCTTTGCCTTCCCCCCTCTGTCCCGCCAGACCTCTCACCCCCGCCCGCGCTTCGACGCCCGCCCCAGTAGCCCGCGACCCGTCATCGCGCTCCCCACGATCAAGAGCGGCAGCCCGCACGCCCCGATCATCGCCGACCGCCACATCCCGTCCGCCGCCGCCTTCTCCGTCCCTTCGGGCTGCCCCAGCGGATCCGCCAACGCACCTCCGTACAGCCCCGCGATCTGCGAGAGCGCCGTCCCCAGCCCGTACAGCACCACCGCCAGCCCCACCAGCACCAGCACCACTCCGATCAGCGTGCGCATCGCGACGCTCCTTCGCCCCACCCGCCTCCACCCACCCCCACCCACCCCCATCCACCCCCATCCACCCCCACCCCCACCGCCGCTCCGGACTCGGCCTACCCCGCCCGAACCGTCCGTTGCTCGATCCGCTTCTGGCTCACCGTCTTTACCACGCGGTCCACATAGTTCCCCGGCGTGTGCACCGTGTCCGGGTCCAGCGGCTCCCGCGACATCTCGTCCACCTCCGCCAGCACCACCGCCGCCGCCTGCGCCATCATCGGATTGAAGTTCCGCGCCGTCTTGCGATACCGCAGGTTCCCGAACTCGTCGGCCACGTGCGCCTTCACCAGCGCCAGGTCGGCGTACAAGCCCGTCTCCAGCACGTACTCCCGCCGCTGCCCGCGCCGCTTCTCCGGGTGCAGCCCCTCGGTGAACGCCGTCCCCGCCTTCGTCGAGAGCGCCGGCTCACGGTTCTGGAACGCCGTGTCCTCGCTGGGCAGGAAGAACTCGCGGATCTCCTTCCCTTCCGCCACGGGCGTGCCCACGCCCGACGCGGTGAAGAACGCCGGGATCCCCGCCCCGCCCGCGCGGATCCGCTCCGCCAGCGTCCCCTGCGGGTTGAACTCCACCTCCAACTCCCCAGACAGGAACTGTCGCTCGAACTCCGCGTTCTCGCCCACGTAACTCGAGATCATCTTGCGGATCTGCCGCGTCCGCAGCAGCATCCCCAGCCCCCAGTCGTCCACGCCCGCGTTGTTGCTGATGCACGTCAGCCCCTTCACGCCGCTGTCCCGCAGCGCCGTGATGAGGTGCTCGGGAATCCCGCACAGCCCGAACCCCCCCACCATCACCGTCATGCCATCGCGGAGCAAGCCCTTCGCCTTCAGGTCCGCCAAGGCCTCGCCCGCGCTCGCGCTGATCTTCTTGATCGACATGCCCCGACGATAGCAACCCCCCGGGCCGGTCGCCTCGTTTCCCCCCGGTCGGCCCCGATCAGGGGACGAATACAGCCCCACTACCCCCGCGAGCCCATCGTTCCCCTTGCGGCGGTTCTCGGGCGCTGTACACTCCAGCGTCGTTTGTCGTGGAGCGGGAAGGTCTCTCTCCAAGTTCCCACCTATGGCCCGGTCGGGGCTCGCGCCTCAGCGCCAGCCCCCGGAGCGCTCACCATGTCGTCCTGCGCGATTCGTCCCTCGTGCTCTCGTCTCCTCCCCCTCGCACTTGCCGCGGGCTCGCTTGCCGCGGCGGCCGCCCCTGCCCACGCCATCCTGGTCCTCCAGTCCAGCAGCGGCGCGATCGTTCACCAGGCAGGCTTCAACGAATCCTCCCGCGAGGTCCTCCTGGGCAACCTGCCCGTCTACTCCTCGACCACCTACCAGTACTCCACCTCGAACCCGCTGACCCCCCCGCTCACCAACGGCACCGCCGTCAGCACCGCACGCATCGGCATGGGCATCGTCTCCTCGCCCACCTTCGCCGGCGTCGGCTTCGCCACCGGCACCGCCCTCACCCAGCGCGGCAACACCAACTCCTCGCCCTCCAGCGCCAGCGAGATCATCGCCACCTTCTCCGCCACCTGGGAGAACATCACCGCCCCCTACGGCACCGGCCTCCAGGCGGGCGGCTCCTTCGGCTTCATCGGCAGCCTCCCCACCGGCACCGCCGCCTTCGTCGAGGTCTCCCTCCTCGCCGATTTCGCCCTCACCATCCCCGGCGGCGGATCCGTCTCGCTCCGCGGGCCCATCACCCCTTCGCCCTTCTTCTTCCGGGCCACCGCCGGCGTCTTCACCTTCAGCCGCTCCGACCTCCTCCCCGCGCTGCCCTCCTCCATCCCCGTTGGCGCACTCCTCACCGTCTCGGGCGAACTCCGCATCCGCGTCCACAACGAGGGCGACGAGGCTGGCATCGAACTCGACGGCCCCGGCGGCATCGCCGGCGGGGACGACCCCCTCGGCTTCATCCCCACGCCCGGCGCCGCCGGCCTTCTGGGCCTGGGCGCCGTCTTCGCCTCCCGCCGCCGGCGCGCCTGAGCCCGGTCGGCAGGCACACTGCACCATCCGCCAACGCAACCGTCAAAACGCAACAGGCCCGGGTCGAACCCGGGCCTGCTGTGTTGTCTGAGTTGGCCTGAGGGCCTGATCAGTTCATGGGCTTGCCGGTCGCGGGGCAGGTCTTGGCCTCGGAGCAGCCGGCGGCCTTGTCGGCGCAGGTCTTCTTGGCTTCGGCGGAGGTGCCGCTGCAGGTCTTGCCCTCGGTGCAGGCGGACTTGTCGGCGCAGGTCTTGGTAGCCGAGGCGGTGCCCTCGGTGCGGCCGCCGGCCTTGCAGCCGACGAGCAGAGCAGCGGTGGCGACGCAGGCGAACAGACCGAGGCGGGTAACGTGACGCATGTTCCAGACTCCTTGTGCGTGAGCCGGGCCAGCGAACGCGGCCCGCAAGTACCGGGACGGCGACCATCGCGCGTCCACCGGTACGGTAGTTCGGTCTTCTACCGGCATCCACCCTTCCGGGTTCGCCGATTCGAGAGGAAATTCTGTCGGCCGGAGGCCGATCAGGCTTGCTTGGCGCCCTCGGCGGCCTTTTCTTTCCGGACCTTGGCGGCGAAGGCGGTGCGCCGATCGGCGATCCGCCGACGGGTGCTGACCTTCCCCCCGATCTCGGGGCCTTCTTCGGCGCCGACGAACTGGATCACGCACATTTCACCGGCGTCGCCGATGCGGTGGCGGCCGAGTTTGATGATGCGGGTGTATCCGCCGGCGCGGTCGCGGAAGCGCGGGGCGACGTGGTCGAAGATGTGCTTGACGATCTTGGGGGCCTTGCGGAGTTCGCCGTAGCGGTTCCGCTCGACCTCGCTGCCCTTGGGGATGTCGAAGTACTTGGAGGCGCGGTCGGCGAGCGTCTGGACGTGCTTCTGCTCGGCCTCGTCCGCGCCCTTGGGGAGGTAGAGCCACTCGAAGCCGGGGCGGTCCCAGCCGAGTTTGGCGACGATCTGCCGGCGGGCGTGGACCGAGCCCTTCTTGGCGGTGGTGATGATCTTCTCGACGAAGGGCTGCACGGCCTTGGCCCTGGGGATCGTGGTGACGATCTGCCCGTGCTCGAAGAGGGAGCAGGCGAGGTTGCGAAGGGTGGCGAGGCGGTGGGTCGAAGTGCGGCCGAGTTTATAGCCGGCTTTGCCGTGACGCATGGGTCAGTCCCTTTCGGGCTCCGATAAGGCTCGGGAGGCCAGGAGGTGGGTTGTGGGAACGGAAAACAGGGGGGGGAACGATAGACGGGTCGGCGGGACGGGGCAACCCGGCACGGGTTGACCAGCAACGGGGCGACCCCCGGCCGCGTCGCAGGGTCGAGTACGCGATGATGGGCGTCCTGCTCGCTACTGCCAGCAGGTCAGGAAGTAGGCCGAGATGTAGTCGCTCAGGTCGTCGGGGTCGACGGTCGAGTCACCGTTGAAGTCGGTGCCGTCGCACGGTGCGTACGAGTAGTCGCCGCCGAAGTAGCAGGCGATGAAGTCGGCGAGGTCGTCGGGGTCGAGGTTGGTGTCGCCGTTGAAGTCGCACTCGGGCAGGAACGAGCCCCCGTCGATCAGTTCGAAGCGGTAGGTGAAGTCGGCCACCGGCGTGTCCGACCCCTGGTCGGTCAGGCGGTTGCACAGGAGCGCGTTCGTGCCCGTGCGGATCGGCGTGACGATGTACACGCCTGAACCGGGAACCGAGCCGCTTGTTGGCCCGAGCACCAGCCCTCGAGTGAACCCGTTGATGCTCTCGAGCGACACGGCAAACTGGCTGGTCACGTCTGTGCCGTTGCGGGTGATCGTGATGGCCTGCCCGGGCGTGACGCTGCTGTTGAGTTTGAGCGGGCCGTAAAAGCGGATGCGGACCGGGGCGCCGGTACGGAAGTTCGTCAGTTGCACTTTCCCTGTGGTGCCTGGCGCCACGTTGGGTTGCGAGTCGTTCTCGTAGTAGCGATACGGGACAAGCCCCGCCGCGCCCCCGCCCAGTTCCATTGAGTTCCAGTAATAGTCCGGAGCCACGCTGCCCGCCACCGTCGGCGAACCCGTGAGCGACAGGTCAGACGAAAGCCGGGCGTGCTTGCGAAGGGACGGATTCGTCGAGTCCTTCAGCAGCATGCTCACGACCCCCGCCCACAACTGCGGCACGCTCGACGTCTCCGGTGGATCGGGCTTGTTGTTCAGCACGACCTGCCCGATCAACTGGCGCACGCCCGCGGTTCGGATCAGTCCGTGCGTGGCGATGCCGTCGGTGGCCTCGCCTTCGAACGAGCCGACGCCCCGTGGCGAGGCTTCGCCGAACGCCACCGGCAGCCAGCCGCACGCCGAGGTTGTGGGAACATCCGGGATGCAGCCGCACGATCCGCCTTCATTGTCCGCGAGGCGGGTCCCGACGACGATCGCCTGGCCGGATGCCACCTTCGGCGTGTGAATCTCGCCCATCAGAACCGTCGTGATGTTCACCTGCGGGCATTCCTTCACCCACACGTCCGCGTTGGGCGAGACGCACCCGATCGTCACCTCGCCGATCGACGCGTAGTCATTCGCCCGGCTCGTCGCGTCGGTCTTCACCTGTCGGAACTCGTCGTACTCCAGCAATCCCGACCAGACCACACCCGCGGCCATCGTGCCGATCGTCAGCGAGCCGATGGTCGGGGCCTCGATGCGAGGGCGATGCGTCTTGGTCAGGTTGCCACCGCCGACGGTTGAATACACCTGCCCCATCGTGACAATCTCGATCTCGCCGATGGACGTTTCCGCGCGGATGAGCGAATCGAGCGCCCCGGCGTCGGTGTTCCCGAAGTTCGCCAGGAACGGGTCGGCATGGGTGTTGTTCGCGTCGATCGGGCCGTCGGACGAATCACGCCGCGCCGAGTAATCGATTGGCGCGGTCGCCACGCCCACAAACCCGCCCGCCACCGTCGGGTACGGCTCGGGATCGGGCTCCGCGTAACCGATCTTCACCGAGTGAATGGTCCCCGCCTGCGGATCGGCGGTGGTGTTCCGCCCGTACGCGATGATCGCGCCCTTGAATTGCCGGCCGATCTCGATGGGCTTGCGGATAGACGACGCCACGATGTTGGAGTACGCCAGCGTGTGCTCGATGGTCACGCCAGCATCCAGCGGCCCAAGGGCAAGGATGCCGCGGAGTTGAGGGTTGGTGCTGGAGCCCGACGTAGGGCTCCACAGTTCATCGCCGAAACTCATGACGCCCGCCCGGATACTCCCCTTGATGGCACCGCCGCTCTCGATCACGACGATGGCCCGCACGCCGTTGAACGGGTACGCCCCCGCGCCGGATGAAGCCTGCGGCGACGTGGTTCCCTTGCCCGCGTCCACGTTCACGTTCATGGTGGTGCCCGACGCGACACCGAGCAGTTGCCCGTCGCCATCGAAACTCACCGTACGCACCGCCAGCACGCCGTCGCCCGCTTCGATCGTCGCGGCCGCGGTGCTCGTGCCAATCGGACCCGTGGTCCAGATGGACGAGATGCGCCCGAGCGGCGCGGTGATCGCGCCGCGGATGCCCAGCGCGCTCGATGACGGGCCGACGCGGATTCTGCCGATGGTGCCGTAGGTGTTGAGGGTCGGATCGCCCATCACGAAAGCCGCCGAGTCTCCGGTTGCCGTGATGTTCCCCGTGATGCCGTTGCTGGCGCTGATGTAGCCGATCGAGTCGAAGGTGATGAAAAACGGCCCTTGAAAGAACCCAAACTCCGAGCGCGTGGCGATGGCCGTGATGTTCCCGCTGATGGTGCCGTTCGCCGAGGCATCCGAGAACGCGCCGCACTGAAGCCGCTGCACTTCGCCGACGGTGATGTCGCCCGTGATGTCCCCGGTCACGAAGCCACGCAGCCGCGTACGCTTTCGCAGGCTTGCATCCGAAACCACGATGCCGCCCAGAGAGGTAATCCCAGGGCGCGCTACCGCGAAGCCCGAACCGTCCAACCAGTTGTCCGTGTCGCTCACGATGATTCGCAGTTGCCCGCTTACAAAAGTACCGCTTATCGTGATGACACCAACACCATGATTCGGCGCGTCGCCATCCAAGGCACGGTCGAAGATCCGCACCGTTGTGTTTCCTGACATCGCACCCACATCGATCGTGACGTTCGCGCCCGCATTGAACGGCACTTCCGTGCCGCCGTTGATCGAGTACGCAACTTCATCTGCCGCGCGCGCTTCAGACCCGAACACCCCCCCCCCCATAAACCATACAAAACACGATCATTGCAGTCAGGTTTCGCATGTTCGGCTCCTTCGGCATCCCAGCGTCACAACGCAAATCACGAGAATTGACACCGATCCCGGGGATGGTACCGCTCTAGCCGCAATCCGGAATCCAAAGTCATATGTGGATATCGGGGGGATATCTCCCCCGAGTGTGGCGACGTGATCGAGCAAAACCACTGAACTGGCCTGATTCCAAGCACTTCCGTCATGCCCTCGAAACTGCCGGTTTCCCATTATCTCCTCGGTCCACTCGGTCGTGGCTCCGGCAGTGTCCAGCAGTCCCCACGGGCTTTGGACGGTGGGATACGCCCCCAGCGGAATATGGAACGGATTTCCCGGGAACTGCGGCTGTTGCCAGCCTGCGTTATAACTCGAAGGGAAACCGTTCAACGTGCCACCCGGCGGGCCCCAGGCCAACAGTTCGTCGCTGGTGTACCCCCACTCCCACCACCCGCCCTGGCCGGGGCCGTTCTTGTTCGGGTCGTAGTGCGCCGCCTTCATCCACTCATCCCACGTCGGCACCCAGAATCGCGCCTCCGGGCTGTGCGTTGGCTGGTCCGTGAAGCCGAACGCGTCGGAGCCGAACGTACTGACGTCATACGCCCCGCTCATGAACGAGGCGCGATCCGTGCCCTTGTTGTTGTGCAGCCAGTTGCAGTAGATCGCGGCCGTTCGCCACGAAATGCCCCCCGCCGGACGCAGCGCCAGAGCCGGGTTGCTCCCGCCCCACACAAACGGCGGCTGCACATGCGGAATCCGCTGCCCGACCGGAAACGAGTTGGCCACGGCGAAAAACTCCGCCCACTGCCCCGACGTGACCTCCATCCGCCCGATGCGATATTCGTAGTTCACCCGGCCCCGGCCAATAGCGTGCGGATCATCAGTAAAAAACGGCAACGGCCCGCCCCAGGGCTGATTCCCGACCGCCCCGACCGTGACAAACTCGATCCCATGCTCATAGGTGAGGGCCGCGCCCGAGGCCTGAGCCGTGGACGTGAGGGGGATGGACTGCGCCCCCGCCCGCGCGGCGAACAGCATCATCATCGCGGCCACGCCGGCCACCGACGCCGCGCGCACGAACACACGCCGATAACCACCATGCAGGACGTTGAGCATGACACAACCCTCCGAGTTCACCATACCCTACGAACAGGGGGTGAACAAGGATGCAAGCGAGGCGGGCCTCACATGGAGACGGCGTGAGCGCGTTGGGGGGCGGGCGGGCGGCGCGATCAATCTTCGAACTTGGGGAGGTCGGCCTCGCCGAGGAGGCGGAACTCCTTGCGGCGGAGGATCTGTCCGGCGAGGGTCATGTCGTCGACGCCGAGGGCGACGGCGGCGGGCGCGCCGGGCCAGCCCATGAGGGGGTAGGCGAAGCGGATGTTGAGTTCGGCGCCGAGGAGGAACTGGCACATGCGGCTGAGGGTCTGATCGGCGGTGAGGCAGACGACAAGGATCTCGGTCTCGATGGAGGCGAGGCCCTGGTTGCGGAGGACGGCGCGAGCGCCGGCGGCGTTGCTGGAGACGAGGCGGAGGACGGCGTGGTCGGTCGAGTCGTGGACGGAGAGGGCGCAGATGCGGACCATCGAGTCATCGAAGGCCTTGGTCATCTCGAGCATTTTGCCGACGCGGTTTTCGAGGAAGATGCTGAACTGCGTGACGCCGACGGGGGCGTAGCCCTTGGCGGTCGGCGTGGGCAGTTGGCTCATGACGTGCTCCTGCGGGCCTGTGCCCGCGAGAACCGTATGCGAGGGGTGGTGGTGGTCAGCGTCGGCAGACGACGGAGAAGGCCGGGGGGAGGTTGCGCCAGACGAGGGGGGTGCGTTCGACGCTGGAGAAGTAGTCGGGGAGCATTTTGTGGAAGCGTTGGCCGGCGGGGGTCATGAGGCCGAAGGAGTAGCCGAAGGTGACGAAGGCGCCGCCGGGCTTGAGCATTCGGCGGGTGGCGCCGAGGATGGAGCGTTGGAGGCCTTCGGGGAGGGAGGCGAAGGGGATGCCGCTGACGATGGCGTCGACGCCGCCGCCTTCCTCGGGGGGCTTGACGCCTTCGAGTGCGCAGAAGCGTTCGAGGTCGTCGGCGGAGCCGACGTGGACCTTGACGCCGGGGTGGTGCTGGGTAAGGAGCGCGGCGAGTTTGGGGTTGATCTCGATGGCGAAGAAGGTGGCGCCTGGGCGGAGGGCCTGGCGGATGTGGCCGGTGACGGGTCCGGTGCCCGCGCCGAACTCGACGACGACGCCGGCCTGACCGACGCCGGCGAGGCGGATCATCTCGCGAGCGAGGTGCTTGGAACTGGGGATGACCGAGCCGATCTCGCCGGGCTTTCGGAAAAACTCGAGGAGGAAGCCGCGTTTGCTGCCCTTTGGGGAGCCCCGAGCCGCCTGGGGCGGGGGCTTGGAGACAGGCGCGGACTTGCTCATGCACGGCTCCTTGCGGGGACCTGACGGGCGAGTTTAGTGTTCACCAGCCTTTGTCGCCACCCGGGGGGTTTCTGGCGGCGGGGGTGCTCATCCCCCGGGCTTCCCCCGGTCGATAACCGGGGTATGCCATCTGACCTGCCTGGGATCCTGACGTTGGAGGTGCCCGTGATGGTGCTGCTCGGGTCGCGCTCGATGCGGCTTGGGGAGATCACGGGGCTGGCGCCCGGGGCGATCGTGGAGTTGCCCAAGAACGCCGAGGACGAGTTGGAGTTGCTGGTGAACAACAAGGTGATCGCGACGGGCCGCGCGGTGAAGGTGGGGGAGAACTTCGGGCTGCGGATCACGTTTGTTGGGGATGTGCGGCACCGCGTTACGGCACTGGGGAACGGGACGGCGGCGGCGGCGAAGTCGCCCGAAGACAGCGACGCGGAGGCGCTGGCGGAAGCGATGCTGGCCGGGCAGGGGTGAATGCCCGATGGGCTGGTGGGCGAGGGGGTGGGGCCGGACGGCTCAGGCGGGGTCGAGGGCCATGCCGGCGATCCGTGCGTCGAAGGCGACCTTGCCCTTGACGACGCCCTGGATGTGGCTCTGGAACCGGCGGTCCGTGGTGCGGATCTGGCTGGCGAGGAGGTAGAGGGTGTCACCCGGGACGACGGCGTTGCGGAAGCCGCACTCATCGATGTGCGTGAAGGCGGCGGTCTTGGGGACGGGGAAGCGGGAGTTGTAGAGGAAGACGCAGAGTTGGGCGGCGGCCTCGAGCATGAGGACGCCGGGGAGGAGCGGGCGGCCGGGGAAGTGGCCGCTCACCCAGAACTCGTCGGGCCGGACGTGCTTGACGGCGACGCCCTTGGTGAAGTCGTCGGAGTGCCAGGCGATGTAGTCAAGGAGGGCCATCTGATCGCGGTGCGGGTTGACGAGTGCGATGCGGTCGCGCCCGATCGCCTGGTTCGAGAGATTGATCCCCGCGAGGTCGATGAGAAAACGCCCGGAACCCCCCACGGCCGGGGTCGGCGACTCGGGAACGGATTTGGATTCCGCGATGGACATGGTCGGAAGACGAGCGGTCGAGTGGCGTGGCGGAGGGGGGAGGAAGGAAGTCTCAGGCCTTGGGCTTATCGCCCTCGGGGCCACGGAGTTCGAGGATGCCCTGACGGACGGCCTGGGCGGCTTCCTTGACCTCTTGCATGATTCCGCGGACGCGGACGCCGGCGGCCTTGTTGCCGCCCTTGGCCTTGGCGAGGTCTTCCTCAGCCGACGCGATGAGGGACTTGATCTTGTCGAATGCTTCCACGGCTACCCCTTGATGAAGGCCAGTGCGCGGCCTGAACAAGTATACGCCCGGGAGGCGCGGGGCTCGCACGCGGCGCTCAATGCCCGACCATGGGGAGGAGTCGCGGGATGAGTTCGAGGGCGTAGGCGAGGTACTTGTGGTTGCCCTCGCGCTCCATGAGCCCCGGCGCGGCGGCGGCGGCGAGGACGCGGCGCGTGCCGGCGAGCATGCCGTAGTCCTCGTGGTCGTCGTGCCCGCGTTCGCGACGGATACGAGCGAGGGCGGAGACGAGGTTGACGCCGCGGAGGAGGTCGGCGCGACCCCAGTAGATGCGTTCGAAGTAGAGGACGTCTTCGAGCCAGTGGCCGCGGTGGACGAGGGCAAGGTCGAGGAGGACGGCGGTTCCGAGGGCATCCCTGGTCGTGCGGCCCTCAGCGTGCGGAACGCGTCGCATGGCGTTGCCGGGATGGAGGTCGCCGTGGCACCAGGTGTTGAGGGGGCGTGACTCCCACCGGCGGAGGAGTTGCGGCAGGTGCTTCTGGACATCGTGGACGGTGTGCTTCCATCGCTGGGCCGAGGGGAGGCGCGGTCCGGCGTGTTGGATCACCTCCCGGCTGGCGCGAAGGGCCTCCTCCCAGTTGAGGGCGAGGGGTCGCTGGGCAGGGGCGCGGGACAACTGAGGCGGGAGGCGGACGGCGACGGCCTCGGCACGGTCGTGCCAGTCGGCCAGGGCGCGGAGCATGTCCTCGATGCCGCGAGAGTCGAGGCGTGCGCCGATGGGGAGGCCGGGGAGGCGTTCCAGGATCATCCAGCCCAGGTCCCACCCGCCCAGGGAGTCGCCGGCGGCGAGCACGCGGGGCGTGGGGCGGGAGGGATCAGGGTCGGCGGCGGGGCCGGAGTGGGCGAGTGGGCTGTCAGGGGAGTGGGCGTGGCCTGAGATGGCGGCGGTCCACCAGAGTTCGGCGGGCCCGACGGGGACCTTGACGACGGCGTCGATGGGCCCGTCGTCGGCGGCGTAGGTGGCGAAGCCGGTGGAGCCGCCGCCGCGCTGCCAGTCGGAGCGGAACCAGCGGATGGGAGAGAGGCGGCCGGCGCAGGCGTCTCGGAGGGGCGCTTCGAGGGCGGGGCCGAGGGAGGAGGTGGGATAGGGCGATGTGCCGCGGGAGACGCCTGCGGTCGCGACGGCCGCGGGCGGGGGGGGCCGGACGGGCGGAGGAGTCGGGGGGTTCGGCACGGGGGGGATCGAGGGAGGAATCGGGGTCGCCTCCTGCGTGCGGCCGGGGCCCCCGATGAGGCCCGTCTCGCGCCATTCAACCTAGCCCGGCTTTGAGGCGTCGTCCACGGTGGAGGGCGCGGAATCGCCCGAGTCCGCGGGAGCGACGAGTCGGGCGAGGGCGATAATCTGGGCCGGACTGAGTTCGGCGGGCCGCTGCTCGGGGCGGATGCCGGGGGGCCAGTCGAGGGAACGCCCGAGGGTGGAGCCGAGTTGTCGGCGGCGGGCGCTGAAGAGGCGCTGGCAGAACTTGGCGAGGCCGCGCGGGTCGGGCGTGAGGGGTTCGGGGAGGCGATCAAGGACGACCATGGCGCTGGTGACTTCGGGCCTGGGCCAGAAGCACTCAGGGGGCAGGTCGGCGATGCGCTCGACGCGGGCGAGAGACTGGGCGACGATGCCGAGGGTGCCGTAGTCGGGCGTGTTCGGCTTGGCGACGAGGCGGTCGGCGACCTCTCGCTGGATGGTGACGGCGAGGCGGCGGCACTCCGGGTGCTCGATGAGCAGGGCCATCATGAGTGGGGTGGCGGCGTTGTAGGGGAGGTTGGCGATGAGCGCGAACGGCTCACCCGCGAGGAGGGCGGCTGCTTCGGGGTTGAGGCGCCTGCCGCCGGGACCCGCGAGGGCATCGCCCTCGACGACGCGGAGGGAGGCGCCTGGGGCGAGCGCGATGAGGTCGGGGGTGCGGTCGCGGAGCAGAGAGGCGAGGCCGGCGTCGAGTTCGATGGCGACGACGCGGCAGCCGCGTGCGAGGAGGGCCTCGGTGAGCGCGCCGGTGCCGGGACCGACTTCGAGCACGAGACGGGAGCCGTGCGCGAGGGCGGCGTCGGCGAACTTGGTGACGAGGTTTTTGTCGATGAGGAAGTTCTGGCCGAGAGTACGGCGCGGCGCGAGCCCCCGAGCGGCGAGGAGCGCCTTGATGTCGGCGAGGGTTTGCACGGTCCGGCGGGCAGGAGGGCCCGCGATGCGACGCGGGCCCGGGGGCCGAGAATTGGGGTACTAGGATTTGAACCTAGACTAACTGAGTCAGAGTCAGTCGTGCTACCGTTACACCATACCCCAGGCATGGCGCGGATCGATGAGGATCCGCGTGGAACGGGCTGAGTGTACGCAGGGCGCGCCGTCGGGCCAACTGAGCGGGCCGATACGCCGGGCGGGCACGCGGCGAGCCTGGGCGGGGGCACCTGTCACAATCGGTTAGGCGGAGCGTGCTTCGGGGCGGATGGGCTGGGCCCTGCCGTAGATGGACTTGGTGGCGGGCGCGGCGGGGAGGGTTCCCGGGGCGCCCAGGAGGGTGCCCGGGGGGATGGTGCCGTTGGGCGTGGCCGGCGCGGCGAGACCGGCGGGCCCGGGGATGGTGGTGTTGAGGTTCGGGGCGATGCCGATGGGGTTGTGGGAGAGCGCGGGAGCGACGCCCGAGGCCTGGCCGACGGGCCTGGCAGGATCGCCCAGGCGGCGTTGCCGAGCGTCGTCGATGCTGCGATCCAACTTGCCGAGGATCGACTTGACCTGGTCGAGGGTCTTCTGCGAAGTGCCCATGTGGCGCGCCTCCCTGTGCCGGGGTGGCTATCGGCGCTCGGGGCGGCGCGCTGCGGGGGCATGGAAGAAGAAACGCGCGGGAGCGACCGTCCTGACGATCATGCGGGTGGATCCGGTCGCCCAGACGCCCGGCACGACCGGATCGGGTCACCCAAGCCGCGTGACCGGAGGGGCCCACCGGGGCAGGCCCGCGAACGGTTACACTGACACCGGAGACGGGCACCCGGGAGCACACGCGATGGCGTCCTTCAGCATCAAGGTCGATCCCCGACCGGCGGGCCTGGTCGTATCGCTCCACGGGCAACTGGCGGTGACGGAGGTCGATGCGTTCATCACGAAGGTGGATGAGATCATCCTGATGAAGGCCGGTCGCGTGGTGCTGGACCTGGCGCGGCTGACCTATGTGGATAGCACGATGCTGGGGATCCTGATCCGGCTGAATCGTGGGGTGGCGCAGCACGGCGGGAGCGTGCGGATCGTCTCGCCGCCGGCACCGACGCGGAAGTTGATCACGACGATGCGGCTGGACAAGGCGATGCCGATCGCGGAGAGCGTGGACGCGGCCCTGGCCTGAGGCATGGGGAGTGGGTCCCCGTGCCAGGGGAGGGCGGCGGCACAGGCCGCAGAGACTTCCAACCCTCAGCGCGGCGCGCGGGCCGGCCGGATCCACGCCCAGAGGCGGGCGGGCCAATCGCGTTCCATGAAGGGTCGCTCGGTGAGAGCGAAGAGGGCGGCGCAGACGATGACGACGGCGGCGGAGAGGATCGCGCATTGGAGGAGGAGGTTGGGGAGGAAGTCATCGCCGAGGGTGAGACGGGTGGTGAAGCGGCCGAGTGCGGAGATGACGATGAAGTTGTAGAGGTAGATGGTGTAGCACATGCCGCCGATGGTGTAGATGGGGCGTCGGCGGAGGAACCAACTGATGACGGCTCCGCGGAGGGCCCCGGCGATGAAGACCGCCAGCAGGGGCGGGGCGATGAGTTCGATGTAGCGGCCTTCGAGGAGGACGAAGACGAGCGCGGCACCGGAGGTGCACGCCGCGGCGTCGGCGAGGAGCGGCACCGTGGCGGGCTTGACGCGCCAGCGGGTGAGGTAGAGGTCGCAGAGCAGGATGCCCAGGATGAAGTACTGCCCGAAGTTCCAGACGAACAGGCCGGTGATGCGCTGACCATCCCGTCGCGTGACATACGCGAGCACGCAGGCGGCGGCGAAGGCGGCGACGAGAACCGCCCGCCGGGCGAGCGCGGGGCGGACCCACCCAACGAGGGCGAGGACGGGCATGAGGAGGTAGAACTGGACCTCGATTTCAAGGGACCAGGCGACGACATTGACGATGCTCTCTCGCCCGTAGACGGTGGCGTGCAGGTAGACGATGGAGACGAGGGCGTGCTCGATCATGTCGCGGGCGGGCTTGCCGGCGACGACGATGAGCAGGATGGCCGAGATGACCATGGAGATGACGTACGGGGGCTCGAGGCGGGTGATGCGGCGGAGGAAGTACTTGCCGAGCGAGGGCTTGCGTTCGCCCTGGAGGGAGTGGCGCAGGAAGGGGATGGCGACGATGAAGCCGCTGATGACGAAGAACATGGGGACGCCGAAGGACCCGAGGTGGAGGACCTGCCAGAGGATGGAGTCCTCTGCGGCCTGGTAGGCGTCAGGGATGGTGAGTTTCTTCTGGGCGTATCCGGCGATGTGGTAGAGGACCACGGCCATGACGGCGATGAAGCGGAGCCCGTCGATCTCCGGGATGAAGGCCTGGCCCGAGGTCTCGCGAGAGAGCCAGCGGCCCAGGCGGGGCCAGAGCCCGGTGGGCTGCGGGGCGGGGCTCACTGCTCGATCACCTTCCCCGAGCCTTTGACGATGCGGCCGATGACGCTGACGCGCTCGCCGGCTTTGCGGAGCGCTGCGGCGACGGAGTCGGCGAAGGCCGGGCGCACGACGAGGCAGAACCCGATGCCCATGTTGAAGACGCGGCGCATCTCGGCGTCATCCACGCCGCCGAAGTGGCGGAGCACGTCGAAGACCGGGGGCGGGGTCCAGGCGCGGGTGTCGATCAGGGCGTCAACCTTGGGGTGGAGCGCGCGACAGAGGTTGCCTTCGAGGCCGGAGCCGGTGATGTGGGCCATGCCGCCGATCACCTTCTTCACGCGGTAGGCACGGAGGACCTTGAGGATGGGCTCAACGTAGATGCGTGTGGGGGTGAGGAGCACCTCGCCCAAGGTGGAGGCGGCGGGGGCGGCGGAGGTTGCACGGGGCGCGGGCTGGGTGGGCTTGCGGGTGGAGCGCGGGCGCTTCGAGCCGTTGGGCTGACCGGCGGCCGGCGCGGCGTGTGGGCCGGCGCTGGCGGCCTGGCGGTGGAGGGCGGCGAAGTCGGCGTTGAGGTCGAGGCCGGCGGAGGCGACAACCTTGCGGACGAGGGAGTAGCCGTTGGAGTGGACGCCATCGCTGGCGAGGCCGAGGACCACGTCGCCGACCTGGACGCGTTCGGGCTTGACGGCACGGTCGAGTTCCATGACGCCGACGGCGAAGCCGGCGAGGTCGAAGTCGCCTGGCTGGTAGAGGCCGGCCATCTCGGCGGTCTCGCCGCCAAGGAGGGCGCAGCCCGCGCGACGGCAGCCCTCGACGATGCCGCGCATGAGGGCGTCGAGGACGGGGCGATCGACTTTGCCGATGGCGATGTAGTCGAGGAAGAAGAGGGGCTCGGCCCCCTGAACGATCATGTCGTTGACGTTCATGGCGACCAGGTCGATGCCGAGGGTGTCGAAGCGGCCGAGGTCGATGGCGAGTTTGAGTTTGGTGCCGACGCCATCGGCGCAGGCGACGAGGACGGGGTCCTTGTAGTTCTTGCGGAAGAGGCGTTCGTTGAAGTCGAGGCGGAAGAGGCCGGCGAAGCCGCCCGGGTTGGGGATGACCCGCGGCCCGTGGGTGCGCTTCATGAGGGCGGAGAGCGACTCGGTGAAGTCGTCCTTGCCCTGGAGGTCAACTCCTGCCGCTGCGTAGGTCAATCCGCGTGCTGCTCGGGCCGTCGCCATGGGGCGAGGATAGCGAACCTCCGGACTCCGGCGAGCGTAACCTCGGGGCGCGCCCGAGCATCGAATCCGCGCGGCCCGGCCGGGGATGAGTCGCACGCCCCGCGGTTGGGAAGTGGTCGAGTCGGGGTGTGGCGTGCGTTGCTGAAGCCCGATTGATCTGGTGGGTCGGGCTTAGCCAGGGAATACGGTGGACCCACGCACCAGGCAGAAAGGACGTACTTGATCACTCCCTCTCGAGCCGCTTCGTTGCTTGTCCTTTGGGCGTCGGGTGCGGCGCTCGCGCAGCCGACGAACTACACCATCGACTTCTTTCCGGAGTTGCCGGTGAATGGGTCGCAGTTGTCGCTGGCGTTCGACCCGCGTCTGGCCGAGCCGGCCCTCGATGGGGCGCAGGTCATCTCGACGCGCGTGGTGATCGGGTTCACGACGACCGGGGACTTCGACGCCGGGGCGCTGGTGCTGCAACTCACGTCGCCGATCGCGGGGTCGCCGACCGGGGGCACGCTGCTCCTGTCCGGAGCGGACCTGGGCTGGTCGGGCCAGGGGACGTTTCAGGCCGACTTCGTGACCGACAGCCTCAACGGTGCGATTCCGTCAGGGGGGCGGGCGCCGTGGTTCTTCGACCTGTTCGGCGGCGACAACGAGTTCTTCGCGTTTTCGGGGAGTTTCACCGACGACTCGCGGATCGTGCTGACGTACGTCCCCGTGGCCCCGCCGCCGCCCTGCCTGGCGGATTTCAACCGTGACGGCGTGCTGAACCCGGACGACCTTGCTGATTTCATTGCGGGTTTTTTCACGGATCCGCCGGACCCCCTGACCGATGCGAACGCGGATGGCGTGATCGACCCCGATGACCTGGCGGACTTCATCGCCGCGTACTTCGTTGGCTGCCCCTGAGCCGACGGGGCCCGGGCCGAACTGCTTAGGGCCGAGCCGCGGCGATGTTGCGCAACGTCCGCAAGACGCGGGCCGGGACGGGGTCGAGCGGCGTCGGCTCCCGGACCACGCGTGGGACCATTGGCCGGTCCGAACTTCCCGACCGCACCGGCAGTGCGAGAAGCCCCCAGTGGCGGGGCAGTTCCTGGGGCTCGACAAGCCCATCGGGGGCCAGGATGAGGAGGGTGTTGGCCAGGCGATATTGGGCGAGCATGAAGAACTTGGTGTGGTCGTGGAGCGCGCGGTCGATGCGGCGGAGTTCGCGGAGGATGGCGCGCGAGGCGGCGGAGTTTGAAGCGGAGTAGTCCCACTGCTCCATCTCGGGGAACAGGAAGTTGCCGGCCTGGCGGAGGTGGGGCTCGAGGGGGCGGACGACCTCGGCGCGGACGTGATCGAGTTCGCGCCACAGGCGCTCCCGGGCGGCGAGGAGGCGGGGGCGCTCGCGGGTGTCTCGCAGGAAGTCGGCGCGGCTGGCCTTGCACTCGATGAATACGGTGGTGCCGAGGCGAAGGCCGGGCGGACCGGGGGGCTTACGGGAGGGCGCGCCGGCGCGGGTGGCCGGGGGTGGGGGTGGGGGTGGGGGTGGGGGGTCGGCGTAGCCCGCGGCGTCAACGCGGTAGCGGCTGATGGGGCAGCGGACTTCACAGGCGGCGGCGGCGCAGCCCTGGGCGCGGAGCCAGGCGATCGCCGCGACTTTCAGCGCCGCGTGGGCGGGCGACTCCACGGGCCGGTCTCCTCACGCCCCGGTGGGGTGCCAGACGGTCTTGAACTCGACGAGGGGCTCGAGCCAGCCCGGGGCGTGGCAGGCCGCGGAGTCGTGCCAGGGCACATCCCGCCGGACGATGACGCGCTTGAGGTTGTCGGCCCGGCCCGCTTCGAGCGATCGGGCGAGGTCCGGCCCGATGCCGGCAGCATGGAGGGCATCGACGTCGCGATGGGCGGCGAGAACGGGGGCGAGTTCGGCGGGGTCGCCGGTCAGCAGGTTGATGACGCCGCCTGGGAGATCGCTTGTGGCGCAGGCCTCCCCGAGGGTGGAGACGACGGCGGCGTCGGCTCCCGAGACGACGACCGCCGTGTTTCCCGCACAGAGGGCCGGCGCGACAAGCGTGATCAATCCCAGCAGGGGGAGGCCCGCTGGGCACACCACGCCGACGACGCCGACGGGCTCGGGGACGGTGATGTTCCAGTACGGACCGGCGACGGCGTTCTGCCCGCCCAGGACGGAAGCGAACTTGTCGGCCCAACCGGCGAAGGCGACCAGGCGGTCAATGGAGAGACTGACCTCGGTCTGCCCGTCGAGCCGAGGGGTGGGGTCGGCCCCGACGGGCGGCGGAAGGCCCTCGGCGGTTGCGCGGGCATCGATGAGCGAAGCGAGTTCGGGCCGCTTGCCTTCGAGCATCTCGGCAAGGCGGTAGAGGATCTGCCCGCGGAGGTAGCCGGTCGCGGCGGCCCAGGCGGGCTGGGCCTTTCGGGCCGCGGCGACGGCGTCGCGCAGGTCTTTTCGGGATGCGCGGCAGGCGTGGGCGACGATGCGGCCTTCGGGTGCGGCGCCCCCGACGCGGAGGGGCATGGTGCGGCCGCTCTCGGTGCGGGGGAATGCCCCGCCGATGTAGAGTTTGTACGTCTTCAGGACGGGGAGGCGGTCGGGCATGGCCTCATGGTACCTGGGTGGCCGGGCGCGGCGCGGAGGGATTCACGCCCGAATCGGCCCGCGGGGTCGTCTCGGCCATGACGCGCTGCATGTAGTGCTGGAAGTCGTCGTGCATGATCTTCATGCTCGGGGAGCCCATCATCGCGCGGAACGACCGCTCGGCTGCGATCTCTCGCATGCGGCGCTCCCAGGATGAGAAGTAGTCCTCGGGGATCTGCCCGTGGCGGCGGCCGAACCAGACGATCTCGTAGACCGACAGTTGCATGAGGTTGAAGAAGTACTCGCGGACGTCGCGTTCGGTGCGGGCGTGCTGCACGTCGTGGACGTAGACCTCGGCCAGGGACGGGTCGCTGACGCGCATCTCGCGGAGGTGCATCTGGAGTTCGACGAGTTTGGAGAAGTTGGCGAAGTGCTGCGCGCGGCGGTAGTGGCGGAACTGGATCGCCGTGAAGATCAACCCCCCGGCGATCGCCAGCGACGAGAGCGACTGAGCCAGCACCTGCACTTCTTGGATCGTCATGCCCCGTTGTAGCCCGGAGAACGGCGCCCCGCCAACGGCGGCGTCGGCTGCGAACGCGAGCGGGCGAGCCCGGCCTCCTCCTATCCTCTCCGCCCATGCCCGGCACACTCCCGCTGCGACGCTTCGATCTGGTGATCTGCGACATTGACGGGTGCCTGGTGTCGGAGCATCAGAAGGCGTTCGACCTCGCGTCGCTGGCGAAGGTGGCTCAGCACAACCAGCGGGCGATGGAGCGTGGCGACCGGCCGCTGGTGACGCTGTGCTCGGGCCGCCCGCAGCCGTTCGCCGAGGCGATCTGCCGGCTGATCGGGAACCTGCACGTGGCTTGCGTGTGCGAGATGGGGGTGTGGCTGTATCACCCGGGGACGAACGTCTACGAGATGGACCCGTCGATCAGGCCGGCGCACCTGGAAGCGGTCGAAGGGCTCTGGTCGTGGGCGCGGGGCACCTTTGGACCCCGCGGCGTGACGCGTCAGCCCGGGAAGGCGGCGAGCGTGACGCTCTATCACCCCGACACGGCGTACCTGCGGGGCGAGGTGTTCCCGGCGGTTGAGGCGGCGGTGCGGGACCACGGCTGGCCCTTCCGCGTGAGCATGACGTGGCTCTACATCAACTGCGACCTGGCGCACGTGTCGAAGGGGACGGGGCTGGACCGGCTCCTGGGCACGATGGGGCTGCGTCGTGAGCGGGTGGCGGGGATCGGTGACACGGCCAGCGACCTGTGCATCGCGCAGCGGGTGGGGCTGTTTGCGTGCCCTGCGAACGCGCACGCGTCGATCAAGGAGCACGCGCACTACATCGCCAGCCGGCCGGAGGCGGAGGGCGTGGTGGAGATCCTGGAGCACCTGAGCGGGTGAGCCCTGGGCCCTCCGCGGCGGGCCGTCTCGCCTACCTGGTCGCCTGCTTGCCCAGAACCTTGGCGATGTCGAAGTCGATGAAGTCGGCGTGGTGGAAGATCCACGACTCGATGGTGCGTTCGACCTTGTCGCCCTCGTGGCTGTGGGTGGCGACGATGTGCATGACCTCGGCGGGGATGCCGTGCTTGTAGCAGAGGGCCACGCCGCTGAACGGGTGGCGGAGCATGTCCCCGAAGTGGCCCTTGACGGGGACGGGCCGGCCGTCGGGCCCGGGCTTCTTGTCGAACTCGAGCGTCTTGCCCACGTCGGCCAGGAGCGCCCCGGCGATGAGAATGTCGAGGTTCACGGGGACGCGCGAGCCGAAGACCTCCTTCAGCACGCCGGCGATGGCGATGCACTGCTTGCAGCAACTGTTGAGGTGCTCGACGAATCGCAGGTCGATCTTCCCCGCCAGCAGGGTGAAGGGGATGGCGCGGATCTCGTCGAACGTCCAGCCCTTGCCGCCGCAGCCGGTGGTGAGGGCCTCGTCCCACACCGCGGCGACCTTGTCCCGCAGCGCGGCGTCGGTGATGTCCATGAGGTTCGGAAAGAGCGTGGCGATGTCCCGCGTCGTGTGCCTGGGCATGCGGGCAGTGTACCGGCTTCACCGGCCCAGGATGTAGTAGAGCAGCAGCCCCACCAGCGGGAGCAGGAAGATCACCAGAACCCAAGCCACCTTGGTCCCCAGGGACTTGCCGCTGGTGACGACCTGGTACACCGCGACGATGTTGAGGATCAGCAGGACGATCGAGAACGCGGTGTACAGCACAGAACCTCCTCGTTCAGTCGTGCGGGCGGGGGGGTGGGGGCGTGCGGGCGTGCGGGCGTGCGGGCGTCCGACACCGCCCAGCGTACCAACCCCGCCCTGCGGCCTCACGCCTCCACCCGAGCCCTCACCGCGCCTCAGCCCGCCTAGCCGGCGCGCCGGGCCATCTCGTCGAGAAGTGTGCCGGGGTCGGCGGCGACGGCGATGGTCCGCGCCGGATCGATGCGCAGGAATCCATGGTCCTTCATCTCGCCGACAAAGCGCAGGAGGGTGTCGTAGAACCCGCCGGTGTTGAGGACGCCGATCGGGCGGTTGTGGAGACCCAGTTGGGCCCAGGCGAGAACCTCGAAGAGTTCGTCGAGGGTGCCGACGCCGCCGGGGAGGGCGATGAAGGCGCGGGCCCGCTCGACCATGGCCATCTTGCGCTGGTGCATGGTGTCGACAACGCGCAGGTCGGGGAGGCCTGTGTGGGCGGTCTCCATGTCGACGAGTTGCCGGGTGATGATGCCGGTGACGTGCCCGCCCCCTTCGAGGACGGCATCGGCGACGCAGCCCATCAGGCCCGCGCGCCCGCCGCCGTAGACCAGGTCGAGCCCACGCTCGCCCATGGCCCGTCCCAGGGCCCGAGCGGCATCGGCGAAGGCTTCGCCCCGCCCCACTGAGGAGCCGCAGTACACGCACACTGGCGAGATCGGGTGGCTCATCGCGTGGACTCCTTCGCCGCCGCGGCGCTCGCGCCGATGGTCGGGTCGTCCCACAGCGCGCGCAGCGCCGCCTCGAACGCCCGGCACGCGCCGGGCCCGTCGCACAGGGATGATGCCCGCACGCGATCACGAAGCCCCGCGCGCAGTGCGGCGAGGCGCGCCGCGTCCCCCGCCAGGCCGGACGCGAGGCGGACGTACTCATCCTCGTCGCGTGCGATCAACTCCGGCAGGCCGGCCGCCGACAGCAGGCTCGCGCCCACGCGGCTCACGTGGGCAACGCCCGCGAGGGTCACCACCGGCACACCCATCCACAGCGCCTCGCAGGTGGTGGTGGTGCCGCAGTAGGGGTAGGCGTCAAGGCCTACATCCACCTCCGCGTACGAGGCCAGGTGCCCCCCTGCGGTCGCCCGCCAGCCGACGAGCTCGACGCGCTCGGGCTCGACGCCGTGGGCGCGGAGCACCGCGAGCACCTCGCCTCGGCGCTTCTCGCTCGATAGCGCCCGGTTCTTGAGCATCAGCCGCGACCCCGGCACGGCCCGCAGCACCCGCGCCCACAACGCCAGGAGCCCGTCGCTCACCTTCGGGGCGGCGTTGAACGACCCGAACGTGACGCAGCCCCGCGCGACGCTCGGCGGGGGGCCGGGCTCGGGCGCATCAGCCGCAGAGGGCGGGCGGTAGCACAGGAAGCACCGCGGGAGGCGGACCAGCCGTTCCGTCGCGCGATCACCAGCCGCACTGCCTGCCACCGGGCACGGGTCGGTGACCTCGTCCACGATGCGGGCGTCCACTTCCGCCAGGCCGGTGGTGTCGGGGTATCCGAGGTAGGTCACCTGCACCGGCGCCAGGCGCCGGGCGAGGAGGGCCACGCGGGAGCCCTCGGTGTGGCCGTTGAGGTCGATGAGGATGTCGGGACGGTCGTCGCGGATGCGTTTTTCGAGGGCGCGGTCGTCCATCCCGGCGGCCCACCGCCAGGTGTCCGCCAGGGCCTCGATCTGCTTCGACGTGCCGTCGAGCGCCCCGGTGTGATAAGCGGTGACGTGGAACCGCTCACGATCGCGGTGTTCGAGCAACGGCCGGAGGAAGGTCGCGACCACGTGGTTGCGCAGGTCGCTGGAGAGGTAGGCCACGCGGAGTCGATCGCGCGGCCCGCGGGGCTTGGGTGAGGGGCCGCCAACGGGGAGCCCCACCCGCGCGGCCTCCGCCATCCGCGCGCCAAGCACGCGATGCTCAGTCCACAGCGCTTCGGCGAGCGCCTGGGCCCCGGCCACGCCTCCCCCGGCCGCCGGCCAGGGGTAGTGCAGGGACATCAGGTAGTTGGTGATGAGTTTGATATTGCGGGGCTCGATCTCCAGCCCGCCCCGCAGGACGCGGAGCGACTGCTCCACGTAGCCCGCGCCGCCCAGCGCGCTGCCCAGGTTCAGGTGGGCCGAGGCGTCGAGCGGAGCCAGGGCTACCGCTCGCCGGGCCGCGTCCATGGCGCCATCGAGGTCGCCCAGTTGGTAGAGCGTGGGCGCGAGGCCGATGAGGGCCGCGGCGAAGCCGTCGTCGGTCCGAAGCGCGGCCTCGAACTCCGCGCGGGCTTCAGCGAGCCGCCCCGTCAGCAGGAGCATGTTGCCGAAGTTGGTGCGAAGGGCTGGCGAGTCCGGGCGGACGCCCAGCGCCCGCCTGAAGAAGTGCTCCGCCTGGTCGTGCCGGCCTTGGAGGCAAAGCACCATTGCCAGCAGGCTCGCGGCCCGGCCGTCGGGGTCCCCCCCACTGCCACCCCCCCCGCCGCCTCCACCCCCCGCACCCACCGCCCGGCGAAGCACCAGTTCCGCCTGCGCGAGCCGCCCCCCTTGGTAGTGCGCCAGCGCGGCTTCGAATGGCCCCGCCATGGTGGACCCATCCTTGCCCGCGCTTCCGGCCCGGGCAACACCGCCGCGGGCGAGGCCCGGCTGAGGCGAACACCCCGCCGAACGGATTCACACCGATGGTCCCCTTGAAAAACGCACGCCGGGAGGCCATACTGCCGATGCTCAACCCGCGGGCAGGATGCCCGCTTGAACCCCCCAGTTCGAACTCCGGTTCGACTCGAGGTGCCACGGATGGCCAGCATGACGCTCCGTACATACCGCGCGCCCACGATCGGCGAGGCCCTCGCCCAGGTCAAGAAGGAACTGGGAAAGGACGCGGTGATCCTCCACACCAAGTCCTATCGAGCCGGGTCCATCCTGGGCTTCTTCGGCAAGCCCATGGTCGAACTGACCGCCTCCGTCGGCGTCAACGTGGTCAACCCCCTGGACCTGCGCCGGCGCTCCGCTGCGGCCGCCTCCGCGCTCACTCCGGATTCCCCTGTTCCCACGCCCAAACGGACGCCCGCCGCCGCGCTGGCCCGGGCGTATGCGGCCCCGTCGGGCGTCGAACCGGGTGCCGCGCGGGCCACTGCGGGCGGCCCGGCCGCATCGACCGCGACGCCGCCAGCACCAGCCCTCCCGGCCCCGTCCGTGACGTGCGAAGTCGACCCCCGCGTCGCGGTCGCCCGGGCCAACGCTGAGTGCTCTGGCGGCGGCTCACTAAGCCCCGATCTTCAGGAGGAACTCGCCGCGATCAAGTGCATGGTGGCGCAGGTGCTTCAGTCGTCGGCCCGGTCCGCCGGGGGGGCGTCCGGCTCGCTGGCCTGCCCGAGCCCGGCCATGCCCGAGGCGCTGCTGAAGTACTACCTGCGGCTGATCCAGAACGACGTATCGCGGGAGATTGCCGATCGCGTCGCCTCGGCGATCCGCGATGAACTGACGCCCGCCGAACTCGCCGACGACTCGATTGTGCGTCAGAGCGTGCTGCGGCACGTGGAGTCGTTGATCCCCGCCGACGGGCAGGTCGCGGCGCCGCCCGCGGGCGCGGCCGGGGGGCCCTTTGTCCTCGCCCTCGTCGGCCCCACGGGCGTGGGGAAGACGACGACGATCGCCAAACTGGCCGCGGCCTACCGGTTGAGGCACGGCAAGCGCGTGGCGCTCATCACCTCCGACACCTACCGCATCGCCGCGGTGGAGCAACTCAGGACGTATGCGTCGATCATCGGGGTGCCGCTGCACGTGGCCCACGCGCCCGAGCAGATGCGCGAGTGCGTCGCGGCGTGCGCCGACTGCGACGTGGTGCTGATCGACACGGCGGGCCGCTCCCCGGGCGACACGGGACGGCTGGACGAACTCCGCGCGTTCATGGAGGCCGCTCGCCCGGATCAGGTGCACCTGGTCCTTGCCAGCGTGGGGAGCGAGGCGGCCCTGATGCGGACGGCGACCCAGTTCGCCTGCGTGGGCCCGTCTCGGGTGATCTTCACGAAACTCGACGAGGCGGCGTCCCTGGGCGTGCTCATCAATGTTGCCACGCGCCTGTCGGCCAAACTCAGTTTCGTCACCACCGGGCAGGAGGTGCCCGACGACATCGAGCCGGGTCGGGCCGACCGCCTGGCACGCCTGATCCTCGATGGCTGCGTGGACAAGTCGCCGCCAGCAGCCGCCGGGACGCCCGGCCAACCCCGCCGCGGCGGAGGAGTGGCCGCGTGAACGCGCCCGCGGCACGTGCCGGCCGTCCGCTCGCACTCCCCGACTCGCTCCAGGCCCACCGTCCGGGCCAGACCGACCAGGCCTCGCGCCTGCGACTGCTCGTTGAGCAGGGTCATCGGGCTCCACGTGCAGAGCCGGCGCTCGCATCGCCCGAACCCGCCGACGCACCGCCCGCGGCAGGCGTTTCCAGGCCGAACTTCCTGGGCGTGATCGCCTCGGGGAAGGGAGGCGTGGGCAAGTCCAACATCGCGGTCAATCTGGCCATCGCGATGACCCGGCGCGGGCTGCGTGTGGCGCTGGTCGATGCCGACACGGGCGTGGCGAATGCCGACGTGCTCTGCGGGCTCTCGCCCCCGCCCCGGCACCGCCTCTCGCCGGCGTTCGCCGAGGCGGACGGCGACCGCGCGGGCCTCGACCTCGCCCAACTGGCGATCCCCGCGCCCGGAGGGTTCAGCCTTATTCCCGGGTCGCTGGGCATCAGCCACGCGCCACGATGGTCGCCCGCGACGCGGGCCCGGCTCGCCGACGCCCTCGCCCGCCTCGAAGCCCGCACCGACGTGATCCTGGTGGATGCCTCCCCGGGCGTCGGCCCCCTGGTGACGGGGCTTTTGCAGGCGGCCGACCTCGGCATCATCGTCACGACGCCCGAACCGACCGCGATCACCGACGCGTACGCGCTGGTCAAGTGCGTGCAGGCGGCCGAAGCGCCGGGCACAGGGGCCTCCCGCCTGGCAATGGTCATGAACAACGCTCGGGATTCGTCGCAGGCGTCGGCCTCGACGACGCGACTCCAGACGGCGTGCGCGCATTTTCTGCGCCGTGACCTGCCGTGCCTCGCGACGATCGCGCACGATGAGCACCTCCCCGCCGCGGTCTTTGCGCGTCAGCCGCTGCTCCTCCGGTCGCCCGGCGCGCCCGCAAGCAGGGCGATCACCCGTTTGGCTGATGCGGTCCTCGCGCGGTGGCTGCCAGCGTCCCACCTATCGGGCGCTCCGCAGCCAATGCCCCAGTCAGTAGTGGTCTCCGAAGCGCCGCCGCGGAGCGCGTGGAGCCGCTGGTGGCGCGGCGAGCCGTCCCCTCAGGCCCGATAGGCCGGTGAACTTCGTTGCGGTGTGGGGATCTGAGCCGGCTGCGCTGGCTGGCGAACCAGCCCGGCCCGGCGCTTGCTGTTCAAGTCCTGGGTTCATCCGGCCGATGGGCCGACTGAACATCCGCCCGCTTGCCCTGCGCCCTGACCCCGCCCACCCCCTCCCCCCCTCCCCCCCTCCCCCCCGCTGAGGACCCTCGCCGTGCCGACGGGATCGCAAACGAAGGTGATCGGCGCGTGCACGGGGCTGTGCGGATTCGTGATCGCCATCATCGCGGGGATGTCGGCGGGCAACCCGACGGACGTGATCCTCTCGCGGACGATCATGGCGATGATCTGCACGTTCTGCACCGGGCTGGCGGTGGGCGCGCTGGCCGAGCACGCCTTCGGCGCGGGGCTTAACGCGCTCCGCGCGGCCGCCCCGCTGGAGACGGCGGGCCAGGGATCCACCCCCGGTAGTTCCACCAGTTCTTTCAACGCGACGACGGGGCCGGCCGGTGACGGCAGGTCTCGCGCCGCATGACCACGCACCTATGCACCAGTTTCCCACACCTTCGAGTGATCCTTGCACGCCGCCCGGAGCGCGGGTAACTTGGGCAACAATCCAGGCCCAAGGATGGGCGCGCTGGACCAACTTGAGGGGCCTTTCCGCGTTCTGCGGCTAGGCAGGTCCGATCCGAGGTCAAGGAGTCGACCGATGTCCGCACGTCAAGCCGTTCGTTCGTCCGTCCCCGCGCCGGCACCTGCTCGCGCGAAGGGCAAGTCTGTCGCGACCGCCGCCGCGAAGGACAAGTTTGCCACCTTCTCGCAACTCGACGCGATGCCGACCGCCGACGTGTGGGCGGAGTATCAGCGCACCCACTCGCAGGTGATCCGGAACTACTTCTGGGAGAAGCACCTGCACCTGGTGCGGTACATCGCCGAGCGGACGTACGCGCGGCTGCCCGACGAGGTGGACGTGAACGACCTCATCTCCGCGGGCCAGTTCGGGCTCATGGACTCGATCGACGGGTTCGACCCGCACCGAGGGGTGAAGTTCGAGACGTTCTGCGCCGCCCGCATCAAGGGCGCGATCCTCGACGAACTCCGTGCGATGGACTGGGTGCCCCGCCTCGTGCGCCACCGCTCGTCGAAGGTGGACCAGGCCCGGCACGCGTTCCACATGGTCTACGGGCGCATGCCCACGCAGGACGAACTCTCCTCCCGCCTGGGCGTGGAGGGCGAGGAGTTCGAGAAGATCGACCGCGACTCCAAGGCCGTCTCGACCGTCTCCCTCAACCGCAAGTGCTTCCAGTCCGACGGGAACAAGGACGTGACGGAGATCGACGTCATCAAGGACGATTCCCAGCGGAACCCGCTGGGCGAGACGCAGCGCCGCGACATCAAGGAACTGATCACCAAGGGCCTGTCGCGGGCCGAGCGGCTCATCGTCATCCTCTACTACTACGAGGAGATGACGATGAAGGAGATCGGCGCCACGCTCGACCTCTCCGAGTCACGCGTCAGCCAGATGCACTCCTCCATCCTGCTCCGCCTCAAGGCGCAGATGCAGCACCGCGAGGAGGAACTCGAGCCCACCCGCGAGGTGGACTGAGCACCGGTCCGCGGCCGGTGGCCCGCGCCGCCGGTTCAGTTGATCGTGAACCCGCCAGCCCGGCAGAACTCGACAAACCGCCCCAGTTTCGCCTTGTTGGCCCCGCTGAAGTACTCGTAGGGGTTGAACCTGCGGAACGGGTGGATGAACCGGATCGGCTCCCGCCGCGGGAGGTCGATCGTGGTCGCGATCTTGTGCGCCATCGCGTCGTGATCGGGGATGTCGGGCATCGCGGCGTCCACCGCGGCGGCGAGCGCGGCGGCGTCCTCCGCGGCCACCCCCTGCCCGCGCCGGGCCCAGTAGTTCCGCGGGTTCCAGAGGCGCGGCCGCCCGTCGTGGGTCTGCCCGGACCACCCCTCCGGCTCCTCCGTCCCCGCCGGCCGCCAGCCGTGGTTCAGCGCGAGACGCAGCACCATCGCCCACGATGCGTTGGAGACGCGAAACCGCCCGCCCGGCCCAACGATGGTCCGCATGGGCAGAGCGTACGCCGCCCCCACCCGCGCCCTACTTCGGGCTCGGCGGGCTCGTGGGGACCGGGATGCCGCCCGTGAACCCCTGCTTGCGCTTGCCCGGCTGGGGGGCGGGCGGTGGAGGGGGCGTCGGGGCGGGCTTCTTCGCCTCTTCCCGGACGATCACGGGCACCTGCTCACCGGCGGGCGTCGGCACGGGGACGAGGTCGATGATGCCGGGCTGCGTCGCGACGGCGGGCTCGCTCGGTGGCGTAGGGGGGAGAGGGGGTAAAGGCGGGACGGCGGCCTGCCGCGCGGAGGCCTCCGCGAATCGGCGGAGCCAGTCCTTCGCGCCGGCCCGCTCGGCCGCGGAGCCTGATGCCGCGAGGGCGTCGATGATCGGCTTTGCGCACGCGTCGCCCGTGTCGGCAAGGGCCTCGGCGGCGCTTCGGCGAACGCGGTCGCTCGCATCCTCCGCCGATGCCGCCAGCACCGCGAGCACGCGCGGAGGATCATGTCTCAGCAGGCGAGCCGCGGCCTTGATCGCGACGGCGCGAGTGCGGGAAGGCACGCCTGACTGCGTGGCCGCGAGCACCGCGGGCAGGCCGGCGGGGTCGTCGAGCGTCGCCAGCGCCTCGATCGCGGCCTGGCGGATCTGGTCGTGCTGCGAGTTGACGCCGCACGCCGCGGCGAGCGCGGCCGCTGCGCCCTCGGGGCGGAGCGCCCCCGCGGCCCGGGCAGCCGCGGATCGGACGCCGTAACTGCGATCCTGCTTGAGCCAAGCCAGCGCCAACTCGCCCGCGCGAGGGCGAATAGCCCCGTCCACAGCCGCCGCATCGGCAAGCGACTGCACCAGCGCCGTGCGCAGCGGGGCCTCCTCCGGGGGCGCTCCGGCGAGCGCCAGTAGCGTCTCGCCCCGCCCCAATCTCGCCAACCCGGCGAGGGCCGCCGCCCGCACTGGGCGCGCGGCCCCAGGGTCGCTCGCGACGCCTTCGAGCACGCGGGCCGCCTGCGCCGAGCCCGAGCGCTCGGCCACGGCGGCGATCGCCTGGAGCCGCGAGGCGACGGTCGGACCGGCTGTCAACTGCTCAAGCCACCGTGACTCCGCCTGCTCCACGCGAAGATCCGCGAGCACCGAGGCCCGCGGGTCCACAGCGACGATACTCGGCTCGGCCGGCAACTCCACCGACGCCTCGCCGGCACGCTCCGCGGTGCGAACCGTCAGGCGGAACCACTCTCGCCCGCAGCGCACGGAGACGGGGATCGTCAGATCGAACGCCGGGTTGTACCCGTCGATGGGCTGCGTCTGCTCGACCTTCACAGTCAGCCGGCGCGCGGCGGCATCCCACGTCGGCGTGACGCGCACGCGTGGCACGCCGGGCCGCTCGCACCACTGCTGGAAGAACCCTTCGAGCCGGTCGCCCGAGGCGCGCTCCAGCGCCTTGCGCAGGTCGTGGGTCTCGACCGTCTCGTACGCGTGCCGGTGCAGATAGTCGCGGAGCCCGGCGAGGAACGGGGCCTCGCCCAGTCGCTCCCGCAGCATGTGCAGGATGAACGCGCCCTTGGGGTACGGGTTCGCCCCGCGGCGGAAGACCTCCCACGGGTGCCCGTACTCCTTGCTCACCATCCCGGGCCGGTTGGGCGCGGGGGCGGGGTCGCACGGATCGCTCCCGATGAGCCCGCGGCGGGTGTCGTAGAGGGCGGAAAGGTACGCGTCCTCGCCGTCGCGGTGGTCGAACCACAGGTGCGTGAAGTAGGTGGCAAAGCCCTCGTTGAGCCAGATGTGCTCCCACGAGTTGCACGTCACCAGGTCGCCGAACCACTGGTGGGCCAGTTCGTGGGCGATGAGCCCGTCAAGGTCGCCGTCGAGAAGGGCGGTCTCGTCGAGGATGGCGGTGTCGAACATCGTCGTGGCGGAGGTGTTCTCCATCCCGCCGGCGCCGAAGTCGTGGACGATCACCTGCGCGTATCGCGGCCAGGGATAGGGCGTGCCCGTGAGATCGCTGAACAGCCGGACCATCGCGCCCGTGCGCCCGTACGTCTGCTCGACCCGCTTGCCGAGGCCCACCGGCGCGAGCACCTCGAGCGGCACAGAGGCGCCACCCTCGCCCCCACCCCCACCCCCGGCTGGCACCGCCGGCAACTCCACGCGGTCGAACTTGCCCACCACCAGCGAGGCCAGGTACGCCGCGTGCGGGCGATCGAGCGTCCACTCGAAGACCTCTCGCCCGTCTGCGGAGCGCCGGCCCGTGAGGGCGCCGTTGCTCGACACCCAGTACCCCGCCGGCACCGACGCGCGGATCACCTGGGCCATCCGCTCGTTGGGGAAGTCGTGGCAGGGGAACCAGTAGTGGTTGCTCTCGGGCTGGCCTTGCGTGTGGATTTGTGCCGCGCGGCCCGGCCACGCGGGCGACTCCGGCGTCGAGGTCATGCCCTCGGGGGGCGCGTCGAGCGTGTAGGCGATCGAAACTCGCGCCTCGACGCCCGCGGCGAGTGGCCGGCCGAGCGCCAGCGCGAGCAACTCGCCCTCGTGCTTGGCTCGCGCCGCGGTGGCGTCGCCGTCCACGGCGACCATGCCGATCTTCATGCTCGAAGGCGGGCCCGCGCGAAGGGTGAGAACCGCGATGGGCACGCGGGGCACGATGACGTACGTGCACACGCCGGACAGACGCTTGGCGTTCATGTCCGGGATGTCCAGGTCGAGTTCCATCCGCACGAAGTCCGCCGGCGCGTGGGGCGGGTAGTTCCGCAGGTCCCTGCCCGTCGCGGGATCGACCTGGCCCGAGCGGTCGGCTGGCTGGCGACCGGCGAGCCATCCCGCCATCTCCTGCCGGGCGCGCAAGCACGCACCGCACGAATGGTCGTCCGAGGCCGCCCAAGCAGGCGCCGCCAGACCCGCGAGGATGGCGAGCCATGCCGCCCCGGCACGCCGGGCGCGAGGCCCCAAACCGCTCCGACGCCGCGCACGCCTCATGCCCATCTGGCTGCTCACGCTCCCGCTCCTTCCGGCACGCCCCCGGCCGAGCCCGCGTCGTCCCGCCCGAGTCGGTTCTCGCTTCCCGCCACCACCACGCAGGCCACCGTATCCCCGGAGACGTTCACGATCGTCCGGCACATGTCCAGCACGCGGTCCACCGCGAGGATGATCGCCACGCCCTCGGTCGGCACGTTCACCGACTCGAGCACGATCGCCAGCATCGCGATTCCCGCCCCGGGCAGCCCGGGCATGCCCACGGCGACCACGCAGGCCATGATGCCCACGGTGACGTGCTGGGTGAGCGTCAGGTCCACGCCGTACAACTGCGCCAGGAAGAGCACGGAGATCACCTGGTAGAGCGCCGAGCCGTCCATGTTCAGGGTGGTGCCCATGGGGCAGACGAAGTTGGCGATGTCGGCGGGCACCTTCAGCCCGTCGCGGGCGCACTTGATGGTGACGGGCAGCGTCGCCGCGGAGGAACTGCTGGAGAACGCCAGCGTCATGGCCGGGGCCATCCCGCGGAAGAACCGCCCGTAGGTCATGCGGTTGCCGGGACGGGTGAAGGCCAGCATCAGCAGCGGGTACTCGACAAACAGCACGATCGACAGCGCCCCCACCACGCAGATGCAGAACGCCAGGAGCGCCCGCAGCGCTTCAAGCCCCACGCTGGCCACCAGTTGCGTCACCAGGCAGAAGACCGCCAGCGGCGCCAACTTCATGATGAGCCCGACCAGCACCATGATCGCCTCGGTCATGCCCTCGCACAGCGACGTGACGGCCTGCGACTTCTCCCGCGGGACCATCGTCAGGCCGACGCCGATGAGGAACGCGCTGGCCACGACCTGGAGCATCTCCGCGTTGGCGATCGCGTTGAAGGGGTTCGTCGGGATCACGTTCATCAGGAATCCCGACACGCCCTGGTCCTTGATCCGCTGGGCCGTCGAGACCGAGGACTTCACCGCGTCGGGATTGGCGTACTTGGCCATGAGCACGCTCTTGGCCTCGCCGTCGATCCACGTCCCGGGGGCCCCGTAGCGCCCGACGAGAACCGCGATCGCCACCGCCACCACCAGCGTGAAACCAAAGCACATCAGCGTCTTCACCCCGATCCGCCCGATCACCCGAAGGTCCCCCACGCCCGCGACCGCCACGATCAGGCTGAACAGCACCACCGGCACGGCGATAAACCGCAGGCTCCGCAGGAAGAACTGCCCCGCGAACGCGCCCGCCTCTCTCACGAACCGCGCCCCGGCCGCCGCCACGCCCGCCCCGGCATTGGGGTCGCTTGCCTCCCCCCCCACTCCCACTCCGCCCACGGCGGCCTTGTGCGCCAGGTACGCCGCCGAGTCGCCAACCCCCAGGGCCGCCCACGTCGCGTCGGTCCACCACCAGTGCAGCGGGACCCCCGCGACGATCCCCAGGACCAGCGCGAGCAACACCTTCACGTGCAACGGCATGCGACCCTTGGTCATATCGGACGGAGCGTAGCCGAAATCCGGGAAGGCTCCTCCGCCCGCGCGGCCTTGAGCCGGCCCGGGCCGCCGCCTCGGCCCCTTTCCCCATGCCCGCCCGCCGACCCGTGGTACCGTTCATCCCGTGACGCTCGACTCGGTCACGCACGCCTCGCTGGTCCAGCGGCTCGCCCGCCCGGGCGATCCCGCCGACGCCGACGCCGCCTGGCTCACCTTCCTTGACCGCTACGGCCCGCTCCTCCGGGGCTTCTGCCGCCGCCACGACCTTGGCCCGGCAGAAACCGACGACGTGATCCAGGACGTCCTCCTCGCCCTCACGAAGGCTCTTCCGGGGTTCACCTATGACCCCGCCCGCGGGAAGTTCAGGGGCTACCTCAAGACGATCGTCCTGCACGCGCTTTATCGCAGAATCTGTCAGAAGCGGGCCGACCTGCCGCTAGATCAGGTCGAGTCCGCCGCGAACGCCCAGGCTCAGACCGCCTCGGGCGACCCCGCGACCGACGCGATGTGGGAGCAGGAATGGCGACAGCACCACCTCGCCCGCGCGATGCGGGCGCTGGACACGGAGGCCTCCACGCGCGACCTCGCGGTCTTCGAGGCGTACGCCCTGGCGGGCCAGCCCGTCGAGGCCGTCGCCGGCACCCACGGCCTCTCCACCGACGCCGTCTACCAGATCAAGTCCCGTCTCCTCAGGCGGCTCTCGGCGCTCATCCAGCAGCAGGTGGACGACGAGGGTTGACCCCGCGGACCCGCCCCGCATGAACCCGCACCACTCTACCCCGCGCTCCTGGTTCGCCGACGAGGACCAACTCCTGGGCGAACTCCGCCGCGCCCGAGACGCCGATCGTTCGCTCCTGGCCGACCTCCCGGGATACGACCAGATCACCGAGGTCAAGCGCGGCGGGCAGGGCGTCGTCTTCCGTGCAGTGCAACGCTCCACCAAGCGCCCCGTCGCCATCAAGGTCCTCCTCGACTCGGCGTTCTACTCCCGCTCCGGTCGCGCCCGCTTCCAGCGCGAGGTCGGCCTGGCCGCCAGCCTTCGGCACCCGGGCATCGTCCGCGTCTATGACAGCGGGCTCACCCCCTCCGGGCGCGCCTTCCTGGTCATGGAACTCGCCGAAGGCCTCGCCCTCGACGAGTTCATCGCCCTCGACCCGCGCAACACCCGCCGCACGCTCCGCACCTTCCTTGCGGTCTGCGACGCCGTGCAGCACGCCCACACCCGTGGCGTCATCCACCGCGACCTCAAGCCCGCCAACATCCGCGTTGATCCCACCGGCCAACCCCGCGTCCTCGACTTCGGCCTCGCCAAACTCGACGCGAGCGGCCCCGGCTCCGCCGCCGATGCCCCGGCCCCGCCCGACCAGCCCACCCGCGGGCCCACCCTGTCCACCACGGGCCAGTTCCTCGGCTCGCTCCCGTGGGCGAGCCCCGAGCAGGCCCGCGGGGACCACGACGCCGCCGACACCCGTACGGACGTCTATGCGCTGGGGGTGATCCTGTATCACCTGCTCACGGGCGCGTTCCCCTACGAGATCACCGGCCCGCTCCACTCGGCCCTCAGCGCGATCGTCGACGAGCCCCCCGTCCCCGCCCGCCGCCGCAGGCCCGACCTCGACGAGCAACTCGAAGTCATCCTGTCCACCGCGCTGGCGAAGGACCCGGCGAACCGCTACCAGTCCGTCCTCGACCTTGCCGACGACGTCCGCCACCACCTCGCGGGTGAACCCATCCGCGCGCGCCGCGAATCCGCCTGGCGCGGCCTCCAGCGCGCCGCGCGACGCTACCGCGCCGCACTCATCGGCGCGGCGGCGGTGCTCATCGTGACCCTCGCCGCGTCGGCGATCTCGATCGCCTCGGCTCGCGAAGCCCGCGCCCAGCGCGACGCCGCACGGCTCGCCGGGGAGGCGTCGTCCCGCGCCAAGGCCCGCGCCGAAGCGACCGTGAAGTTCCTGCGCGACCTGCTCGCCTCCGCGTCCCCCACCTCCCCGGGCGGGCGTGCCGACGCCAAGGTCCTTGACGCCGTGAACGCCGCGGCCGCCACCGTTGACGCCGCCTACGCGGGCGACCCGGAAACGCTCGGCGAACTGCACGCGCTCCTGGGCGCGGTCTACGGCGGGCTGGACCAGTCCGACGCATCTCGTCGTCACCACCTTCGCGCCGCGGAACTCTTCGAGGCCCTCCCCGGGATCGCCCGCGACGACCCGCGCCCGCTCCGAGCGCGGGCCGACGCCGCGACGGCCCTGTCCTACGCCCAGCGCTATCCCGAAGCCCTGACGGCACTCGACGACGTGCTGGCGCGCTTCGCCCGGGCCGGCGTGACGCGCGGGCCCGCGCTCGCCGCGGCCCACTCCGCTCGCGGCGTGTGCCTCCGCCAACTGGGCCGGCTCGCCGACGCGGCAATCGCGTACCAGGCCGGTCTGGCCGCGCTGGCCGAACTGCCCATCGACGACCGGGAGAACCGGTTCTCAGCCGCGGTGCTGGCGCTGAATCTCGCGTCGGCGCGACACAGCCTCGACGACTACGCCGCCGCCGAGGCCGGCTACCGCCGGGCCCAGGCGGAGTTCGCCGACCTTCGCGGGCCCGAGTCCGCGGAGGCGCAGATCGCCGCCAACAACCTCGCGGTCCTCTTCCTCGACGCCGGTAAGCCCGACCGCGCGCTCGAAGTGCTCGGGCCGCTTCGCGCGGTGACGGAGAAGGTCCACGGCCCGGCGCACCGCACGACGCTCAACATCCTCAACAGCATCGCCAACGCCCAGGAGAAACTGGGCCGCACCGACGATGCCGTCGCGACCTATGAGGACGTGGTCGCCCGCTATCGCGCCGCCGGGAAGGACGCCGCGGGGAGCCTCGCAACGCCCTTGGGCAACCTCGCGGGCATCTACGCCCGGGCGGGCCGGCACGACGACGCCATCGCCGCGGCCCGCGAGGCCCTCGCCGTCGCCTCAGCCTCAGCCTCTGTGGGCGGGGTGAGCGGCTCGGAGACGGAGGCCGCGCTCATCGCGCGTCAGACGCTCGGCGTCGTGCTGGGCAAGGCGGGGCGGTTCGACGAGGCCGAGGCGGAACTCCGCCGCGTCTTTGAAGCGACATGGCAGGTGCAGGGAGCCATCCGCGAGTCGTGGCGGATCTGCCTCTTCGCGTCGAGTTACGCCGGCGCGCTGGCGGACCTCGGGCGGCACGACGAATCGCTGGCGCTCGCCGACGCGGCCATCGCCAGGGCTCACCAGACCGCCGCGCCCGACCATCCCGTCCACCGCCGGCTGGCCGAGAACGCGCTGACGATCGCGACCAAGGCCGGGCGCGAGGCAGACGCCGCGCGCTTCAAAGCCCTGCTCCAGCCCGCTCCCACCCAGGCGGCCCCGAACTGACCGGCCGCGTTACTTCGCCGGCACGTCCGCGGGCGTGATGTCCACCACCACCGGGTAGTGGTCCGACGCCCACCCATCCGGTGCCGGCGTCGTCCGCCAATCCGCCCCCGCGGGACGGTCGATCGTCCCGAGCACGAAGCGCGTCTCGGGCTTCACCTCGCGCCAGCCCGCGGGCGTGAACAGCACGTGATCGATGGCCCGCCCCGAGGCGTGCGTCACCCACTTGGGATCCCCCTTGGCCGTATCGCCCAGAAGGCTCACCAAGCCCGCGTCGAAGTACACCTTCATCTCCCGGCTGTCGGCCATCGCGTTGAAGTCCCCCGCGATGATCACGTTCGCCTCGGGATCGGCCTTCTGCACCTCGAGGAGCAGTTCGACCGTCTTGGCCGCCTCGCGCTCCCGCCAGTACGCCCCAGGCCCGCCCGACTTCTGGTGCACCACGAGCAGCGTCATCGCGTACGGCTTCCCGCCCGCCCCACCCACACCCCCCACCCCCCCCACCTGCCCCACCGGGCCCGGCACGTCCACGGTCACCATGAGCGGCGACCGGTGGAACACGATCGGCTGCCCCGCGTACTCGTTAGCGTCGCGCCCGAACTTCGCCGGGTGCGTGCCGCCGAGGGGCGCCTTGATCCACTGCTTCGCGTCCCGAAGCGGGAACCGGGAGAGCACCGCCTGCTCGATCCCGCGCTCGTCCCCGGCGTCGAGCGACACCACGTGCTCGTAGCCCATCCCCTTCAGGTGCTCGTCGCGGAACCACAGCAGAGCGTCGCGCGACTCGATCTCCTGGAGCGCCAGCACATCGGCGTCGATCGCCCGGATCGCCGCGGCCGCCGCGGCCCGGTGCGACGCGGGCTTGGTCATCCCCTTGTCCTCCTGCTTGCCGGAGAGGGCCGGGTCGTCCTTATCGTCAAAGAGATTCTCGATGTTGTACGTCGCGAAGCGAACGGTCCCCGGGGTCCGCGCGATGGGCTTCTCGACCCCGAAACGGCGCGCGCCCTGAGTCGCGTTCGCGTTCGTGCCCGCGCCCCCCCCCGGCTGGCCCGCGCCCACGACCGTCGCGCCGGGCTGCCCCGCGACCACCAGCGAGACCACCACGCCCATGAGCACCGCCGCGAGGCCCGCGCCGAAGCGTGCCGCCACGCCCATGTGAGCCGCGCCTCCGCCCCCGTTCATCCCCTGGTTCGACATGCGTCCAACTCCGGCGGGCGCCTGTCATCGCGACCGGCGCGCGCCCCGCGCCGGCACGCTCCGACGCGCGCCCGCCGAGGGTAGCGCCGCCCGCCCCCCCCCCCGCGTCGCTCGCGCTC